>Ga0255344_1005220_pt1 | contig 12596 bp, 12 predicted proteins | sample wastewater_treat_5_FD_192414 | JGI IMG/M metagenome (GOLD analysis project Ga0255344, IMG submission 192414) | Wastewater microbial communities from Lulu Island WWTP, Vancouver, Canada - plant18 | ecosystem: Engineered > WWTP > Wastewater > Unclassified | place: Canada: Vancouver, British... | reverse complement strand
TATCAGTGCCCATGTTTTCATCGACTCATGCTTCAGATTCCTGGTTACAATTACTCAAAAGCAAAGTCAAAGACAAGCTCTCTATCACTGGATTTTTCTAGGGTCTATCGAAAAGTGAAACGGAACCCATACCACGTACAAAGTTAAAATAAAGCTTAAGCATCGTGCAAGAAGGTGCCGAAGAGATATTAAACCGAATTTCAATTTCGCCTGCTGGAGGTCGTACACTTTGTTACAAAAGCAGTATGGTGATAGAACACCCTAATATGAGATACGATCAATCAGAAAGAGCAAGCTTTTGGAAGAGCAAGCTCTTTTGTTCAAATTAATGGCTTAAGGCGATATGCGTTTTTTATAGTTCGAGATTATCTCTCTCTTCAATTTGATAAGAACTCACTTTTTATCATAAAAAAAGCTACTGTCATATCTAAGATTAATTCGGAATCAACCTTATAACTTCATTAACCAGATCATTGTCATAGTTTTTAAATTCATATACTCTTAAGGTAAATTCGATTTCTTCGATATCCGTTATTCCCTGTTCTTCTAAGCTCGAATCAGACCATGACATGGTAGAGAATGACACTTTACTAGGCAAGAGTGAATGATAAAAGAAAGGATTAACCATGAATCCATTGACTGACCCATTAGAAACACTAAACAAGACTTCTTTGTCCGTCTTGTTAACAAGATAGAGATTAGCAGTAAATCCCCAAATATCATCGTGTTCATAACCAGTCACTATCATGGTCACATATTCATTATCGATAACGACATTATCGTTGGGCATGGATTCGCGCACAAATTGAATTGCTTTATCCTCTCCATATGGATAAATGTTTACGGTTTCATAGGCAACATCCTCTGCCAACCAATCATCTGCGTCACGAGCACTGAATACTATCTCAATGTCTGTAAATTCTGTAACCTTGTTTTCACTCAATTCTTCTGTATTGAAAGAAATTGAAACAAACTCTTTTTTACCAGGCCCTATCTCCGACGAAAATAATCGGTCGCACTGAACACCATTGATATAAGCATCTACCACAGAGAACCTATATGTCTTAGAGTCAGACTTGTTTTCCAGATAAGTTTTAACTCCATATCCCCAGGAGTCATCAGGGTCAATACCTGTAAGTTTAATGACTACCTCGGTATTATCTACAACAACAATTTCTTCAAACGGTAATACTTCAGATACGCTTGCTGACACCTCCGTTGGGCTTTGAATCGGTTCTATAGGCTCCGTTGGACTAACAATTTCTTTTTCGCCTTTAGTTTCATCTTTTTCCGTTTCTACTAATACCTCAGTTACCTCTGTTACCTCTCCGACTTCAGGGGCTTTCTTTTTGTCTCCACTACTCTTACAAGCTATTGAAAGCAAAACTAAAATTATGATTATGGTAAGTAGGCGTTTTTTCATTTTTTTCTCCTTTTAATAAATTAAACTTTAGGGATACAACGCATTATCTTGAGATATTCAAGTAAAATGGCATAGCATAATTTTACTAGAAAATTATTTTTTTGTTAGAACTATTTGCAACATTTCGGAATAACTTATCAAAGTTCTGATTTTGGGGTATAGATCAAGAAAAAAAGCCCCCTGCGAGAGGGGGCTTGGTTTTTTGATTGGACTATGCCATAACGACTTCAGCGCCAGCTTCCTTGAGCTTTGCGACTGCGTCGTTGGCGACGTCTTTACCAACAGCTTCGAGGACTTTGGCGTCAGCGGTTTCAGCCATATTCTTGGCGTCAACCAAACCAAGGCTGGTGAGTTGGCGAATGACCTTAATGACTTCGATCTTCTTGGGGCCAGCACTTTTGATGACCACATCGAATTCGGTCTTTTCTTCAACTTCTTCCTCAACCGCGGCGGCAACGGGGCCAGCAGCAACTGCGGCGACGGGAGCGGCAGCAGAGACGCCCCATTTTTCTTCCAACATTTTGACGAGGTCAGCAGCTTCCAACACGGACAATTTGCTCAGTTCCTCAACGATTTTTTCTAAATCAGCCATTTTTTACTCCTATTTATTCTTTCTATATTAATATCTTTCTCGTTTCGAAACGAGCCTATTAAGCAGCATTCGTCTGCTTTTCTGAATTTGCTTTAATGACAGCAGCCAAACCTCGGGCAGGCTCTGCCAAAGTACAAACCAACTGGCTGGCGGGTGCCAAAATAGTACCCAGCAGCATCGCGCGCATAACCGGTAAGGTCGGCAGATCTGCCAGCGCCTTGACTTGTCGTGCGTTCAACTCCACGGCATCCAGATAACCACCAACGACAGCGAATACATCACTTCCTTTGGTGATTTCGTTCAAGGCTTTTGCGGCCCCAGGAGCGTCTTCAAACGCGAACACGACGACATTATTGCCTTCCCAGGTTTTGGGGTCATAAGGATAGCCTTTTTCTTCCAAAACACGGGTGAAAAGACGATTTTTGACAACATGCATCTCGCTTTCAGAATCGCGTAGTTTAGCGCGTGCTTCATTAATAACGGACATGGTCATCTTCTTGTAGGTCAGATAGTAAACAGCCTTGCTTTTATCAATCCATTCACGATACTGATCAACAATTTGTTCTTTCTCTTGTCTCGTAAATGCCAATGTACACTTCCTCCTTCCTTAGTATTAAAAAATCTCTTCCCGTTTACCCAACGAGAAGAGACCAAGGAATTCGGATTTTCTTTGATTCTCCACCTCGGCGGGGTATTAAGCCCAAGAGCACCAGCTTTCTTTAGTAGAGCGTCCGGTTAGAGACTTATTTTATTGTTTAGTGTGGCAAGTATATCACATTTCTTGCCGGTCAGAAACTTATTCGTTCCTCATTCTTTATCATACAACCATCTGCTTCTTACCCCACCTTGAAAGGGGCAGAGGAATGGTCGTTTGTTTGTTAATTCTTCTATCAAAGCCCAGGAGCTTCAATTCATTACAAAATTAAACCTGGTCGGTCTCCATGTTCATGGCAGAGTTGACATCAACCTTAACGCCAGGACCCATCGTTGAAGCCAGGGTTACGCGCTTGATAAAAGCACCCTTGGCGCCGCTGGGGCGAGCTTTGCGCACGGCGGTGGTCAATGCTGCCATATTCTCATAGAGGTCTTTCACATCAAAGGACACTTTGCCTAATGGGACGTGAATATTGGCGCTTTTGTCGAGTCTGAATTCAACACGACCTGCCTTGGCGGTCTCGATCGCCTGAGCGATATCATCGGGCTGCACAACGGTACCAGCTTTGGGGTTAGGCATGAGGTTGCGGGGGCCCAGAACACGACCCAAACGACCGACCTTGCCCATCATATCCATCGTACCGACAGCAACATCAAAATCGGTGTAACCACCCTGGATGCGTGCCAGGTCCTCATCGGTTTCAGCGACAAAATCAGCACCGGAATCGCGGGCAGCGGTGGCAGCTTCGCCCTGAGCGAAGACTAAGATACGCACGGTCTTGCCCAGTCCTTTGGGCAATACGCAGACATCACGAACCTGCTGGTCTGCCTGGCGGGGATCCAAACCAGTGCGCAGGTGGATCTCAACGGTCTCATCAAACTTTGCGAAAGCAAGTTCTTTGACCATTTCGATAGCTTCTTTGGGGGTATAAACCTTTTCCGCCTCGATCTTTTGTTTGGCGTTTACAAAATTCTTTCCTTTTTTAGACATTTAAACTCCTTTGTGGTTCCTGCGGGCGTCCTGACCCTCCCACTTTGCTATATTCCTGATTACTTTTCGACGACCTTGATGCCCATGTTACGAGCAGTGCCTTCCAACTGGCGGATGGCAGCTTCGATATCGTTGGCGTTCATGTCCTTATACTTAACTTCAGCAATTTCTTTCAGCTGAGCTTTGGTGACCTGACCAACGCTTTCGGCACGGGGATTGGCTGAACCCTTTGCCACACCGGCAGCCTTTTTGATCATGATCGCAGCAGGCGGGGATTTCAGCTCAAACTTGAATGAACCATCCATGAAGATGGTAATGTCAGCAGGGATGATCTCGCCCATGCGATTGCTGGTGCGGGCGTTGTAGTCCTTGCAGAAAGCCATGATGTTGACGCCGTGAGGTGCCAACGCAGGGCCGATCGGGTGTGCCGGGTTTGCTTTACCGGCTTGAATTTGCAGTCTTACTATTGCTTTTACTTTCTTTGCCACAGATAAATCTCCTTGGTGGTGCTATCGGGCTCTTCGCCCTCCCACAAATTTCCGGATCGCTCCGGTTTACGCTTTCTCAACCTGCAGAAAATCGAGTTCCACAGGAGTTTCTCGCCCAAAGAAGTTCACCATTACGCGGATCTTCGAGCGTTCCATATTAATTTCGTCCACAATACCGCGGAAGTCATTGAAAGGACCATCCACAATGCGAACACGATCGCCCTGTTTATAAGTGACCTTATAAGTTGGGGCCTCATTTTCCATTCGGCGCAAAATGCCAGCCATTTCTTCAGAGCGCAACGGCGTCGGCTCATCGCCCATGCCAACAAACCCGGTAACGCCCGGGGTGTTGCGGACAACAAACCAGGAATCTTCTTCCAGGATCATGTTTACCAAAACATAGCCCGGAAAGACATGGCGTTCCACCGTACGGCGTTTTCCATCGCGAACTTCGATCTCTTCCTGAGTGGGGATGATGACCTCGAAGATCTTGTTCTTCATACCCATGGTCTCGATGCGTTGCTCGAGGTTCTTGCGAACCTTGTTCTCATAACCCGAGTAACAATGGATCACATACCAATTACGGTTGTCGTCAGAGCCATATTCCTCAGACTGGGCTCCCTGCGCCTCCTGAGCAGCATTATTTGAATCTTTGTTCAAATCCTTGCTTTCAGAAAGGTCGTCATTCAAAAAGTCAGACATGATCAGGTCTCTTTTCTAAACCTAACCAACCAACAAACCAACCAGGCGGGCAAAAAGGAAATCAAGCACGCCCAGGATTGCTGACATAAGGATGGTAACGATCAAAACGATGCGGGTCAGCGATAAAGCTTCCTCGCGGGAAGGCCAGGTGACCTTACGCAGCTCGCCAACGGTCTGACGCCACCAATTTTTAACTCTTTGTCCAAAACTCGGTTTATTATCTTTTAGTGCCATTTTTTACTCCCGTTTGACGGCTCAACGCCGTAGGATCTACGGCGTTGATTTACTTCAACAGGTCAGGAAGGACTCGAACCCTCAACCCCCGCTTTTGGAGAGCGGTGCTCTGCCAATTGAGCCACTGACCTAAGCGCTTCCATTACTGGAAGCCTATTTTACCTCACGGTGCAACTTGTGCGCACGGCAGCGTGAGCAGTATTTTTTCATTTCTAATCGACCGGGGTCGTTTCGGCGGTTTTTCACGGTAGTGTAATTGCGCTCTTTACACTCGGTGCAGGCCAAATGAATTACCGGGCGAATATCTTTTTTCTTCGATGCCATTTTAGTCCAACATGGCTGCCTTGTTCAGGCAGCCATGATTCCTTCCTCTAAAAAACTAAAAACTATGCGATGATCTTTGTGATCTTGCCGGCGCCGACAGTCAGACCGCCTTCGCGGATAGCGAATTCGGAACCGTTTTCAATAGCAACCTTTTGGATCAATTTGACACGCATACCATTGACGTTGTCACCGGGCAGAACCATCTCAACGCCTTCGGGCAGGGTCACATCACCGGTAACATCGGTGGTGTGGATGTAGAACTGCGGGCGATAGCCGGTGAAGAATGCGCTGTGGCGTCCGCCTTCTTCCTTCTTGAGGATGTAGACAGAGCATTCAAATTCGGTGTGGGGCTCGATGGAGTTGGGCTTGCACAGAACCATACCGCGTTCGACCTGATCGCGATCGATACCGCGCAGGAGGATACCAGCATTGTCGCCAGCCATACCAGAATCGAGTTGTTTGTGGAACATTTCGATACCAGTGGCAACGGTTGCCAGGGGTTTGTCCATCAGACCAACGATTTGAACAGGATCGTTCAGTTTCAAAGTACCGCGTTCGATACGACCGGTTACAACAGTACCGCGACCCTTGATCGAGAAGACGTCTTCGATAGGCATCAGGAAGTCTTTTTCGAAGTCACGGACAGGTTCCACGAAGAAGTCATCAACCGCGTCCATCAGGTCAGCGATCGGCTTGTATTCGGGAGCGTTGGGGTCGGTGGAGGTGCTGTCGAGAGCAACCTTGGCAGAACCGCGGACGATCGGCACATCGTCGCCGGGGAAACCGTTCTTGGAGAGCAGTTCGCGAACTTCCATCTCGACCAACTCAAGCAGTTCAGGGTCGTCCATCTGGTCAGTCTTGTTCAGGAAGACCAAAATGGAGGGAACCTCAACCTGGCGGGCCAACAGAACGTGTTCGTTGGTCTGGGGCATGGGGCCATCAGGAGCGCTGACGACGAGAATGGCGCCATCAACCTGGGCTGCACCAGTAATCATGTTCTTGATGTAGTCACGGTGACCGGGCATGTCAACGTGAGCATAGTGACGCTTTGCGGTTTCGTATTCAACATGGGTGATGTTGATGGTGATACCACGAGCCTTTTCTTCCGGTGCATTGTCAATTGAATCATATGCGCGGAAGGTACCATGTCCACGCAAAGCCTGGACTTTGGTAATAGCAGCGGTCAGTGTTGTTTTGCCATGATCAATATGACCCATCGTACCGATGTTCATATGAGGCTTAGAGCGATCAAATTTTTGTTTCGCCATCTTTTCTCCTTAATTAATGACTAATATTTTTCTCTTTTCCTATAATAACTCGGCAAAAGCCCTCAATCGGAATCGGACCGATGACCTCATTCTTACCAAGAATGCGCTCTACCAACTGAGCTATGAGGGCAGCCGTGCAACTATCCCGCCGATGCGGGATAAAGTGGACAGTGAAGGATTCGAACCTCCGAAGGCGCTTGCCAGCTGATTTACAGTCAGCCCCCGTTGGCCACTTGGGTAACTGTCCATTTTTTCCTTTGGGCGCAAGCTCTTTACCCGCTGGAGATTATGATCCACCTAAGTCGATCACAATCGCTAAAGAGTAACTGAGCCGACGATGGGAATCGAACCCATAACCTACCACTTACAAGGCGGTTGCTCTACCATTGAGCTACGCCGGCGCCCGGGAATTTTCTACTGTTAAGGTTATCTACCAGAATTAGAAGTATATCAAAACTTGCACGCTTGCGCAAGGGCTGTATTACTTCAGCCTCTGATTTCAAGCCAAAAGTTTATCAGCTTAAGGGGGATGAGTCAAGGGAAATGCATGATAAAATCATCTTGATTTTCTGCTGTTGACACACAAATCATTCCAAAGAGAAAGGTCGATCATGTCAAAAAAACACACCTGCATCGGATTACTCGTCCTTAGCTTTCTCACTTTGCTTTTCTTTAATATTAATAGCACAGCCACTGCCCAATCAGGTCAGACCTGGTGGCGTTCAGATACAGGTATCTGGGGGGCAGATGTGTACGAGATAAGCATCGACCCACAAAACCCCAATATCATGTATATTGGTAACAACGGCAAGATCTCTCGCAGCTTCGACGCTGGTAAAACCTGGAAAGAAACGTCTTTTCGACCATATAAAGCACCATACAACGCTCCAGCGATCATTGGGATCGATCCACATGATCCCACCCATCTTTTGGTTGGCACAAACAACAGCGCTCTCTATCAGAGCAATGACCGCGGCAACACCTGGAGCAGCCTTGAAAATACACCTGTTGGTGCAGATTATACAGGGATCGCCTTTGACCCCATCACACAAGGAACGATCTATGTGAGCACTGTGTTCAAAGGAATCCACAAAACCGTGAACGGAGGAGCAACCTGGACGCGCATTGACGACCAAAGTACTGAGGCTGACTTCAGAGGAGTCCTTATTAACCACAGTAATTCGAGCATCATTTTTACATACACGCCTTATCGCGTTTATAAATCCTCCGACAGCGGGGCTACTTGGAAACAAATAGAGTATTACTATCTTCGCAATATAACAACACTTACAATCGACCCAAACGACGCAAACACCATTTATGCTGGAACAGATCAATATGGCTTTCTTAAATCAACTGACGCTGGAGAAACATGGTCCAGAGTGGGAGACCGTTTTCTTACAGATAAAATCAATGCAATCGCAGTTGATCCCCTTTTTCCGGGTAGGTTGTACCTTGGGACAGAAAAAGGCCAACTTTTTCGATCAGACGACCATGGAGAGAACTGGTACGAACAAAACGAAAACTCCATCCATACAAGGATCTGGGTGATCACCATCAACCCCAAAGACTCCAATCATATCTACGTAGGCATGGGAGGCAGAGGTGTAATAAAAAGTACCAACGCAGGAGAAAGCTGGCAGGAATCCAATGTTGGTCTGAAGCAAGTTTTCGTCCAAAATCTAATCGTCGATCCGAATAACCCGGATATTATTTTTGCCAGCTCAAATGGGTTGATAAAAAGCATTGATGCTGGACGCTCGTGGCAAAAAATTGGCGAGGGTATCAAAGGTTCAAGCATTAGTCATATTTCCATCAGTCCTCTAAACAGCCAGGAAGTTTATGTTTCAAGCTACGGATCTGGTATTTATAAATCTGTCGATGGTGGTCTTAATTGGGTGCAGATTTATGACGACCCACAGTACTATGAAACCACTTTTGTTTGGGCACATCCACAGGACTCAAATATCGTTTTTGCTGAAGTTAATCGCAGATTGTTAAGAAGCACCAATGGAGGCGATGATTGGGATATAGTTTTATATTTAATGGAGGGTGGTGTGCACGATTTAACAATCAACCCTCTTAATCACAATAATTTATTCCTTTCTACTGATCGCGGATTAAAAAGAAGTGATGATGGGGGACTAACCTGGTCGAGTATCCTATATACATGTTTCGGGAATAATGTGGTTTTTGATCAAATCAACCCTTCAAACGTTTACGCTGCTTCAGTTAACACTGTTTACAAAAGCACTGACAATGGCAATACCTGGAGCGAGATCATGGCAGGCATTCCACATACCTGGATTAACAACATCGTTATCGATCCCTTCAACGATCAAACGCTATATTTGGCAAGTGATAACGGGGTGTATCAGAGCCTGAACGCTGGAGGTTCCTGGCAAAAATTTAGCAGCAGCGGTTTACCGACAAACATCATTGCTCGGATCACTGTGAATCACGGTTATCCGTCCTTTCTGTTTGCTGAACCAGGGGATTTTGGTCTATATTCCACCCGACCATTGGAATTCTCCTTGCTTTACTTGCCACTGGTGTCAAGATAACTCGCACAAACGAACTTCACTTGTAATGTTTATAAAACTGGGGCAGGTTACGAAGCCTGCCCCAGTTGGTTTTTCTATGAATCTCCCGTTGGTTTCAAATTGCTAAAACGAATCTCACATAATAATTGGTAAGCAATTTATTCTTCCTGTTGCTTATGATGCATGATCGCTTCAGGGTTGGTTTCCAGTACGCCCTGGAGCCCTTCCGACATCGCGGCGCCGTGCCGGTATTGAAAGGGCCACATGCTGCGGTGGTCAAAAAAGGAGATCCGGTCGCCGTCCATCACGATCTGATCGAGATCAGGCTGCAGACCAGGCAAAGCGCTCAGATTACCGTTCACAAAAGTGATGCCTCTTTCTTCGGTTGGCATCTTCAGCGCATCCAACAAGCCCGCCATACTTGTACCTTCCTGCAGTTCAAGATCCAGGCGGGCAAAACCTTTTTGCGCCTTCTCATCGCCATAGCGGGACAACTCGCCGTATAACCAAACTTCTACAAGCATTTAATTACCCTCCACCAACAGGCGAGAAAAAGCTTACCTCATCACCGTCTGAAAGAATATCCTCAAATTCGCGGGAGATCCCATTCACAAAAGCCAGTTTGATCTCACTTTCAGGAATTTCCAGTTGCTCGAAAAGCTGCCTGATGGTCACTCCGGACTCAACCTGCACAGCAAGGCTCTCCCCCAACCCAAGTTCGGGGATATACTGCCTCAAGTCCGCAAACACTTTAACTTTTACGACCATCATTACCTCAGCGACACCTGAAAACATCGTACCAGAAACATTGCCTGCATTTTCAGGCAACAAAAACGTTAAATGGATTGTATCAGCAATCAAGATTTTGGGATGATCTCTCTCATTTTTTTACAAAAAGAGATCATCCCGTTTTCATTGTTAATTAATTAGCTGTTTACAGCTCCCCGTATACGGAGTCCAGCGCTTCATCCGGAATATCAAAGACCTGATTGTGAGGCGGAAGCGGTTCGATCTTCATAAACTCAGGCACACGGTCATCTTCTTTGGTCAGACCGGCTGCTTCATTGAAGGCTCTTTCCACTTTCAGGACTTCCGCGCCATAGGCAACGATCGCGTCCGCGTCCCAATCCGTACCGAGCATGGCGTTGCATTCCTGGATCATGCCCTCAAATCCGGTCGCGATGTCCAGGATCGGGAAGGCGATGAACAAACAATGACCGCTGGAGTCGATAAAAGCGGTGGTCGCCTGGAACGCGCGGCTCAAGGCAGCTTTACCTTCCGGGCTCAAGGGATCGACCTTGCCGCTTACGCCCAGGATCTCGGGGCAGATGGTATATCCGGCGGTGTGGTCGGCGCCCATGGTCGTGGTCGCGTAGGTGATGCCGATGCCTTTGACTGCGCGAGGCTCGTAAGCGGGCATACCCTGACCCTTGACGGCCGGAACGCGCGTGACGCCGTAGATCTTGCCGGTAGCGCCCGTTCCACCGCTTAGGGTACGTCCCAAAGGAGTGCCTTTGCCCATTTCATGGATCAACTGAATCGCGCCCTTGCTGTCGCCAAACTCGATCACGCCAGCTTCCATCGCGACGCCCAGGGTGACGCCGGTTTCGATGGTGTCCAGACCGTACTCGTTGCATAACTGGTTCATGGTGCCAATGTCATCCAGGTTGTCAACTCCAAGATTGGCGCCCAGGGACCAGGCGGATTCGTATTCAATACAGGAGGTAGCTTCGGTCTGATCGGGCTTGTAGAGTGTGTTCGAGCAATGGATGATACAGGTGGGAGAACAACCGTGGTTGTAGACCTCTTTGCCCATGCGCTCCTTGTTCGTCTCAAAGAGGGCTTCACCTGAAGTTTTGGCAGCTCCTTCAAAACGACCGGCGGAGAAGTTTCGGGTCGGCAGACCGCCAGCCTCATTCAGGATGTTTACCAACACCATGGTTCCATAGGTGTTCAAGCCGCCCTTGGGCTGAGAGATCGGATGGCTGCGAATGGCGTCAACCAGCTTCTTGCGACCTTCTTCAAAGAGGTCTTTGTTCGGAATCTCGACGCCGGGTGCGCCTTTTGCGTCCAGAACGATGAATTTCATTCGTTTTGATGCCATGACCGCGCCAAGACCGCCGCGTCCGGCGTAACGGCTTGGTCTGCCATAGCGATCATTAAAAGCGACGCCTGAATTAGCGTAGCCCATCTCACCTGCCACGCCTGTTGTGGCAATAGACACCTTTTTCCCAAAGCGATCAAAGATCTGAGGACAAACTTCGTAGACGTCTTTTCCGGTGTATTCGGTCGCGTCAAAGAACTCAACGGCTGGTTTTTCGCCGTCCCATTTGATCACAGCGCCCGCATAAGATTTTTTATCTTTAGGCTCACCTTCAACGATCAAAGCACGGATGCGCAGTTTTGCCAGATCCGGACCCCAGGATGTGCCCGCGTTGGCTTCCTTGATGCCGCCGGTCAGCGGTGATTTGCCGCCAACAGAGACCCGGGCAGAAGAAGGCGCGATCGTTCCTGTAACAACGCCAGTTGAGAAGATCAATTTATTGTTCGGTCCCAAAGCATGGCAGAGCGGGGGAACTTCGTCAAAGACGATCTGAGAGGTCAAGCCTCGTCCATAGAGTAATCTGTACTTTTCGGGTACATCTTCCAATTTATAGCTAAGATCTGATACATTAATTCTTAAAATCCACATAATAATCTTCCTTTCCAGAAATTAAAAAGTTAAATAGAGTTGATGATGGTTTGAATTGTTGAACTGTTTTTCCTGGATACTCCTCTCGCCAGTAATTAAAATTGCGCAAATAGCATGTCCCTTTTTCAGGACACCCGCCTCCTTTGCGCACTGGCGGGCAAAAGAAATTACTCTCTTTGCCGTATCGTTCGTCTATCCGCGAGGGAATCAACGAATCGGAGGAATTTGATAAATTAGTCTATGGAAACTAATATGGATTGATTTTAACTATCTATCATGGTTATGTCAAGTGTTTTTTTACGTGTTTTTTATGATTATATTCCACGCTAGCTTTCGATTTTGAAACAGTTTTACATATTTGTCTGTCCCAATTATTGACCCCAGTATAGAAAACAACTCAGGGGATTAGATCTTCGTTCGCGCGTGGCTTACTGTCCATGCGTTTAAGGCTCCCCCAACACCTTGTCTAAGCCCATTGGCAAGGTATAATCAAGCTGGTTGGACTTATATCATGCATTGGCAAAATGTTAATGGCTTCCTTATTATTGCTTCACAGGAAGACGTTAATTTTTTACGTTTTGTAGCAGGATCCCTGTCCGGATTGGCCCACAGGTGAACTAACTTAAGACCAATTAAAAAGGAGAGAAATAAATGCATCATCAAATTCGTGTACTTCAATGGGGTT
>Ga0255344_1005216_pt1 | contig 12601 bp, 8 predicted proteins | sample wastewater_treat_5_FD_192414 | JGI IMG/M metagenome (GOLD analysis project Ga0255344, IMG submission 192414) | Wastewater microbial communities from Lulu Island WWTP, Vancouver, Canada - plant18 | ecosystem: Engineered > WWTP > Wastewater > Unclassified | place: Canada: Vancouver, British... | reverse complement strand
ATTTTTCAGAGTCAATGTTTACCCGCCCGACGATTTTGACGAATACTATACCTATATGGCGGCCATAGCCGGCGCCCTTGTGGATACTTTCGGCAAAGATGAAGTTCTGACTTGGCGGTTCGGCGTTTTAACCGAGTATGAAAATAAGGACTGGTTCATGGCCAAAAGCGGTACTCCGGAAGACAGCGCCGTTGCCTATTGTAAACTTTATGACTACACGGTTGCCGCCTTGCAGGATGTTATAGGCGAAGATGTTTTTGTCGGCGCCCACAGCATGAGCGTTTCCGAAGGGCTTTGGGATGAACGGATTTTTATTGAGCATTGTGCAAAAGGTATAAACTATAAAACGGGAGAAACAGGCAGCAGATTGTGCTTTTTAAACGCCTCTTTCTATGATAAGAGACCGGGGGTGTTCGCTGACAGAAACCTGCCCGAAACGATTGAGATATTGCGGGAAAAAGCCCTTTCTCTGGGCTTAACCGACCTGATTTACGGCGTGGACGAGGGCAGAATCCTTTCAGGCACGAAAGGTGCGGTCGCCGCCGATTTAAATCTGCGTATTTGCGGCTATACTTATCAGGCGGCTTACGATGCCCGGCTTATAAAGCAGATGGCGGACAATGATATTGATTATTTTTCCAGCTGGGGCTATACCTCCGCCGGCCAATGGGGCGGAATACCGACGGTGAGCTACCACGTGGCACGCCGTTTTTACGACATGGCTGACACAAACCGTGTCCCCGCCGCAACCTGCCGTTTGAATATGGCGGGAGCCGAAGTGCAGGCTTTGGCGGGTTTTGACAGTCAGAATCAAAAACTGCATATAATGGCCTATAGCTTTAAAAACAAGCTGGACTACAGCCTTTCGGCAAAGATGGCGCTGAAAATTAACATCCCCCAATTTGAAGGTAAATCGGTTAAAGTAACCCGTTATATTGTTGACGACAACGCCAACTTTTTTGATGAATGGCAAAGGGACAGAGTAACACACAATATTACCGACGACTGCTTTACCTGGTCCCCCGATGACCCGGCTGTGGACTCCGCCGGTACCCTGTCCGCCCCCTGGGCACGGGAGATTTATTTTAACGAGCTTAAACCCGTGTACAGAGAGCGTTGCCTCCTGCACCCATCGAGGGAAAATCTTCGCCTAATCGGTTCTTCATTAACTTTATACGTCAAGGCTCCCCCCAATGCGGTTGTGTTCTATACGGTGGAACCCGCTTAAAACCGACATCGATATTCAGACTGATAAAAAATTCACCCGATTTAAATGATATGTCATATACGGGGTCAGATTATGCCGACTTTTGATTTAATTGTTATAGGCGGCTCCGCTTCCGGTCTGTGTGCGGCTATACAGGCCGCCCGCAGTCATCGGGATTTCAGCATTGCCGTACTGGAGCAAATGCCCAAATTGGGCAAAAAAATTCTGGCTACCGGCAACGGGCGGTGCAACCTTTCCAACACCTCGGCGGGAGAACACGATTATCACAACTTTGCCTTTGCCTCCCCCGCCCTGCAAAAATATGATGTTGAAGAAACCCTCTCATTTTTCCGTTCTTTGGGGTTGCTCACCGTAACGGATGCGGATGGCAGAATCTATCCTATGAGCAATACCGCCTCAAGCGTTCTTGACGCTCTGCGTTTTGAGATTGACAGGTTGGGGATTAAAGTTTATTGCGGCCACTCCGCAAAATCAGTTCATGTAAACGATAAGGGACTCTTTAAGATATCCTGCCAAAAATCCGATACGGGCGAAAAACGGGAGTTTGAGGCTCACCGCCTTATTATTGCAACCGGCGGCAAAGCAGCCCCCGTTCACGGTTCCGACGGAAGCGGCTATGTTTTGCTAAAACAATTGGGGCACGGTATTGTGCCGCCCTTTCCTGCCCTCGTGCAGCTCAGGTCGGATTCAGGCTTTATCAGGGCGCTCAAGGGTGTAAGAGTGAATGCAAAAATAGCAATTCGTCTGCCCGGAGGCAAGCCCTCTTTTTCATCTCAGGGAGAAATTCTGTTCACCCAATACGGCCTTTCCGGTATTGCGGCTATGGAAGTCAGCCGTCCCGTTTCCGAGCATTTTGCCGCCGGAAATAAAGAGGGCTGTTTTGCGGTTTTGGACTTTGCTCCCCGCATGAGCGAGGGAGAATTGACGGAATATCTTTATGAGCGCTGTCAAAATAATCCTTCACTTCCTGCGGAAAATCTGCTTGCGGGAATTCTGCCGGGGGCCTTGGGCAGGGCAATTTGTAAAGGTTTAAAGTTTTATAAAGGCAAGCCTGACTGCGGCAATTTAACCGAAAGCGATATAAAACTGCTCAATAGACGAATTAAGGCCATGGATTTTGATTTACAAGGGGTTCAGGGCTTTAACAACGTCCAGGTTGCCGCCGGCGGAGCCGATATAAATGAGTTTAATCCCGTGACAATGCAATCCCGTAAAGTTAAAAGCCTTTACATTTGCGGAGAAGTCCTGGATGTTGACGGAAATTGCGGAGGTTTTAACCTCCAATGGGCCTGGTCTTCCGGTTTGTTGGCCGGAGAACTGCTTTAAAGTGCATTTTTTAACTTATAATTTTCAGGAGGTAAGATTTTGTTTACACCGGAAGCCATAAGAGCCTTGGCGCTTTCTTCCATTGCCGGTTTTTCCACCATGATAGGGGCAGTGGTTGTCATCTTTATAAAAAAGAAGAGCGATAAACTGATAACCGCTTCCTTAGGTTTTGCCGGGGGCGTGATGCTCAGCGTTTCTTTTATCGAACTTTTACCAAACGCCGAAAGTTACCTAACCCGATGTACGGACAGGCGCTTGGGAGTTTTAGTAACGGTCCTGTCCTTAGTTGTCGGAATTTTATTTTCGACCTTGCTGGACAGATTTGTCCCCCACCAGGAGGTAAGCGAAGAGGGGGAACGGGAACATATGAACCTTTTCAGGGTAGGCATTATTTCCGCTCTGGCTATCTGGCTGCACAACTTTCCCGAAGGGATAGCAACCTTTATGGCGGGCTACAGCGATACCTCTCTGGGTATTACTATTGCTGTAGCGATAAGCATGCATAACATCCCCGAAGGTCTGGCGGTGGCAATGCCTATTTATGTTTCCACCGGTTCAAAAAAGAAGGCTTTTAAGTATACCTTTCTTTCCGCCATTGCGGAACCCGTGGGCGCTCTGCTTGCCTTTGCGGTGCTTCGCCCCTTCATTAACGATATGCTTATGGGCATTGTTTTTGCCTTTATAGCCGGAATAATGATTTATATAGCCATCGAGGAGCTTATCCCCTCTTCCCGCCAATACGGTCACAAGGGGCTTGCGCTTTTCAGCGTGTTTTTCGGCATTTGCCTCATGCCCCTGGCTAACATATTTTAAACTGAATTTCCGATACAAGCATTGGAGAAACAGATTAAGGAGAGTTGAAATGAAGAAGGTTATTTGCCGCATTCTTGCCTCAATTTTAACTTTTGCGTTCCTGTTCTTCGCTTTTTCACCTCCGGCAAAAGTCACCGATTCACCCGTATTGTTCGAGTCCCGCACTGCCGCAGTCAAAAGCACTGCGGAGCCCCATGCGGCCGCCCGTTGCGGGGCAGAGGCCTGCAATTCCGCTGACGGCAGGGGCTGTGCCTGCGGGCGCAATCCCTTTATTGTGGTGCCGGGCATTACGGACTCGGATGTCGCTTTACTTGACGCCGAAGGCAACCCCGTTTTAAGAGAAGACGGCAGGCCCTATGTAAAAGGCGGCTTCATGCTCGATGAAGACGAGATTATGCAAATGGCCCTTAGAAATTTAGCTTGGCCTTTGGCAAGGATGCTTATTACTCAAAAGGATAACGGATTTACCGATGCGGTGTACGACACTGCCAAGGCCGCTTTTTGGCGTCAGGCCACAAATAAAGACGGAACCCCTGTCCAAAACCTGAAGGTGGTTCGGTATGAAAAATCATTTGCCGAACTGAGCGATGAAGAGATTGACCATTTGTTCATAAATATCCCACTCCGATCTATTTGTGAAACTATCGGTTATGACCATGTTTACTATTTTTCTTTCAATATTATTGGCGACCCCATGCAGACAGCAAGGGAACTCGACGAGTTTATCCAATTGGTAAAAGAACAAACCGGCCATGATAAGGTGGATATTCTCAATGTAAGCCTCGGCGCCTCAATTTTTACCGCCTATGCCGAGCAGTTTAAAGACAAGGGCGATGTGGAAAAGATAGTCAACGCTGTTGCCCTGCTAAACGGCGCTACGGCGCTCAGGGATTTATTTGCCGGTGACCTTAATTTAGGTGACGAATCCCTTTACAAAGAGTTTTTGCCGGAACTGCTTGCCGCTGAAAACTTAAAATCCGTGGGCTATCTTGCCAATCTGCTTATCCGTATATTCCCTAAACAGGTTTTGCTCGACACCCTTGATGCGGTGCTTAACGGCGCCATGGATTCCATGATACGCTGTGCGCCGAACTTTTGGGCAATGCTGCCTGAAGAGGATTATCCCGCCATGGCGGATAAGTGGATTTCCGGCCCGGAATATGCCGTTTTGCGGCAAAAAACCGATGCGTTTTATCAGGCGCAATTAAACTTTGAAGAAAACCAGCTCTATATGGTGCAGCAAAAGGGCGCATCCATTCATAACGTTTGCGGCTATGGTCTAAGGTACAGCGACATCTCCCCTTTCCTCGGCATTGTCGCCTCCGATAAAACGACAAATTCCGACGGCGTTATTCATATTCAGTCAACCTCAATGGGAGCCACAGCCGCACCTGCGGGCCGACGCCTGAGTGATGAATACTTAAACGCTCACGCCGGAAGCCGCTATATATCCCCCGACAAGGGTTTGGATGCCTCAACCTGCCTTTTCCCCGACCGCACCTGGTTTTTCTATAATCAGGACCATGAGGAAGCCGGAAAAAATGCCGCCTGCATGAACTTGGTGGCGGAGCTGTTCACCAATCCGAACCTTGTTGATGTTTATTCCGACCCGGAGCGCTTCCCCCAATTCAACACCGGGTCTGACAGTAAAGAAATCCGCCGTTGGCTGCTGCCCGATGCAAAGAAGGCACTCGAGGCTTACGAAGCGGGCGAGTTGGAAATCGGCCCGGAAGACCTTGCCGAACTCAACGCAGCCATTGCGGAGGCTGAGGATGTGCTGAAGGTTACAATAGGAGACAGGCAACAGGCCGAGGCCGCTACGAACAGGCTTAAAAATGCCCTTATAAAAATCGGCGTAAGGGAAGCGCCGAAAGAAAAAGAAACGGGTCCCGCCGCACAGTTTTTCCTGAATCTGATTGAAGCGTTGCTTAAAGTCGCCAGTGATTCGGCTTATGAAGTTGTCGGTCCTCAGGGATATTCCGACAGATTTTGTCCCCGCAGTTAATGCCCGCTACTTGATTTTTACTCCGCCAAAGGTTACACTACCGAGTGGAAATAATTAACTGAAAGGTTGATTTGTTGATGAGATTTTTATCTAAAAAGCTGATATCCCTGCTCCTTGTTTCAGCCTTGCTGATGAGCGTTTTTGCCGGAGGGATTTCGGCGCAGGCCGCAGGTGCGGACAACAGCGCCGAACTTGCACAAGCCTTACTCCCGCCTAATTCCGGGAGCGGCAACCCGGTGATTGTTGTGCCGGGTATCGGTATGTCCTCCGTAGCGCTGTTTGATGAAGAGGGAAATAAAATTCCTAATGAAGGCACCTTCCCCGACGAATGGAATGTGCTGAACCTGGACACCGCCCCCCTGATGGATAACCTCTGGAAGATTATCCCCAAAGCCTTGCTGTCCCTTATCTTTCAAAGGGATATGGGACTCAGTAATGCTGTCAGGGAGTATATGCCCGGCATATTCCGCTATGCACAGCATGACCTTAACGGCAAGTCCATTGAAAATGTTCAGGCGATAGAGCGTAAATATCCCCTTTCCGAGTACGATGAAGACGCAAAGCGCGGCTTCTACAATATGATGCCGATGGAAAAATATGTGCCGGCAATCGGCGAGGACAGGATATACTGCTTTAATTTCCCGCCTTTCTGCAATACTTACGATCAGGCTGCCAAACTCAACGAGTTTATTCAGGTAGTCAAGGAACAAACCGGAGCTGAAAAGGTAAACCTCGTACCCCTGAGCCTAGGTTCAACCGTCACAAACGCCTATCTTGACGAGTACGCAGACCGCAACGACGTGGCAAAAGTTGTGCGGATTGTAGGCGCTTCCGACGGCAGCGATGTGTTCGCCGATCTGGTTGCCCAAAATCTTTCCGAAAACTCCGCCCAACTGTTTTATCGGGACTTCTTCCCCCAGCTTATCAAGGGGTACGGCGGTTATCTTGTCAACATTGCCGTTCGCATTCTGCCTAAAAAGGTACTCAACAATGTAATAGATGCCGCCTTTGATGTTATCCGCTACGACTTTTTTGTAAACACTCCCTCCATGTGGGCCATTATCCCCGCAGACCGCTATGAGGAATTGGCGGATACTTACCTCAGCGGACCGGAGTATGAAGTTATCCGTGCTCAGACGGACAAATATTACGCTTATCAAAGCAATTTGCAGGAAAATATTGACAGGCATATTCAAGACGGAATTCAGTTCTATAACATCTGCGGCTACGGTTTCAACTTCGGTCACGGCTGGAACGACTACCAGTATTTTCAATTTTTCAGATGTGCCGATGACGTAAACTCCGACGGTATTATTCAGCTTACGTCAACCGGTATGGGCGCTTACAGCGCCGCACCGGGGACCACCCTCCCCGACGGCTATGTGCAGCAAAACACCTGCTGCACAAACCCCGACCACAATCATATCTCCCCCGACAGAGTAGTAGACGCTTCCACCTGTTATTTACCCGAACAGACCTGGTTTTTTTCCGGTCAGCACCATGAGTGCGCGAATAACGATGTTATAGTGCGGCTGGCCTGCATACTTATGGCGGGCGACACCATAACAAGCGTTCATTCCGACCCCGACTTCCCTCAATTCAACGGTTCCCGCTATACCAAGCGTATTGTGAAAGACCTTTTGCCGCGGTGCATTGAAGCTCAAGGCAGAACCGACCTTTCCGCTGCGGATATGGCCGAGTTAAACGCTGCGGTCGATGAAGCCAATGCGATGCTCGACAGCACCGTAGCCGACGATGCTCAATGCAATGCTGTGGAAGCGCGGCTCCGCAATATTCTGGTAAAAATCGGAGTTCTGGAGCCCCCCGCTCAGCCCGAAACTTATGAGATAATTCCGGAAGCGGCCGCCAAGACCGTCAGTGACCTGCTTTGGGACAAATTCGGTCCCGCCGGCTTTAGCGAGATTGCAAAAACCGAGCTGATAAAAACAATTGCGGTTCTGATTAAACTTGTTGAGATGTTCTAAACCTTTAAGCGCACCCGGGGCGGAGTTTCCTCCGCCCCGATTTTTATTGTAAAACGGCATTTTATATTACGGTAATTGCGGGACGATGCGGGTATCGCCCGCAGCTCTTTTATCCTAAATCCCCCGTCATGCAATTATTATATGTTTTTTTGCCAACTTATGGCGGAAGCGGCTGTTTTTCGGTTGACATTTTACCTTCCCCGTGTATAATTAGTTCTTGCGGAGCGATGCTCCGATTGTTCAGCGATGCGGAATTGTGTAACGGTAGCACGGCAGACTCTGACTCTGTTTGTCTGGGTTCAAATCCTAGTTCCGCAGCCAAAAGGAGCTTGACCGCTTTTGCGGACAGGCTCTTTTTTTATCGGGAGAAATCCAAAACTCCGATTATCCGAATATATACGGAAAGGAAGAGGAATATGGCTTGTGACGGCGTAAAAAAGGACAGTTGCCCATGCACCGCCGCCTGCGCTTTTCACGGCAAATGCTGCGAGTGTATTGCCAACCACGCCCCCGATCAATTCCCCGCCTGCTTTTTCACAAAAGAGGGGGAGGCGACTTATGACAGAAGTTTTGAGGCGCTTTTGAAGGATAGAAAATCAAAATAATAAAACAAGCGGAGGTAAAGACTATGTCCGTAACCCCCTATTATGCCGGCAAGGAGTTCGCCGACCTGCAAAAACATGACGGCGGTCTGCTGCATGTTGTCGGAGCTTCCAACTACCAGGTCATGCGCGCAAACCGCAGTCATCCCGAATATGCGGAAGATTACGGTAATACCTACAACCACGCACCGATGCTCACTTATTGGAGAGGCCGTTTTTATTTGGAATACCTTTCAAACGCCGTGAGCGAGCATACGGGAGCGGGGCTTTCTTTTATAGTCAGTTCTCCCGACGGGATAAACTGGGGCAAGCCTGTGCCCTCATTCCCCGCCATCATTGTGCCGCCCGGCGAGTATCATTGCGAGGACGGCAGCGTTATTGAGGTTAAACCCGACACTCCCGCTTTTATGCACCAGCGCATGGGATTTTACCATACAAAGGATGACCGCCTGATTGTAAGCGGCTTTTACGGTCATGCCCCTCACCATGACATCTGCCCCTGGCGCAACTACGGCATTGGCCGGGTGGTCAGGGAAGTGTTTGAGGACGGCGGCATGGGGCCAATATATTTTATCCGCTTTTTGGACTATTCCGGCTGGACGGAAGATAAACTCCCCTTCCCCTACTACAAACGGGCGGAAGACAAAAGCTTTATTGACGCTTGTGAGGAACTGTTGGCGGACAAGTTTGTAACCGAGCAGTGGACGGAAGAACACGGCCCCGCCGACAAGACCATCGGGCTGCAGATTGCAAAAGCGCATGACTCCGAGGGCGGAACCGCCCCTGTTGCCCCCGTTGAGACCGCCAGCAGTTTTTGCTGGTATCATATTGATGAAAATAAGGTTGTGGCCTTGTGGAAGCAGGGCCGGGTGGGCGTGAGCGAAGACGGAGGTCTTAGCTGGAAAACCAGGTATGAACCCTCTTTTGCCACTTCCGGCGCCAAAAGCTGGGGGCAAAAGACCGAGGACGGCAAGTATATCATCTGCTACGACAACAGCCTTGCCAGCGAGCACCGCTATCCGTTGGTAGCGGTTACCTCCGAAGACGGCATACGCTTTGACAATATGGGCTGCGTTTACGGGGAACTGCCGCCCAGACGCTATGACGGCATTTATAAGGACTTCGGCCCTCAATATATCCGGGGGATTTGCCCGGGACACAAGGATTACCCCAAGGGGGCTGTCTGGCTCTGCCACAGCATAAACAAGGAGGATATAGGAGTTACACGCATACCCGTGCCCGTGCGTACCGCCGTGACGGAACATGTTTGCGACGACTTTGACGACTGTGCCGACGGTTTTATAAAAGACTGGAATATCTATTCCACCGGGTGGGCGCCCGTCCGACTTGAAAACGGCGACGACGGCCCTTGCCTTAAAATCACGGATAAAGACCCTTGCGACTATGCAAGAGCCATGCGGATATTCCCCGTAAGCGAGGCCGTAAGTGTTTCTTTTGAGCTGAAAACGGGCAAATACAAAGAGGATCTGGAAATTGAGCTGACTGACGGCAAAGGCATCCCCTCCTGTCTGGTACTCATAGGCGGCGGTACGGTTAAAGTCCGCTTCGGCTCAAATGTTGAAGACGCCTTTGAGATTGACGATTACAACGCCTGGCACAAGGCGGAAATAAGGGTGGACTGCAAAAACAACGTTTATACCCTTGTTTGGAACGGGAAGGAGTTCAACTGCGGCCTGAGCCGTCCCGTTCATAAAACAAATGATGTACAGCGCCTTGTTCTGCGCACTAAAAAGAGGCGCTATGAACCTAACACAGATATTTATCCCGTTACGCCGGATTTACCCGGAGCGGATGAGCCGGCGGCGGAAAGGGTCTACCGGATAAGGAAAGTGAGGACAAAAGATTTGTCCTTTTAAAACCGAAAACCGCCTTTTAGCGAAAAAAAACGCTTATTCCGAGATTTTCGGCGATTTGCTTTGTTCATTTTCTACAAAGTCTTTTTCCGTCCGCTGACTAGCCCTTTTTGGGGATTTTTCCCAAAATAAACATACCCGGCCTTGTTATCATTAAGAATTTTTGTGCCGAATACCATTTTTTTTGCGATTTTCGGCTTGCAAATGCGCTTTTTGTTGTGTAATATGTATGTGTTTATATGGTCAATTTGCATAATATGCTCAAAAAGCAAATAAAATTGTTGGGAGAAGAGAGTATGTCAAACAGACTTTTTCAGGGAGTTATCCACGAATTGCGGGATGCAATAGGCAAGACAATAGGCATTCTGGATGAAACCGGCACCATCATATCCTGCAGCGAATTGGGTAAAATCGGCGATGTGGTCGCAAAATCTGCGGAAATTTTTGAGAGCGGCGAACACTTCATAATTGACGGTCATACCTTCCGCGCCTTCGGCGACCCCACAAAAACGGAATACGCCGTATTTATTGAAGGTGCCGATGAGGACACAAAACGTCTTGTGGACTTCAGTTGTGTTGCTTTGGCTAATATAAAGCAACTCTATGACGAAAAGTTTGACAGGGGCAACTTTATTAAAAATGTTATTATGGACAACATCCTGCCCGGCGACATTTACATTAAAGCAAGGGAACTGCGCTTCAGCAATGAGGCTTCCCGGGTGGTTTTACTGATCCGCGTGCCGGAAAATAATGATATTTCCGTTTTTGATGTGGTTCAAACCCTCTTCCCTGACAAGACGAAAGACTTTGTTGTAAACGTTAATAAGACCGACATAGCCCTGGTGAAAGAAGTAAAAGCCAAAATAGGCTCCAAGGACTTGGAAAAGCTTGCCCGCTCCATTGCCGACTCTTTAAGCAACGAGCTTTACATAACGCCTCTTATCGGTATAGGCACAATAGTTACCGGAATCAGGGACCTTGCCCATTCTTACAAAGAGGCTCAGGTCGCCCTTGAGGTCGGCAAGTTTTTCGACACTGAAAAAACCATAATCAGCTATGAAAATTTAGGCATTGCCCGTCTGATTTATCAGCTGCCTACAACTCTTTGCGAAATGTTCCTTAAAGAAGTCTTCAAGCGGGGTTCCATTGACAGTCTGGACAGCGAAACGCTCTTTACAATACAACGCTTTTTTGAAAACAACCTGAATGTTTCCGAAACATCCCGCAAGCTTTTTGTTCACAGAAACACCCTTGTTTACCGGCTGGAAAAAATCAAGAAGATTACAGGCCTCGACCTGCGCGAGTTTGATGACGCCATTGTTTTTAAAGTGGCCCTTATGGTTAAAAAATATCTGGATGCAAAACCGGTCAGGTTATAGGGGCCGACTGTTACGATTTTTAGGAGCTCCCTCATATGATTGAATTCAAGAACGTGTCAAAGGTTTACGGTACCGGTGCACCTGCACTGGATAATGTCAGTTTACGTATAGAGTCCGGTGAGTTTGTCTTTATTGTTGGCGCTTCCGGCGCCGGAAAAAGCACGTTTTTAAAACTGATGACAAGGGAAGAAGTTCCCACATCGGGCAGTATACGTATAAGCGAACGGGTATTGAACGACATGCGCCGTTCACAAATCCCCTATCTGCGCAGAGAATTGGGCATTGTCTTTCAGGACTTCAGACTTATATCATACATGACCGTATATGATAATGTTGCCTTTGCCATGCGGGCTGTAGGCGCCGCCGAAAAAGAGGTTCGCCAAGTTGTCCCGTTTGTTTTGGGGCTGGTAGACCTTTTGCAAAAAAAAGAGCGCAAACCCGATGAGCTTTCCGGCGGGGAACAACAGCGCGTTGCTCTCGCACGTGCTCTTGCAAATAAACCTAAAATACTGATAGCAGACGAGCCTACTGGCAATGTTGACCCTATTATGAGCAGGGAAATTGTCGCTTTACTCTCTCGAATAAATGATGACGGCACCACGGTTGTAATGGTTACACATGAGCATGATTTAGTTCGCATGTTTAACAAAAGAGTGGTTCTGCTGGATTCCGGCCGAGTGGTATCGGACAGCGGGGTTATTGCAGCAAAGCCCAAGGAAGAGTTTTGCCCTTCCCCGGGTGCACAGGCTCTTTTAAACTCCAACGGAAACCGTTTTAAGAAAGATAAAGACAACAAACCCAAGGCAGGTGAAAGCCAATGAGGAGAAGCAGCGCCGCCTTTTTAATAAAAGAAGGTTTTCGAAATATTGTAGTTAATAAGCTGATGAGTATATCCTCAATATCGGTTTTATTCAGCTGCCTGATAATGATCGGCTCCGCTTTTTTGTTATTGGTTAATGTAAGTTCCATAGTCGAGGGTATTGAAAACCAAAATGTTATTGCGGTTTTTTACCCTGACGGAGTTGAAGGTTCCCCCGGCGATGACCTGCATAAACGTATTCTTGCCCTGGATAATGTAAAATCGGCGGAGTTTGTGCCCAACGAAGAAGCTTATAAAGAAAGCCTTGCCGGTGCGGGGCCGGAGATTGCGGAACTGCTGGGCAGTGATGCCTCAATCTTCCCCGACTCCTACAAGGTGACCATTACCGATATGCAGCGCTACAGCGAAACGGTGCGGGAGCTTAAAGCCCTGCCCGGGGTTGAAAGCGTGCGCGCGAGCGAAGTACTTGCGCAAAAACTTTACAACATCCGACACACCGTCACTCTTATAAGCATAGGGATTATCGTACTGCTTTTTATCGTGTCCCTGTTCATTATTTCCAACACTAT
>Ga0255344_1005211_pt1 | contig 12620 bp, 11 predicted proteins | sample wastewater_treat_5_FD_192414 | JGI IMG/M metagenome (GOLD analysis project Ga0255344, IMG submission 192414) | Wastewater microbial communities from Lulu Island WWTP, Vancouver, Canada - plant18 | ecosystem: Engineered > WWTP > Wastewater > Unclassified | place: Canada: Vancouver, British... | reverse complement strand
TCGTCCGGCGGTTCGGCCGTCGCCGTCGCCGCCCGAATGGTCCCCCTGGCGCTCGGCTCCGACACCGGGGGCTCCATCCGCCAGCCCGCCAGCTTGTGCGGCGTCGTGGGCCTTAAGCCAACGTACGGGCGCGTATCCCGCTACGGCCTGGTGGCGTACGGGTCCAGCCTGGACCAGATCGGGCCGCTGGCCACGAATGTCACGGATGCCGCGCTGCTGCTGGAAGTGGCCGCCGGGCAGGATCCGCATGATTCGACTAGCGTTTCCGAGCCGGTGCCGCAGTACACGGCCGCCCTGGAGGATTCGCAGCTTGCCCAATGTGCGGCCGGCCTTCGCATCGGCGTGCCGAGAGAATACTTCGGGGAAGGGCTGGATCCGGAAGTGCGGACGGCGATTGAAGCGGCGCTCGAGGTTTATCGCGGGCTGGGGGCGAAAATCGTCGAGGTCTCGCTGCCACACTCGCCCTACAGCATCGCCGGTTACTACGTCGTGGCGACGGCCGAATGCTCGAGCAACCTGGCGCGGTTTGACGGCGTGCACTACGGCCGCCGGACGGCCGCGCCGAAGGACCTCATCGATCTGTACAGCTCCTCGCGTGATGAGGGCTTCGGCCCGGAAGTCAAACGCCGCATCATGCTGGGCACGTTCGTGCTTTCCAGCGGCTACTACGAGGCGTATTACAGCAAGGCTTTGAAGGTGCGGCGGCTGATCAAACAGGATTTCGACCGTGCGTTCGAGCAGGCCGACGTGCTGGCCGGCCCGACTTCGCCGACGCCTGCCTTCCGCCTGGGGGAGAAGGTCAGCGATCCGCTGGCGATGTACCTGGCGGATGTGTATACCATCTCGGTCAATCTGGGTGGTCTGCCGGCGCTTTCGATTCCCTGCGGTTTCAGCGCCGCCGCCGGTCTGCCGATCGGACTGCAGTTGATCGGCCCGCTGTTCGGAGAAGCCCGGCTGCTGCAAGCGGCCCGGCTCTACGAGCGCGAGACCGACTGGCACACGCGCGAGCCGCCACTGGTGGCGCAATGTCCGAACTAGAACCCGAGCCGCGGCTGACGCACGAACCGGAACCCGCACAGGAAGGTCCCGAAGCGCGGGTGCCATGCCCAAGCTCTAAGCGCGGGCATGCCCCGGCCACCCCCCCCGACGCTTGCGACCAGGCACACGAAGATTACGAAGCGTGCCAAGAACTCCCGACGCCTATTTCAGAGGGGGCATCGCCGCAGTCAGACGCCGGCGCGCCAGGATTCGAGGACGCCGCCATCTGCGGCATCATCATACTGCTGGCCTTCGTCCTGCGCTTTATCTACATCCTGCAATGGCAACGCAATCCAGGCTTCGCGCACCCGGGCATGGACGAGCTCTACCACGACCAGTGGGCGCAAGCCATTGCAGCCGGTAAGGCGTTCGTGGAAGGGCCATACTTCCGCGCCCCGCTCTATCCCGCTTTCCTGGGCTTCATATACAAGCTCTTCGGGCACAATTACCTGGCACCGCGCATCGTGCAGGCCGTGCTGGACTCACTCAGTTGCGGACTGCTCTTCATCGCCGGCCGGCAGGTGTTCAGCCGGCGGGTAGCCGCGGTCGCCGGTTTTGCGGCCGCGACTTACTGGATGCTGATTTTCTTCACCGGCGAGTTACTGATCGCGCCGCTGCTCGTATTCCTCGATCTGCTGCTGATAATTCTGCTGCTGCGGGCCGGCAAGAAGCCCGGAGCGCTGCTCTATGGACTGGCGGGCTTGGTAATGGGCCTCTCGGCAATCGCGCGGCCGAACATCCTGCTCTTCGCGCCGACGGTTGTCCTTTGGATGCTCGTGCGACATTGGCGCGAGCTGCGGCGTGGCCTGGTCTACGTGGCCTGCATCACGGTCGGTTGTCTGCTGCCGATCCTGCCGGTCACGATTCGCAATTACGTCGTCGGAAACGATCGCGTGCTGATCGCCTCACAGGGCGGCGTGAACTTCTATATCGGGAACAACCCTTGGTCAGACGGACGAACCGCCATCGTACCCGGCACACCCGGCGGCTGGTGGGAAGGCTACTATGCCTCGATCGCGCTGGCCGAGGAGGCAGAGGGGCGCAAGCTCAAGCCCTCGGAAGTGTCGAGCTATTATTACCGCAAGGGCTGGGAGTTCATCACACAGCAGCCGGCCAAGGCGATTTCCCTGTCGGCGCTGAAGCTCAGTTTGTTCTGGAGCAGTTGGGAAATTCCCAATGACAAGGGCGTCTACTTCTGGACCGAGCGCTTTACGCCGATTGTCAAACTGCTGCCGCTCGGCTTCGGGGTGGTCGGTCCCCTGGGAATTCTCGGGCTGTTCCTGAGCCGGCGGCGCGGGCGTGAGCTATTCCCGTTGTGGGGCTTTATCCTGGTCTATTCGGCCAGCATCGTGGTGTTCTTCTGCAACACGCGCTATCGCATGCCGGTCATTCCGCCCCTGATCCTCCTGGGGACCTGGGCCATCTTTGAAACCGTGCGGGCCGTGAAGCAGCAGCGCTGGCGGACGGTCGGCGCCAGCGCGGCCGTCCTGGCTGTCGCCGGCATCTTCGTGAACGTGACCCCGGGTTCGGAAAATTTCCGCACCGATGCCGACGACTGGTTCTTCCTGGCAATGGAGTACGAGTCCCAGGGCCACGGCACGCCCGCACTCCGTTGTTACGAACAATCTTTGCAGGTCCGCCCGGACTTCCTGATGGCCCGGCTGCGCTATGGCAAACTGCTCATGAGGGCGCAACGGCCGACCGAGGCGATCGCGCAGTTTCGGCAGGCGCTGGCGGCGCCCCCGCGACTGGCGACTAATGAGAGTCAGGCTACTCTGGCCGAAGCGCACGTCCTGCTGGGCGCCGCCCTGGCCGAAACCGGCGCTTTCGCCGAGGCCGCCGCCGAATTCCAGGCCGCCATTCCCAGCCTCCCGCCGGACAAGTCAATTCGCGCGCAGGTCAGCTTGGGCAGAGCCCTGGCCGCGCTCGGCCGCAATGCAGAAGCGATCGACGTTTTCAAGCAAGTGCTGCAAGTCGATCCCGGCAACGACCGTGCCACCACTGAGCTGCACAAGCTCGGCCTCACGCCGTAGCAAGTCCTCCATAATTAGGGACAGTCACGTGACTGTCCCTGATTACGTGAATTCAACACAAAGAAAATGTTGATTCCGAACACCTGAATCTTTATAGTGCAATTAATTCGGCCGCTCTGAGGCCGAGGTTCATTTCCCACAAGGAGAAGGAGCGACATTCGATGAACGCGGAACACCTTAGCCAAACATGGCGCACCACTCTCGCATTCGCGGCGCTGCTGGTCGTCGCACACCCCGCTACGGCCGTCACGATCGAAGACTGGAGCAGCGGAACCGACGCCGCCTGGACGCGCGTGGACCTGTTGGAACTCTACGGCCTGGGCGGAACCAGTTACACCGTTTCCGGCGGGCAATACCACATGACTTCGAACTACCCGCTGCCACCGGTGCCCTACCTGTTGGGCAGCGCGTCCGTGTTCAGTGAATCGTTGCTCGACCCGGACGCCTACGGCAACGGCTATCTCACGACGCGCTTTACGATTCACAACGCCAATTCGTGCGTGTTTGTACCCATGCGGGCCGACGTAGCCCAAATGGACTTCATCAGCTTTTTCGCCGAGAACGCCTCGGACAGCATCGGCATGACCGTCTTCGACAACTTCGAGTACGTCAACGGCGCCAGCGCCAGCTTCACCATTGAGGAAGAGGTCGAGTATTACCTCACCGCCGGCGCGGTCGGGACCGAGCTCTCGATCAAAGTCTGGCCGGTCGGCAGCCCCGAGCCCGCTTCACCCCAGGTGACGCTGATCGACACGACGTACACCAGCGGCCAGATCGGCCTGGGCGCCTACAACAGGGAAGGCATGTTCGGCACGATGGCCGCCAGCTTCGGCGAAGTAAGCTTCATCCCCGAGCCGGCCGGCTTGCTGACACTGCTCGCCGCCCTCGGACTGCTGGCCGCGCGCCGGCGGAAATAAAGCAGCACACAACCGCCCCGGCGCTCGCGGCAAGAGCAGCGCCGGGGCGTGTCGTCCCCGCCGGAGCAGAGCCGGGGCGTGCCGCCCAGAATCCTTCACCGGCGCAGTACCCGCTCCGACTACGCTGTGCCGCCCCCGAACGGTGCCGAGGACTCTCTCTGTACCCCCGCCCTGAATGCAGTCGAAGCGAATGGTCATCGGCCCGGTCGCACGCCACCGTTTACCCCTCCGTCGGAACACCTGACCGCTACAGTTGACGACAATACGGGTCGGACTACTCGCAACGGCCGTCAGCAGCCAGAACACTGCTTTGGGCGGACCCAATTATCCCGTGCTCGCTGCACTCGCTCAGCGGGCGTTCAGTGACATATAGAGCCGGTGCAAGAGGTGTTTGACACGCCGGCTGGGCTGAGTGCGCCGGCTGGCCAGACTCAGACCAGTAACCGGCATAAACTCAAGCTGCCTCGAACCAAGGGAGTCAAACAGCCCGGAACCAAACGGAGTATCTAGCATGGCAGACCAGCAGCAGCTATTTCCGGCCGCGATGAAAGAACTCGCCGAAAGGCGAAAGAGGCTCGCGCCGCAGGCGCTGGGAGCTTTCAAGGCTTTCAGCCAGGCCGTCTTCGCCGACGGCGCCCTGCCGGGCAAGACGAAACAACTGATCGCGCTGGCCGTCGCGCATGTCACTCAATGTCCCTACTGCATCCGTGCGCATACGAAGCAGTCGCTCCAGCATGGCGCCACAGCCGAAGAGATCATGGAAGCCATCTGGGTGGCGGCCGAAATGCGCGCCGGCGCGGCCTACGCCCATTCGCTCCTGGCGCTCGACACGATCGCGGAGGTCGAGTCAGGCGGTGCCAAGTAGTGCAATCTGTGGAATTTTTTCTCCTCAAATTTTCACAGATTTGCACAGATTCGGCTTGCGGCAGGAGCTGAGCTATCAGCTATCAGCTATCAGCTTTCAGCCAAGGCAACCGCCAACGCCCGAGCTTTCACCGGGAGGGGCTGCCTCAGGTGCTCAAGCGGTCTGATAAAAAGCCGCGTGGAATCGGGCCATGGGGGCAGGTGATCAGATGCTCATGGTTTTTGTGCACTCGATTTTGATAACCTGAGGCCAGCCGCTGCGCGGAGAGAGGAGATAAGTGAGAGGCGAGCAGGGGACAAAGGCGGCTGCGCGGAGACAGTTGATAGGTGACTGGTGAGCAGTGGGGACGTTTCAAATGCCACATAGCGGCGCCTTTCTGCGCGTGCGCGCGGTTCGTGCTGGATATTCTAGAAAGCTGGTCAGCGCTCAGCTATCAGCCTTCAGCCGGAATGCGCGGATTGTGGGTGTTTGCGCGGCAATGGCGGGGAGGGCGCAAAGCTTCCAGCTATCAGCTCTCAGCTATCAGCCAGAATTCGCCGGCGCGGTTGGAATTGCCACAGACGAGGTGCGAGACAGATTCACGCGCTCGAAGCTGTCAGCTCTCAGCTTTCAGCTTTCGGCTAACGGCACCGAGGTGGTACGTCGCACTCACGTGCCGCCCGAGCGCATTGGCGCGGATCAGGTGAATGACGATGCCGGTGTCGAGCACGTACAGTGGCGGCGTTTGCAACTCAGGCGTTCCAGGGCGGCTTCGATTTCCTCGTCCGTTTCGTCACCTGGCCAGCGACCGATGATGGCGTTCACTCCTGTCTGCCGCGTCTGGCGCTGGCGCGCGGTTGAAGCCAGCCCGGCGGAGACCAAAGGCGGCGGGAGTGCTCGCGCGCCAGCAGATTGCGCCTGCCGCCGGGCGGAGCGCCGCAGGCACGGCCTGACGTTAGACCAGTGTGAAACGCTGGGATCAATCCGGCGGAACAAACTTCAAGTGCCGTAGGCCCGGCTGAGGCCGGCGCGGGCCGCTCGTGCTCAAATCCGCCTCGAACGTCGGTCTTGAGATGATGGCTCATGGCAAACTCGCGGCGGCCGGAATTCCGGGGGAAGGGATTCCCCCATACGTGGTGCAAGAAAGGATTCACGCACCAGCCGGACATTTTGGCGGTGCTCACGGAGGCAACGGTACGTGCTCCAGTATCTCAACTTCTCCGTGCATGGCTCCCGGCAAGCCCAGCCATGTCTTGAGGTGTTTGATAAGGGCCCGGTCGACCTGAATCCAGCGAGGCCAGTCGACATGGGGAGCCTCATCGTCGCCGTAGACTATCGTTTTGCGGCGTTCCTCCTCGGAGATGCCCATGACATGCAAGCGCACCACTTCTGAAAAGCGCCTCTGTGCCTCTTCGGTCGCAAGGCGGTCCTTGTACATGACGCGCAGGCGCTCTTGTAAGCAGTCCGGAACGTGAGCTCGGCGCCCCGCTTCGCCCAAAAATCTCCCGGCGAAGCAGCAGATCTCTTTCCGTACGATTTCGTCGCGGCGCATTTCGACGAGTTCGGTGGCCTCCTGGAAGGCACGGGCCCGATAGGACCATATGATTTGCATGTGCTGCTTCGACACGCTCTCCGGAATACCTCTTGGCTGGATCGCCCTTAGGGGAGACGGCTGTCCGATGAAGAACTCTGCCGGGTAGTCGAAAATCTCCGTTTTCGAATCACGCAGTATGCCGGAGACGACGGCATAACAGAACGGCGGGCCACACCATTGTCGCGAGAGAAAGAAGCGGTGGGGCTCAAAACCAAGAACAAGCCAGACGAGCGTCACACTCCGCTCCGCCGGTTTTCCTGCCGCTATCAAGACGTGGGCAAATGGCCCGATATCCGGCGAGCCGTGCCTGCCGAAGAAGTCCAGGACCTTCTCCTGGAGGGAGTAATCGAGGCCCCACACGACGTCGGTGGAGAACTCAGGCGGTATGCTACCGAATGCAGCCTCCTGGATCAGTTCTCGCACGCTCGCCCGCGAGGTTGCCGGGCTGTGTTTCGTTGGGCAGGAGAGGACCCAGTGTGGAACGCCATTTAGATAGTATATAAGCCCTTGATACGTAAGCACTTACAGCGCTTGCGCAAGGCAAGGCCTCCCGTGAAGATGTTGGTGTACAAACAAAACCAACACAGGAGGCCAAGGATGGCTCGGAGTATCACCGCCGCCCTGCAGCAAATCAAGCACGAACTCAACACGCATGTCACGCCGGCCGACATTCAGGCCGCTTGCCGGGCCGTCGGCCACGAGTGGCGCGAACGCATTTTGGGCCCCGTCCTCACCGTTCAGGCCCTGCTGCTGCAGATTCTGCACGCCATCGCCATGACCGCCGTGAGTCGCCTGACCGGCGTCGCCTTCACGCCCAGTGCTTACTGCCAAGCCCTCAAGCGCCTACCGGTGGACGTTCTGCGCAGGCTTTTGCGACAGGCCGTCACGCGGCAGCGGCGGGACTCAGAGGCCATTGCGCGTTGGCGCGGACACCGCGTGGTCTTCGTCGATGGCTCCTCCTGCTCGATGCCGGATACGCCCGAGCTGCAACAACGGTTCGGCCAGCCGACTGAGCAGAAGCCCGGCTGCGGCTTTCCAGTGGCGCACCTGCTGGCCTTATTCGATGCCTACACGGGGATGTTGGTGGACGTGCTGGCCTCGTCGTGGCGCGTACACGACCTCGCTCGGGTCGGTGAGCTGCTGCCACACCTGCAGCCCGGCGACGTGCTGCTGGGCGATCGCGGCTTCTGCTCGTTTGCGCACATAGCCCTGCTGCGAGGACAAGGCGTGCACGTCGTCATTCGCGTGCACGGTCGGCGGCACGTGAGCTTCCGCGCCCGCCAATATCACTGGGCGGGCTGCGACTGGCCGCAGCGGCTGGGAATCAACGATCAGTTGACCATCTGGCGCAAAAGCGGCGTGCCCTCGCGGGCGCTGCCACGCGCCGTCTATGACGCGTTGCCCGAGAGACTGATCGTGCGTGAGTTGCGGTATGTGGTCAGGCAACCGGGCTACCGTACACGCCGCGTCACGCTGGTAACGACGCTCGTGAATGCCGGGGATTATCCGGCAGACGCGCTGGCCGAGTTGTACCAGCGGCGTTGGCAGCCCGAAGTCAATTTGCGGCACCTGAAGGACACGCTGGGCATGCGGGTGTTGCGCAGCCAGAGCGCGGCCGGCGTGGAGCGCGAGCTGCTGGCCTTCGCGCTGGTGTACAACCTGATCTGTGCGGTACTGACGGTGCTGGCCCCGCATCTGCAAACGACGCCGGAGCGAATCAGCCTGTTGGACGTGTTGCGGCTGCTACGCTATGGGGTGATCCGCCTGGTCGCCGCGGCCATCGTAGTCAATCCGAACCGGCCCGGCCGCGTACAACCGCGCGTGGTTAAGCGCCGCCCGCTGCAGTACTCTCGAATGACCCAGCCGCGGGCTGTATTGAAGCGGGCGCTCATGAAACCCGGTAGCGGCTAACTGAATGGCGTTCGGGACTGTCCCTAATTATGCGAGCAGTAGGGATAGAGGGGAATCCAGCGGTGCGGCTCGGTGGCGTCGACGGGCGGCGAACGGCGAGCCAGTTCGCGGACTGCATCCACACAGCGGCCCTCGAACTCGCGCGCTGCCTGATAAATCGCATCCTGATCGCGGTGATCGCCGCGCAGCTCGTCGACCGAACATTCCGCGCCTTCCTCGTTCAAGAACTGCACATACGACTGCAGTTGCACAAGCGGCAGGCCGGAGTGGACCGCGTAGATAGTCCCCACAACGCGCTGGGAATTCGGTCCACAGCGGTTCGCAGTGTAGGTGAGCAACAGCCCGCCCTGCGCCCGCCGCGCGGCAGCGAGTATGCCGGGCAGACCGCCCCCTTGGGATTTCAAATCGATGGGCGAAAGAAACCGCAGATCGCGAATGAAACTCAGGCCACGAAAGGCCTCGACCCACCGCCCCTGGCCGGCCGGCGATATGACTACCACCTGCAGGCCCGCATCCGCGGCACAGGCCGGCGTTTCACCGGCCGGGCAGAGCGCATCATCACCGGAGGACTCGGGTCGCACCGGCAGTGGGGGCAAGGTCTGGTGGCTGTCCGCGATTTCGGCCTGGTCGCCGGGCAACGCGTCGGGACTATCGTCGCCGGCCAACTCGGCGATCACCAGCGTCGTGGCGAACCGCACTCCGCACGCGTTATCCGCGAAGATCGTGCGACAGTTGTCGCGATCATCCGTACCGGCCGCCAGGACTGTGGCCGCGGCTTGCGGTTGGCAAACCGGCTCAGCGGAGCGACAGCCACAGTTCATAGCAAACACTAGTACGCAGGTACCGAGCAGGCTGACGGCGGGCCGGCGGCCAGCGCGGCGCGCGGAGCCACGCTCGGGGCTGCGAGTCTTCGCTACTAAGCGCGCAGCGTGATGAGCGATATCAACCAAGCGTGACACGACTAATTCTCCGTGCAGGTTTGCGCCGCGGAGCATGCCGGGCGGCCTCGTTCAGCTTTATCGGGTCGGCGCGGACGCGACTTTGGGAATCGGGCTCAGCAAGGAGCGCTGGAGGAACGTCTCGGCGGCCGCGCTGCCAGGCCCACGGCGCAGTGCCGGCGTCCAACTGAATGTGCGCGGCGTAACAACCGATTGCAGCGCTATATCTTCGGACGCTTTGGCCGGTCGAACGATGCGCAAGATCGGCACGGCGCAGCGTCCGGTGCTTGAAGAAGCGGGATGCAAGATGGCCATATTGGCCGGCTCGCGAATTGCTGCGAACGCAGGGGATGTGTCATCGGCGGCGCCGTGCGGCAGTGCGGCGCGGCCGGTGCGAGAACCGCGCAGCCTGACAATCCTGCCGCGACCGGAGTCGGGGCGGGCCAATGTGGGCAGATTTCGGCAGGCGGGCGGGGCCGAGAGTCCGGTAAAGGTGTTGCTGCGGCACCTGGAGCCGATCACCTGGGCGTACTTCGATTTTCTACTGGTGAACGGGTTCACCTGGCTCTGGTATGTGCTGATGGTCTCGGGGAGGCCCACATATGCTTGGGTATTCGGACCGTGGATGACCGGGCTGATCTTCGGAAGCTGCATCACGCTGGCGGGGCTGGTTTTCGGACTTTACGAGCGCAAAACGCTGTGCGCGCGAACTCGAATTCTGGTGCGCTCGGCGCTTACGGTTGGAGCCGGATTGGTTCTGGCCTATGCGTGCATTTTCCTGTTCTTCTACGGCAGTGCGAGCCGCTGGTTGGGTTTGGCGGTCGGCGCTATGTACTGTGCGACGGCGTTGCCATTGCGGCTGGTTGCGCATGGGGCAGTCGTGAGCCGCAGCCGGCGGGCTTTGTGCGTGGGGTACGAGGCGTCGATTCGGAAGCTGGCGGCGTTCCTGGAGCGCGCCGTGCGTCCCCCGGTGCGAATTGTGGGATACGTGGACATAGCGCGTGAGTCGGGCCGGAGCGGGAGCGGCGGGGCTGGATGCAGCCCAGAGGAGGGCGGGGCGCGCTTGCCGCGTTTGGGCAGAATCGAGGACATCGGCACGGTGCTGGTCCGCCATCAGATCGACGAAGTGATCGTCGGCAGCGAGGTGACGGCGCGGCCGGACGTGGGACACGCGGTGCTGGCGTGTTTGGATCATCGCTGCCGGGTTACCGACCAGCCCACGTTTGTAGAGAAGCTGCTGGGAGAGGTGCCGGCCGAGAACATCGATGCGCAGTGGTTCCTGCTGGCGGACGTGCAGGGCAGCGGCGGTTATGAGACGGCCAAACGGGTAGTCGACGTAGTGGTCGCCGTGGTGGGGCTGGCAGTGGCGCTGCTTTTGTGGCTGCCGATTGTGCTGGCGATTCGGCTGGAAAGCCGCGGACCGGCGCTGTTCCGGCAAAAGCGCGTGGGGCTACATGGACGGGAGTTCACGTTATTCAAGTTCCGGACCATGCGGCTGGATGCGGAGCAACAGGGGGCGCGCTGGGCGGAGCGCAATGATCCGCGTGTGACGCGGGTCGGGCGGTGGCTGCGGCTGACGCGGCTCGACGAGCTGCCGCAGCTCTGGAACATACTGCGCGGCGAAATGTCGATCGTTGGGCCACGGCCGGAGCGGCCGGAATTCGTGGAGCAGCTAAGCCGGGTGATTCCGAATTACCGGCAAAGGCACCTGATCAAGCCAGGGCTGACCGGCTGGGCGCAGATTCACCTTGGTTACGGGGCGACGGTTGATGATGCACGGCGGAAGTTGGGCTTTGACTTGTACTACTTGAAGCACCGTTCGATTGACTTGGATCTTTCGATTTTGATCCGCACGTTAGGGACGTTCCTGCTCGGGGCGCGTTGAATCCAACGCGGGGGCGGCGGGAGCAGAAGAAAGGGGGCTTCCAATTTGGTGCGTCCGCGCTAAGGCGGCATCCGTAACGGCGCAAGCGCGCTGCATCGACGAGAGCACCATGTGCAAGCGGTTTTCGAGGTAATGCAGTTGCTGCGTGAAATGTGGCGGAACGCTCGAATCGGCCAGGTGACGCGGCGTGTAAAGACCGCCTCTAGAGGGTAAGCCGGTCACGCGCGGAGCTCCGCTGAGGCCGGTGAGTGGCTGTGTCCGAGAAAGCCGAGCAGCCGCGGACGCTTGCGGGGCGGGGGGCTGCAAAACCGGCCGATTGAGGAGCTTGACGCTCTTCCACACGGTGTGCAGGGGCGGTCGCGGGCCGGCAACGGCTTGAGCCGCGGCCAGTATGTCCGCAGCGGTGATGCGTGTCCGTCCGGCGCTCATGGCCTCCAGCATGGCGTTTTCGCAGAGCTGATTGAGACTGGCAGGGATGCCGCGTGTCAACCGGTGCATCTGGTCGAGCGCCTCGGAGGTGAAGAGGTCTTCCAAACGGCCGCCGGCGGCCACCAGGCGGCCACTAAGGTACACGCACATGTCGCGGCGTGTGAGGGGTTGCAGGACGGCGGTGCGGAAAATGCGGCGGCGGACTTGCACCAGTTCCGGGCTGGCCAGACGGCGCAGCAGGCTGGGCAGGCCGAACAGGCCGATTCGCACGGGTTCGGAAAAGAGCACTTCGCGGGAGAGCAAAATCAGGACATCACGCCAGCCGTGTGAGGGCAAGCAATCGGCGTTGTCGACGATCAGGACTGTGGAAGGGCTGGAGCGGCTGTGTTCGCGAATCCAGTCCGAGAAATTCGCGAGCAGCGGAGGCTGGTTGCAGTCAGACCCGCACAGTGTGCCGCGGGGGAAGATGTAGATTTCGGAATGTGTCTGCGGCTGCCCCAGACCAGGAAGCCATAAAACGGTGGCCTGGAGCGAGGCGGTGCGGGCCATCATGCGGGCCAGGAGCGTTTTACCGGTCCCGGACTCACCGACCAGCACGGTACAGGGCTTACGCGAATAGAGGGCGTATTCCAGAGTTGCCAGGGCCTCGGCGTGCGGTTCGGTGGCGCAGAACGCGCGGGGATCGGGCGCGGCCTCAAAGGGCGGGCGCTTCAGTTGGAAGTGCTGGAAAGGTTGCAAGCCGGGCTCCGGTTTATCAGCCGCAAAGAACATCGGAAGTCCGTCTAAAGCGCTGAAATAAAGGGGGGTCCCGAAAGTTTGTGGACGGTTCTTATAAGGTATTACACCCTGTGGGGGTTTTGGACGATTAGTCACGAGACGGGCCGCTTGGCAGATGTGGCCTGGTCCGGGCATCTTGAACAAGAAAGGAAGATTCGGCCGGACATGAAGGACGCGTGGAAGACAATCGAGACGCGGTCACGACGTAGAGCGGAAGCGCTGGCGTTATGTGGCTGCATATTGCTCGCGACCAG
>Ga0255344_1005210_pt1 | contig 12620 bp, 9 predicted proteins | sample wastewater_treat_5_FD_192414 | JGI IMG/M metagenome (GOLD analysis project Ga0255344, IMG submission 192414) | Wastewater microbial communities from Lulu Island WWTP, Vancouver, Canada - plant18 | ecosystem: Engineered > WWTP > Wastewater > Unclassified | place: Canada: Vancouver, British... | reverse complement strand
AAAGAAATAGAAAGTCAAATAAATGAACTCATTAAATATATTCCAGATAATGTCTATCCAACAAAGAGGTTTATTGCAATAAAACTTCTTTCTGGAGAAAATATAGAAAACATTCCTGTTAGCGCTGTACAAAAAGCTAAACTAATTATTCAATCTTTAGAAATAATTCATGGTGAGCCAATATCCTTAATATTAACACAGGAACGCTACAGTAAAGCAGAACTTATTGCAAGAGCAGTAACGGAACTCAAAAATCCAAAAAATAAGGTTAGGGAATTCTTGGATTCTATTTTTGTATCTCCAGTTAGTGGTTATATTACTCTTATAATTATCTTTTTCCTAATTTTTGGAACTATCTACAAATTTGGTGGTTTTTTAGGAGGTATTTTAGAAAATTTTTTTGGTGGCTTTAAAGAGCCTTTTTTGGCATCCAACATTCCATATAAAGAATTTTTATGGAATGGCGTTATTGAAGGTTTTTTAAGTGTTATATATGTTGTCATTCCATATATATTACCATTTTATTTTATCCTTGGGATTTTAGAGGATTCAGGATATCTTGCAAGAATGGCTTTTCTAACTGATTCATTGATGCATTTAATAGGCTTACATGGTAAAGCCTCTCTTCCTCTTTTTTTAGGTTTTGGTTGCAATGTGCCAGCTGTCCTTGGTTCAAGAATTATTGAAAGCAAAAAGGAGAGAGAGCTTACATGCTTTTTATCCACTCTCGTTCCATGTTCTGCAAGAACAATTATTGTTATGGGGCTTGTTGGAGCATTTATTGGTTTTAAATATGCTCTTTTACTGTATATTTTAAGTTTTTTTATAATTTTCTTAATTGGTAAGATTGCTCAATTTATTAATAAAAGTGAATCTCCAGGACTTATAATGGAGATTCCGCCAATAAGAGTTCCATCGCTAAATGTTATAATTAAGAGTACTTACTTTAAGTTAAAAGATTTTATAATCTATGCTATTCCTCTTATTATTGCTGGAAGTGCTCTTTTAGAAATTTTAAATCAGGCAAATTTACTTGTTTCAATAGAAAACTTTTTTTCACCGCTATTTAGCGGGTTTTTAGGGCTTCCTTCTTTTACTGTAATTCCTATAATTTTTGGTATTCTTAGGAAGGAGCTTGGCATCATCATGCTTGCCACTTTTGGTGGTTCTGCAAACCTATCAACCATACTCCTTCCTCGTCAAATGATAGTTTACTCTATAGTTATGCTATTCTACTTTCCCTGTGTTGCTACAATATCCGCTCTTCTTAAAGAGTTAAGTTTTACTAAGACTGTTCTCATAATCTTATTTGAAATTGTTCTTGCAATATTATTAGGTGGATTATCAAATTTAATCCTTTCTGCTTTTATGCCATAATTTCAAAATTTATTTTACTAAATAAGCAACATCAAGGTCACGTGCAGCTTTTACTTCGTCAGGTCTTCTTACTGGTGTATTATGAGGAGCTTCTAATAGTAATGTTGGATTTTCTTTAGCCTCTTCGGCTATTTTAATCATTACTTCGATAAATTCATCCAGGGTTTCTTTACTTTCTGTTTCGGTAGGTTCAATCATTAATGCTTCTGGGACAATTAGTGGAAAATAGTTTGTTGGTGGGTGCATCCCATAATCAATAAGTCTTTTGGATATATCTTTTGCTTTAACACCATACTTTAGATATTCTGAAGGATTTAAAACACATTCATGCATGCATCTACTTCTCATATCTTGTGAATAATAATCTTTAAGGTTTTCTCTTATGTAATTAGCATTAATCACAGCCTGAGAGCTAACTTCTCTCGGTCCCTTTGCTCCTAATGTTAGAATGTATGCATATGTTTTTAATATAACATTAAAGTTAGGTCCTGATAGTCTTATTCTTCCAATTGATAGGGGGTAATTATATGAAAAAGAGAATTTACTATTCTTTTTCTCTACAATTGGAACAGGTAAATAGGGTGCAAGATATTCCTTAACACCAACTGGTGCAGAGCCTGGTCCTCCACCACCATGAGGAGTTGCAAAAGTTTTATGAAGATTTAAATGAACTATATCAAAACCCATATCGCCTGGTCTTGCATACCCGAGTAAGGCGTTTAGATTTGCTCCATCATAATATAAAATAGAACCTTTTGAATGCATTATTTTGGCAATCTCTATAATATTGTGCTCAAAAATGCCGAGTGTGTTCGGGTTTGTGAGCATTAAAGCAGCAACGCTTTCATCGGTATTATTCCTTAGATCTTCTAAGTCAACTTCTCCATCTACGCCTGATTTTATCGTACATACTTCATATTTTACGGTGGCAGCTGAAGCAGGATTGGTCCCATGTGCTGAATCAGGAATAAGGATTTTCTTTCTTTTTTCGCCTTCCCCGATGCTTTCAAAGTATTTTTTTGTTATCATCATACCTGTAAGCTCGCCATGTGCACCAGCTGCAGGAAAAAGTGTAAAATTATCCATCCCAGTGATTTCTTTAAGTAGTTCTGCTGAGTTATAAATTATTTCCAAAGCGCCCTGAACAGTTTCTTCATCTTGAAGAGGATGAATATTTAAAAATTCTTCCATTGCAGCTAAATCTTCGTTTATTTTGGGATTGTATTTCATTGTGCAAGACCCTAATGGGTAAAACCCTGTATCCACCCCATAATTTTGTGTAGCAAGGTTTGTAAAGTGCCTTACAATTTCTGGCTCAGAGACTTGAGGTAAACCAATTTTCTTTCTTTGTAATTCATCAGGTAACAACTGAGAGATAGGTATAGATGGAACATCTAAAGGAGGCAATGAATAAGCCTTTTTACCTTTGACTGATATTTCATAAAGAAGCTTTACAGACATTTCTACAAGACCTCCTTTAAGGTTTTAACCAGATAATCGATTTCTTCTTTCGAGCTTAACTCAGTAAAAGAAAGAATTAATGGATTCTTAAGGGTTGGGTGGTATTTTTCCAAATGCGATGTAGAAACATAAATACCTCTATTATATAGTTTTTCCCTAACAATATCTGTATCTTCCGGTAGTTCAATTAAAAACTCATTAAAGAAAGGTTTTTTGTAAGGTATATTAATTTTCCCAATTTTTGATAATTCAGAAAATGCATAATGACTCTTTTGAACATTCTGCTCTGCAACTTCCATTAATCCTTCCTCTCCAAGTGTAGATAGGTAAATTGTTGCTTTCAAGGCGCAGAGACTATTATTTGTACATATATTAGATGTAGCTTTTTCTCTTCTGATATCCTGTTCTCTTGCTCTTAGCGTCAGCACATAGGAAGTTTTGCCATCCAGATCAATAGTCTTACCTACTATTCTTCCAGGAAGTTTTCTTATAAACTCTTTCCTAGCAGCAATAAAACCAAGTCCAGGACCACCAAACGATATCTCATTTCCGAAAGACTGTGCTTCTCCACAAACAACAGAAGCTCCTTCTCCTCCTGGGGGATTAATAATGCCTAACGATAAGGCTTCTAAAATTACATTTACTAAACTTATATTCTTTTTAGATACTATTTTACTAATAGCAGATGTATCTTCAATAATTCCAAAAACATTTGGAGATTGATTAATAAAGCATGCTATATCATTAGATAACTTTTCTTCTAAATCACTACATGATATAGATCCATCACTATTCGCCACTTCTATTATCTCAATATCTGATACACTTGCATATGTTTTTAATACATCCAATACATTTGGATGCAAAAGACTACTCACTAAAACCTTGTCTTTGTTTGTATGATTACAGAGCATAAGCATTGCTTCAGATGCAGCTGTTGCTCCGTCGTAAAGCGAAGCATTAGAAACATCCATCCCTGTTAGATTGACAATATAAGATTGAAATTCGTATATAGCAGTAAGCGTTCCCTGACTTAATTCAGGTTGATAGGGAGTATAAGAAGTATAAAACTGTGATTGTCCTGCTAAATGTTTTACTAATGAAGGTATATAATGGTTATAAGCTACTTCTCCAATAAAAAAATTCTTCTTGTTAAAGGGAACATTTCTTTCTGCTAAATCTTTGAATTTATTTTTTAACTCTATTTCTGAAAGAGCTTCACAAATATTAAGGTCTTCTTTAAGCAAAACTTCATCAGGTATTACACTAAAGAGCTCATCAACACTATTAACTCCAATTTTTTTGAGCATTTCTTCATTCTGCTCTTTTGTGACAGGGATATATTTCATTATTTACTCCTTGCGATATTCTCTATATTTTTCTGAATCCATTAAATCCTTGATTTCTTCTAAATTATTCATTTCTATTTTTGCTATCCATCCACTATCATAGGGCTCTTTATTTATTAGTCCAGGGTTAGCTTCTAAGGCTTTATTCATTTCAATTAGCTTTCCACTCACAGGACTATAAATGTCAGACGCAGATTTAACAGATTCAATGGTTGTTAATACATCACCTTTCTTTATTTCAACTCCTCCCTCTTTAAGTTCTACAAAAACTATATCACCAAGATGGGTTTGAGCATAATCAGTTATGCCTACTGTTGCAATATTACCTGCAACTTTTACCCACTCGTCAGTTTTTGTGTAATTTAATCCATCTCTAATTTCACTCATTTATATCCTCCCAAGTTTTAAAATATTTATTTTATATCATCGAATCTAATTATAACTTTACTAACAGAATAATAAACAGTTATATAAATATTGACTTAGTGAATATGTTGTTCTGCTATTCTTCTTACCTAATATTAGCGATTTCACAAACTTTCATCGTGCTTTTCTTGTTTAAGAAATAGGATTTAATCTTCAATTTGAATACATATAATATAAATTTATAATAGTCTGCTTTCAGGTAAATTCATTATAATTAATAATTAGTGAGTTGGTTAATCTATGATTATACAGCGAAAAACAATATCAATAAAAAATGTTTTTTAGCTTTAGATTAGACTTTATTAAAAATTGTGATTATAATAATTGCCATTTTATACAATTACGGTTTATCACCTTTGGTTGATGAGGCTCTACATCTTTTTTAAATAGATTCCTCCGAAAATGATAACTTTAAAATATAAAATTATGATTATTAAAGAATTTAGATTGTTTAGTTATATAAGAGGCACAGGAAAAAGATTAAATTTATTATTTCTATGCATTGTTGTGGCAGAAATGCCATGAAATTTAAAAAAGATAAATAGAATATATTGAGTAGATCCGTAAAATAATTATGCTATAATATTATTTATGATTGAAGATTTTTATTCAAAAGCTGGAGTTAGCTCAGAAGAAGAAGAAAATGCTTTAGGAAGTTTAATTAAGTGGGTAAATGCTACATTTTCTTTTAGAGATAAAATTGGTAAAGCTCTTCTTCCTATTGGGTTTTTCGCAAATGTCATCGATACAAGTTTAGGTATTGGAATTGCAATTTCAACTGACGGTGTAGGAACTAAAACACTCATTGCAGAACTATTAAATAAGTATGATACTATCGGTATTGATTGTATTGCAATGAACGTAAATGACATTTTGTGCGTAGGAGCTGAACCTGTAAGCTTTGTAGATTACATAGCCGTTAATAAAGTAGAAAATGCAAAAATTGAAGAAATTAGTAAAGGACTATATGAAGGAGCAAAATTAGCAAACATTAATATACCTGGTGGAGAAATTGCTCAGGTAAAAGAGATACTTCATGATGGAGAAAATAGTTTTGATATAATAGGTACTGCAATAGGTTTTGTAAAACCAGATAAGATAATAACTGGTGACAATATTGAAAATGGTGATATTATAATAGGCCTTAAAAGTAGCGGAATACACAGTAATGGTTTTACACTTGCAAGAAAAGTTTTGCTTAGCGAGAAGAACTATGACTATAATATGTTATTAGAGTTATTAACCCCCACAAAAATCTATGTTAAAGAAGTATTAGCTTTAATTAACTCAATTAGTGTTAAAGGATTAGCAAATATTACAGGTGAAGGTTTTTTAAACATTTTGAGGCTTACAAAAAATGCTAAATATGTCATTGATGAATTGCCTGAGCCAATGCCTGTATTTAAGAAAATTCAAGAAAAAGGTAATATCCCTACCCGTGAAATGTATAAAGATTTTAATATGGGTTTAGGTTTTTGTGTTGTAGTAGGAGAAAATAATTATCCAAAAGCTGAGAGAATATTAAAGGATATAGGCGCAGATTTTCTAAAAATTGGTTATGTTGAAGAAGCAGAAGAAAAAAGCATTGAAATAAAACCTTTAAAACTTAAAAGCACTGGGAAAGAATTTATAGAGATTTAAGTTTCTCCCGGATATGTTATAACAATACGCTTTGTTTGAGCTTCCCATATAACTGAGGCACCGAGAGCTTCAGAAACAAATCTTAAAGGAACAAAAGTTCTACCATTACTAATTTTAGCTGGCACTTCAAGTGTAATTGGTTTTCCATTAACATATGCAGTTGTGCTACCTATTATTACTTCGACTTTTATATTGTTGAGTTCATAAACAGCCTTTTTCTCTTCAGCAATCCAGTCAATTTTTGCACCCAATGCCTCTCCAATAAACCTGAACGGAACGAGCGTTCTACCATTTTCTATAAATGGTGGTGCATCGAGCTCCTTTCTTTCACCATTTACATAAGCTGACTTTAAGCCGACCTGAAGCTCAATGGTGATTTTTTGTTGAGGTGTAATAGTTTCTAAAACTTGAATCCTTGAATTACCACTATCAGCTACATAGATTTTATTATTTGTACAACTTATGGAACTGGGGGAATTAAATTTACCAAGGTTTTCTTTATACCCGCTTTTGTCTCTGGGATATTGGATTATTCCAACTTCACCTATCGACTCGTAGGCTTCACCTCTTTTGGAATATAACTCAACTTTACCATTTAACTGGTCAAGGAAAGCAACATAGTCTGAAAAAAATTTAAAATCACAATAATAAGCACTATTATTAAGATTGAAATTTAAAATTAAGTCGCCATTTTTACCAAAAACATATACTTTTTTTGAAACAGGGGATAATATGAAGACATTTTCTGAAGAATCAACTCTACAAATGTTATCACTTCCATATATAGGGCTTTCGTTTCGCTTTATCACGACTTTTTCTACATTATCTACATTTTCATAAAAAGAATATAAAATTGAATCAAACCAGGAATAAATGAATATTTTATTATCTTCTGGGCGAACATAAACTGAGGATCTTGGAGGAATGTATTCTGGAATTTTTATAGTTTTGATATCTCCATTTTGGGGATTATATTTTTTTATTATTAGTTCAATACCAATAGATGTTATGAAGAGATTACCATCTTTTGTTGCATTAAGTTCAATCTTAGATTGTGTCAAAGTTGCTGGACCAAATAACTCAGTAATAGGGAATGATCTTTTTAAATTTTCATACACATAGTAATTTATCTTATCTGTTAAATCGTCATATAAAAATATGTCAGAATTGTTTGCAGATATATTTGTTGGAAGAAACAATTTACCCTCTTCAGAAGTTACAGGTGCTACTGTCCTTACGAGGTTTTGACCCTTAAATAATAAAACTCCTTTATCAGGAACTGGAATTAAAATTTGTTCATCCAAGTATGCAACAATAGATAAAGGTAGATTCATTATGGGAACATTCAAAACATTGTTTGATAGGAGGAATTGTAAATTGTCATCATAAATAAAATATGTAAATGAACTAGAGAAAACAAATATCTTACCATCGGGGGAAACTGAAATTTTAGATGGTACATCGAGAGAGCCCTGTTGCAATTCTAATTTAGTTTCTTTTATAAAATCTCCACTTTCACTAAACTTGTAAATATTATATTCAGTAATGCCTGTATTATGCGTAATTAAAAGAGCAAATAATGAACCATTATAACAGTCTATATCTATAATTTGGTCATTATCATTAATTTTTAAATATTTAGGTTCTTCATTTTTTTCAAGAGATGTTATAAAAGCTTTGCCTGTAATTTCATCCTTTGCTAATATTCTATCTTCTTTTAGAGGAACAAAACTCTTTATTATTTTGCCTGCCAAAAATGGCTTCTCTCTTATTAAATATGATTTTAAAAGATTCCCATTTAAATCATATTTATATATCTCATCAGTGAAGGAAACAAATAAATTATTGTCAAGAGAAAATTTGAATGTGATGCCAGATATATAGCGATTTATTTTATTTGTTATAACAAAAGATTTTTGGAATGAGAAATTTTTGTCATACAGTATAGCAGTATTCTTAAGTCCATCCAAAATTGCAATATTACCATTTGAATCTGCATCACACATTGATGGATATCCTGACTCACCTGCAAGAGGACCATAACCAATCGTAAAAATGTTAAAGTTTATTGCAAAAATAGGTTCTAAAAAGTTTATTGCAAAAATCAGAAGTGTTATAATTAAAGCTATCTTTGGCTTAAACATTCTTTTTCACCCTTTTTCTTTGTAATATTCTCCTCTTCAAATTTATTGAAACCTTTAACGATAATTTTAAGCATATTTTTAGGGCTTCGCTCACTCAAGTTGATCATATCAATCATTCCAGGAATAACTCTAATTAAAGCAATTGTGGGTATAAGAGCAGATATAATAATGAGTGTTGTGGATTCCGAATAAAGGTAGGTAATAAGTGGAAGCAAGCCAAAGCAAAACCCCAGGCACAGTGAAATATTACGAGAAAAAAAATAAATTATCGAGAAAACAAAAAGGGTAATTGGTAATTCTGCAGGGAAAAGAGTTGCAATCATTCCAATACTTGTAGAACCACCCTTGCCTCCCTTAAATTTTAGATAAATTGACCAGTTATGACCGATGATTGCCATTAAGCCACAAATACCAGCCCACCACTGGTTAAATTGAAGCCTAAAAGCTATTAGTATTGGAAGAGCTCCCTTTATTGAATCAATTGTAAATGTAAGGAATCCATAAAACTTACCAATTGAGCGGTAGACATTAAGAGCTCCCATATTTTTTGTTCCGACTCTTCTAATATCTTTGTTCATCTTTTTCTTTCCAAATACATATGCAGTTGGGAAAGATCCTATCAAATAACTTATTATTGCTGTAAATATTTCTTCTATTGGCATTTTATCTTTTCACTTTCGACTTATAAACATATTTATAGAATTATTCTTTTATACTATTATAAAAGTATTCATAATAATTGAAAGTAAAATAATTTATTCTATAACGACTAATCATTTTACTATAATTAAAATTTCTATGTAAAGTATTTATGAAATTAAATTCGATTGGAGGGAACTTCACACTATTTATAAACACCTCTCTGTTATAGTATAATTATTAACGATGAGCAGCTTATAATGCAAACTCTGTGCTTTTTTGCCTGAGGGAACAATAAATATGCATTATGAAGAGGAATGAACTATGACAACCACTTGCATAGCTCTAAAGAGAATCCTTTTCAACTACTTTTATTACTCTAAAAAGCGCTATATCATAATTCATGAAGATATAGCGCTATCCAACGTCATGCTGAAGATACATCTCGATATTTTGGTTTGTAAGTTTCATTATACTTATAAAAATTAGCCTGGATCCTCGATAAAAGATTTCGAGGATGACAGTGGGTGTACTTTCGAGGATGACAGTTACTGTGGATCCCCAATCGAGTTGGGGATGACAATTGTATGGTTTTCGAGGATGACAGTTGCTATGAATTTTTGTTCGAGTCTGTAAAAACAAAAAAATAATAAACACTATGCTCCTAATGAATAATTTCAGGAATGACTATACATCATCATCCTAAGGGAGCGTTCTTTCCAGCAATTGAAGGATACCTTTTTTACTTCACTCCGTATAAAACTTTCCATATGTAAGTGCGGTATTGTCCACATTAGAAATGTTGGGAAAGTTCACACTTAGGTATACTAAAAAGAGGAGGTAAAACATTAGTAATATATTATAATCAATAGTAATTTAAAAATGTTCTCATTTAAGAGGACATGTTACTCCAAAATTAATCTTCCTTTTAATTAATTGATAAATTTGTTGAAGTTTATTAAAATCAAACTCAAGATATAGTTAAGAAATTGAATTGTATAGTTATATGGATGCACACATAAGGATTAAAGATATTATTTTCATGCTTGTGTTGTGGCAGAAATACAAAGAGATGTTAGAATATGCAAGAGAATTTAATTTATATTAATGGTTGAAATTAAAAAAGCTATTTTTGATGATATTGCTAACTTTTATGATGATTGGTTTAAGACTCCTCTTGGTAACTTTGCTGACACAGTAGAAAATAATTTAATTTTTAAATATCTTCCCGAGTTAAATGGAAAAAAACTTCTGGATGTTGGATGCGGAACTGGCCATTATTCTATAAGAGCTTATTCAAGGGGAGCAACTGTTACAGGAATGGATTTTTCAGAAAAGATGCTTTATATAGCCAAGGAAAAAGCAAAACTTCTCTCCATGCCTTTAAACTTTATTTTAGGAGATATGGATAATATACCCTTTAATAATAATACCTTTGATGTTGTAATTTCTGTAACTTCTTTAGAATTTTCAAAAAATCCTAAAAATCCTTTAAAAGAATTTTTAAGGGTATTAAAGCCTGGTTGCAAGGCAGTTATAGGAGTATTAAGTAAAACTTCCTTATGGAGCAAAAAAAGAATAAAACAAGCATATTCTCCAAACAATATATATTTTTATGCCCATTTCTTCGAACCGAAAGAGTTAAAAAATCTGTTGATAGAAGCTGGATTTAAATCTGTTATCATTGATAGTTCTCTATTTTTGCCACCAAATGATAATTACACTCTTCCAAAATTTGCTTTTTTAAGAGAATTTTTAGGAAGAAATTTTACTCCCTTAAAAGGGGCTTTTATTGTAGGAGTAGGAAGAAAAGAAAAATAATTATTTTCTCCGAAAATAATAACTCCAAAATTATAAGTAGTAAAAAAAGATTGTTCAGTTATACAAGATTATATAAATAGCACAAGAAAAGGATTAAAGATATTATTTTCATGCCTTATTGTAGCAGAAATACAAAGAAATGTTCCTCCGAAAATAATTTATCCAAAATTATATTTGGTAAAGAGATTGAATTGTTAGTTATATAAGAGACACACAAAGGGATTATAGACAATATTTTCATGCTTATGTTGTGGCAGAAATACAAAGAGATGTTAGAATGAATTATTTTTCCAAGGTATTTGACCCAATTCAAGATTTGCAATATACTTTTTAGATTGATTGAATACTAAAATATTTAAAATTTAAGTTTTTTAATAAAGGAGAAAGAAAATGGCTGTACCAAAAAAGAAGCGGACAATAAGAAGACAAAGAAATAGAAATGCAAGAATGAAAATAAGTGACATTAATTTGTCTGAATGTCCAAACTGTGGAAAACTTATACCTTCTCATACAGTTTGTAAATATTGCGGTTATTACAACGATGAAAAGATTGTTGTTATAAAAGAGAAAAAGGAGAAAAAAGCTTGATAAATATATCCCTAGATGTTTCTGGGGGTGATCTTCCTTTTGAAGAACGCATTTTTGGAGCACTAAAGGCTCTAAGAGAAAACAAGGATTTATTAGTTACCCTTGTAGGTGATGAACATTTAATTAGTCCTTACTTATCTAAATCTGAATATAATAGGTCCATCCTGGATCGTATAAAAATAGTTGATTCAAAAATAACAATAGAAATGGACGAGCAACCAACAAAAATTTTAACTGAGAAAAAAAACTCTTCTCTTGGTCTTGCGACTGAACTTGTTAAAAAAGGTGAATGTGATGGTATAGTTAGTGCTGGTAATTCAGGAGCTCAAATGGCTGCTGCATTATTTCAATTTGGAAGAATTAGTTCAATAGAACGACCCGGTATTGCTATACCTGTTCCAACTATTTATAAATCAATAGTTCTTATAGATGGCGGAGCAAATGTAGAAGTTAAACCTAAAAATCTTTATGATTTCGCAATAATGGGGAGTATTTTTTCTAAAGTAGCTTGCAATATAAAAGAGCCAAAAATTGCTTTAATAAACAATGGAACCGAGGAAGAGAAGGGAAACAAATTAACAAAAGAGGCTTACGTTCTACTTAAAAATAATTTGTCCAATTTTATTGGATATATTGAAGGTAGAGAAATGATGGCAGGCAAAGCTGATGTTGTTGTTTGCGATGGTTTTACAGGTAATATAATTTTAAAAACGATAGAAGGTGTTGGGTTAAGCATTCTTGAATTTTTAAAGAACGATTTTAAGAAAACTCCGTTTAAAATGCTTGGTGCTTATCTTTTAAAGGATACATTTTTAACACTAAAGAAAAAAATGGACTATAAAGAATATGGTGGAGCACCCTTACTTGGTGTCAAAGGTATTTCAATTATCTCTCATGGTAGTTCTGATAGTTTCGCAATAAAAAATGCAATTTTGTTAGCTTACAAAATGGCAAGTGAAGATATAATAAATAAAATTTCTTTATCAGTAAAACATGAATTAAAATAAATTTATTTATACAAAGACTCGATTTATAAAAAACATTATAGCATAGAAACTAAAATCAAATTATTATGGTATAATATAAGTGTAAGAATATGTGATATTTACTTTGAAAATTTGGGGGTGTACTGGTTTCGACATAAGAGATACCATACAGGTGGCAAGCCAGGGAT
>Ga0255344_1005205_pt1 | contig 12629 bp, 9 predicted proteins | sample wastewater_treat_5_FD_192414 | JGI IMG/M metagenome (GOLD analysis project Ga0255344, IMG submission 192414) | Wastewater microbial communities from Lulu Island WWTP, Vancouver, Canada - plant18 | ecosystem: Engineered > WWTP > Wastewater > Unclassified | place: Canada: Vancouver, British... | reverse complement strand
CTACGGCAATACCTGTATGGTGACCTGGGAAACCGCCAATGTCAATCCGGTATACCTTAACGGGGAAAAGGTAAAGTATTTATCAGGTGCAAATACATACAGGTTATTTGCTAGTATGAAGTATACCCTGACCGGCCACTTTGGTGATTATACCTTTACCGACGAGCAAGAAGTTCAGGTTGGTCCCTGGTATGAATCCACCTTTGGCCTCGTCTCCTACTATCCTTGGAGGTACAAAGCATTCAGGATCTCCAGTTTGGACGGTGAGGTTCTGTACTTTTGGATTCCGGATCCAGAAATATTGAGTTGGGTTTTCTATTTTCACAAAGATGGGACAACTACGTTTTCTAATCATCCCGGAGTCTTTGAACCATGGTATCTTCTTGATGATAATACTATCGTAAGGAATCGTACAGCCATGAAACTTGAGGTTAGTCAACATGAAATGATGGTCTCATATCAAACAACCTACAACGGTGAACTGGTTTGGTTTGACATGATTCATGAACATGCATCAGACACCCCAACTGATCCCGTCTAGCAGCAACACCGCAATGCCCTTAACAAGCCCACAAATAACACATCCTGCTCCCTGAAACAAAACAACCACTTGCCGATGAAAAAACATTTCCTCACCCCGCTAACAGCCCTGCTCCTGCTTGCCGGTGGCTTACTGGTGTACGGATGTGAAAAGGACCTGGTTTGAATTTTGTGCCACAAAATGGAACAGCAGCTTGCAGCTGCCACGTAAAGAAAAATAGAAAAAAGCTTTGTGTCTTTGGTCCCAGTAAGGGCAGACTGATTGCTTGAAGGTAACGTGGTAGATAAAGCGCCAACTTCATTAATAAGTTTGCTCTTTTTCAATTTTATGCCACAGAATTTTGACATTCTTACCAGAGTAAGTCGCTGCATAATTTCTGTGCCCATAGGCTGGCTTAACTCGTTTATGAAGATATAAATTCATTGGATTAATCCGTTTTTCTAAAGAACTTTATTTCAAGAATGGAGCCACTTGTCAGGGGAGCATTGTAGATCGTTTGATCGTCTGATCGTTCGATGTTGCAGAGGGCAGTAGCTCTTTTATATTATGCCATTATTTCATATTTCCGCGTCACAAAAGTTCCAACAACAGATTAATTATCACCGTATTACAACGTGTTTATTAATAAGGGTGCCCCGATTCAGGGCCCCTAGAATCTTAATCCACTCTCTAACACATATAGATTAATAGCAACGGTTTGTTTCCTTCTGACGCTTCTTTTTTCGTTTCTATAATAGATACGAATAGAAACAAGAATATCTATATATCAATGACTTAGCAAATTTTTGTTTCTATTCATAAAAAAAGTGCTATAAGCGTATTCTCAGAGGCTGGGTAGAGCTTCCGGAAATCGAAGTCTTGCTGTTAGAAGATTTGATGGAAAGAATCCCGAAATATAGAATTTTGTGACACAAAAAAGGAGCTTCAATAGTAACCTTAACAGAACAACAACCTCTGCTGGTATATACTGAAACTCCAATATTGGCTTTACAACAACGGGGGATGGACCGATTCCGTCTTCTGCCGTTGTAAAAATAGTAATAATTATTTATCAGTGTAAATAATCACTGAGGCAGATAGTACTAAAGAGAGGACCCGGCAGGTTTACGCTATTTCCCGACAAAGGGGGTAATTTGAAATTATACCCTTTAAGAGCCATAGATAGACGCCTGGGAGCATTTATAGTATAAACAGACCTCTGAGCTTGTCTGCTTCATTCATTAGCTTCTCCGGATTAGTATTCTTCAATTTCAGGAGGTTGATAAGCTTCCATTGAACAGACGGATATTTTTCAAAATATGAGTATTCAAAATGCTCCCAATCCGGTTCTGCCATTTCGAAGCCAATCAAGAATCGTTTATCGTTGTCATTCAGTAACCCGTTGACGCTTTTAATAAGTTTGTTACGAGTTTCCTCATACTCTTCGTAGGTAAAGGGTATATCCGTCATACCCTCAAATTGATTATGAAGTGCTTCGCGTTGATCAATAAAAACAGGATCAAGTGATTCGTGTATCGGACGGTCACTGCCCAATAAACAAAACAAAAAGCCCTCTTTCGCTTCCAATATTGGCATATCCATATATTTTATATCGAACAGGTCACGGGGATGCTGCCTGGATAATGCGGCCGCCATTTTGCCTCCATAAAGAAGTGTTTTGGGCACAATATCGGCTTCACAGTACAAACCGAATTCTTCTTGGGCCTTGCTGCAAAGAGGCAGTCTGAGTACATTACCTCCTATGATGCCGCGCTTAGTCTGATTGACTTCTATCTTGATTTGCTTCCCTCGGTATTCACATAAAAGTTTACAGGTCGCAGGATTTGGCACAATGTGTATGCCTTTTAATGACCTTTTGGCTCTGTCAGATATTGCTTTCAGATGAGCATTAATATTGGAGATGCTGGTCTGCCTGTCTTCCAAAGGAATATAGGTTAAATCAATATCTACCGAGTAGCGGGGCAAATCTTTCAAAAACAGATTGATGGCTGAGCCTCCATGCACTGCAAACACTCCTTCATCGGTAATAATGGGCATCATTCTCAACAGAAGCTCTACCTTTTGCGCATAGTTATTATTCATAGTCCGCCAGTTCTCTTGGTATGGTTATGTCATATTTACCTATGTATTTTCCATTGGAAGCACATACACGCTTGCCGCTTCCCAATGCTATCACACCAGTGTTTATAGCTTTAAACCAGGAATGGCCTGACTTCTCTGCCATATATAGAAACAATCTCTTGACCTTTACCGAGGTACATGCCTCAAGAAGCTCCTGGACCAGATTTGGGCGCAGCGTAGTCAGCATCTCCATCACATAATATAGGTCCATCAAAGAATAATTAACCGGGGAAAGGTGCAGGCATTCCATGAATGCCCTCTCGGGAGAAGACAAAAGCACCTGGCTCCCATCTATCATCATCATCTCCAATCCAACCTCTGTCTCTCCAAAAGCGGACGATGAGAAATACCTGACAGACATATCCCATTCCCCTTTTTCAAACCATGATGGGATCCTTTGATTTTTCGATGAAAAGATATACGCCAAAGGTTTGCCCATTGCCACAAAATGGGAATATCCGCGCACATCGAGAGCTGTAGAAGCACCAATATGAATCCTTTTATCAAGCTGAGAGTTATAGGACGAAAGTATTGAGTATATAGTAGGGGTTTCCCCGGCAACCTTATATACCCCTTGCGAAATTCTTTCTATCCAGCCACTGCGCACATAAGAAGTTTGCTCCTTCCTGTCTATTCCGTTTTCTGAAAGCCAGGAAGAAAATAATACGGCATTGCGTGGTACTTTCTGAAGGATTAGTTTAATTTTCGTTGCCATAGCGGTAATAATTACCGCAAATATACATTAAAATAAACAAAGAATAATAAAAATATTGTCTTCAATGGATTGTCTGAGTATATTATTGAACCTCTAAATCATTTAGTGCATCTAAAATATCTTGAGGATTCGATTTTATTTTGACATTATAGAGACTGTTTAATCCCACAGTCCCTTGAGATAATAAATTTGCGAAGGATTGTTCCGTAAAATAATAATCAATATAGGAAGACAAAGCACCATTACCAATATCTTCAAAATCATTCTTCTTATATTTCCTTTTTTTATCAATGTATAGGGCTGAAAAAATTAATGCTAAACTATAATGAAACTTGGTGTAATCTCTAAATGTGTTGATATCCTTTTTGATATCAGCCTTTGTGATTTGCTTTCCTAAACAAGCATCCTTATGGATTGAAGAAAGTGTATCAGAGTTTGGTTGGTACCATTCACTTAACGTTTGGAATCCATTTGTTAAGTTGCTAATTAATAAATCATTAAATTTTAAGGTATTTTCTCGCGCAGTTCTTTTACAAAAAGTATTACGAAATACGTCTTTCGCATATTTATGATAATACAGAGAATTTCTAGCAAAGAAAGATTTGATATCTTCATTAAATACCTTTTCTCTATAGTAATTTCTAAGTTCTTCGTCGTTTATATGATAAGAGTACCCTGTAGTTGAAAGTGGTAAGCGAATAGCTGTAGCACCTTCCATACATAATGGTGTAAATTGATAATGAAGATCCATGCTTTCTCCGTTTTCCAATCTGAAGTAATTTATCTTCTCCTTCATTGGGATGAATTGAGCATTTAAAGAACAATTAGAAGAAAGAGAACTAACGATTTCAATTGTTTCCTGTCTAAAATTTTTATCATCAGAAATTTTTGCAATCTCACTAATAACAAAAGAAGTTAAAGGGCAAACAACGATTTCAGATTCTACAAGTCGTTTTAAAATAAAGAATATTTTTTTATAAATAACACTTTTTTCACTTTCATTATCTTCCCATTGTTCATAAAGGCTTTTTCTAATATTTATATATTGATTTGTATCAAGCAAAATTTTAATTCTATCTTGATATGCCGTATTCATTTCTTTTATTAATGAATTTCTATATTGATCTAACATTTGTCTGTTCATACTAGTAATCTAAAGTACATTGTTTTCTTTGGCTCCTTACAAAGATGACAAGATTAAAACAATTTCCTGCGACCTAACTTTATCAAGTATAAACACAAATTCGTACGATTTTTGTAAAAATTAGGCCAACTTCAGTGGAGTTGGCTTGAACTTGTATAAGTTGATGTAAAAAGTACTTAAGTCTATATGCTCAATGATTTCGAGGGGAGTGGAACAACTTTTTTACTACTAAAAAATGTTAGCTGAATTATTCCGGTTTCTGAACTGCCTGTATACTTTTCGACACCTCATCGAACTGTTCACTTTCGTTCAGCTCTTGTGCAAACACCTGAGGTGTTTCTTTCATCACCCCTTTTCCCGTTCCTTTCAACATCTCTATCGTTGGATAAAAGCACCGTCGGGTGGTTTGGCCGATTCCCCTGTTGGCCCCTGCCGGTGGCTCGTCTTTGTTCCGGTTCCTTGTTGTTCTCTGTCGAGTAGCTCAGCCAGTCCGTTCGCTCTACTTCCGCAGTCTTACCTTACTTTCGATACTCTCCCTGGTCGTTAACAAAGTTCCAACATTATTATCATAGTTCACTGCTACAGTTGTTTAGGGCATTGTGCCTGTGCGCCCTGTAGCAGCCTCTGTGCACACTTAATCCCGGATACAGCGAACAGAAAACCCGTTTTCCTTGAGGTAGGCGTTCCTGGTAACGTGGTGATAAGAGTAGGTCATACCCCGGTTCCAGACGTAAATTATACTGAGCTGCGTAGAACTCCACCAGTCGCCGTAGAACCCAAGGTTGTAAAATTTACCTTCGCGGTAACGGTAGCCACACGGAAGGGCTGTAAAACCACTTGAGTTGGTGGCTCCCTCGTTTGGGCTGTCCCAATGAGATAATCCTGCTTCCTTCATTTTGCCTCCGGCAACATCTTCTCCTCCCAGGTAATCAGTAAGCTGTGTCCATTCTGCATCACTTGGTAAATGCCAGCCTTCAGGGCAGGCTGTCATAGCGGCCTGCCAGTTATAAAGGACACCGTAGGTTGTATAGTTAGTTGTTGCCTTAGCGGCAGACACATTTGTACTTTGATAGCCATAAACATAATAGTAAGGCTCATCGTGGGACCCCGAGGAAGATGGATTTACTGCAGGCAGATACGCCAGGTTTTCTGCCATCCACACCTGCTCTCCAATGGTTACTGTTTTATACACTATGCCATCACGGGAATCGGTAAATGAGCCATATTCGATATCCGAGGCAGTAAGCGTTCTAAAAGTTCTCTGCTCCCCATAAGCTGTCCCTTGAGAATTTGTTGCATATGCCCTCACATAATAGGTGGTGTTCGGAGAAAGGCCGGTGATATTGCTGGTATAAGTACCCAGACCAGTACCGTTTGTGGTCTTAGAGTTTGATGTCGTGGGATTCTCAGATGTGCTCCAGCAGACGCCACTGGCTATAATAGCCGCACCACCATCTGATGTCACATTCCCTGAACAGGACGCTGTCGTGGTAGTGATATTGGTAATATCCCCTGTTGTAACAGAGGGGGTTGCTTGTTGTGCATTTGTAGAAAAAGTTTTTTGCTCCCCATAGGCCGTACCTTCTGAATTTGTCGCATAGGCTCTCACATAATAGGTGGTATTGGGCGAAAGTCCGGTGATATTGCTGGTATAAGATCCCACGCCTGTGCCGTTTGTTGTCTTTGAGTTTGAAGTGGTAGGATTCTGTGATGTGCTCCAGCAGACACCACGGGCTGTTACTGATGAACCACCATCTGAAGTCACATTCCCTGAACAATCTGCTGATGTTGAAGTAATATTGGTTATTTGACCTGTTACAACTTTTAATATCTGCGTCGCATCCTGTGGCCCACAAGAAATCATCAATATGGAAAATCCTGTAAAAATTACTAATAGCTTTTTCATTATGGTTAAACTTTTTATTGTAGTTAGTTCTCGTAAATATATTCTAAAGGATAATTGACAGGTACTTTCAAATATAATAAATATTCATTACAATTAATTGAATGTCTGTTATATAGACAAACTGTCTGCATAAGTGTACATTTAATGCGGTATTTCCTCCGCTCATGATCCTTAGCCCCGCCCGGCGAACTGGGAAATAAATCCAATTAGCTTCACATTCGAAACAGCGTCAATTCCTAGCATAATAAAGATTTATTTACAGGATGTTATGGAATGAGTTACAAAAAATATGATCTATATCCTTATTGCAAAATCCTGAATGTTTCAAAACACAGCAAATCAATATAATACGAAGTTTTTGAGTAAGAATATAAAGTGCTTCTCCTTCTAGTGTTTTTGGTTTCTTGGACTTATTCATAAAATGTGAATAATAGTGCCTAGAATCAATAACCTCATCAATATTTATATTTAATTCTTTAACTTTTTTGATGTCCTCAAATTCCTTCAGAATATCTCTCATAATTTTCTCCAATGATCTCACATCTTCTCTAAACCTGCAATAAAAGCCGTCAATTGCTTGTATAATTATCAAGAAGTCAACACTGCTGAAAATACGATTTCTTTCCAAGCTCTGTACCAAGTGTCTCCTTATGGGTATGATTTGATCAGTATCGTTATACCACTTGATAATTATATCATTAAATAAATCTTTTATCTGTGTATAGTCAAATAAGAAAGAATGCCTGTTCTTTGGTTCTGATTCGGGATTATTTAGCCAATAAAACAATTCAGTAGGATAGTAACTCTTGTTATTATCCAATTTGGTATCATCAAACAACACGATTTTTGAGGCATTTAATTTAGAAAGCGTTGCCAGAGACATGAAATTTTCAAATTGATAAATATCCTTTAAAAATTCAGATGTTGAAGTTTTTTGATTTTTCTGGATTTTTAAATATGTACTTTGCTCAAATGAAAAAATGTAATGTTCATCGTGTAGTTTGACATCCCTCATAAGATTCAATATAGTTGACTCATTTATTGGAACAGAAACAATAGGGTCTTTCATTTCCTCGCTAGAAAATGAGACACTTAACTGGTCTATACTTTTTTTGTCAGTTGAACGATAAAGTTGTTTTTTTATGGATCCCGGGAAACACCATGTGGTCAATGTTGGCATTTCAACATGGCACCAATTAAAAACTTTTTCCTCAAATTTTTCAAGATGATGATATCCGACTAAACAATATTGGATGGAATAATTGATGATGGGAAAAGAACAATCGTTATGATAACTTACTCCGGAAGAAAAACAATTCAGTAATGTAACTTTTTTAGCCTCAGATGTTTCTCCCCATATAATATTAACTCGTTTTTGCTTAAAAAATTCTATGATATCATCCTTTGTATAACCAAGATTTCCAATTAATTCTAGATTTAATTTTTCATTAGGGATATAAGTTAATATTCCAGCAACCGCATTGTCTTGTTGGTGGGGCAAATACCAATAGCCTTTATATTCAAATTTTGCAGTCATTTTAATCCTTAAATAATCTTAAAATGTAATCAATAGATTTTTATTAGATTTCTCAACCTAATTTATTCTTTGCACATCAAGATAATTCATTGATAAGCAGTGTGCTTTTTTAAGATCAATTCCATATATCCTTAAGAATGCCTCTTGTACTTCCTGTCCTCCATTAGTAAGAAAAGGATTTGCATATCTTGATACAACATCCACACTCATTCCTTTCTCTAAACGAAGTCCATTGGTAACAGTTGTTTTTTTACAGAGACTCTAAATAATGCTATGATTAGGTTATTTAATTATTTTGCCTACTCTGATAAGTTTTCGGCTTCTCTTTTTATTGACTTTATGTAAGTTATTTCAAGTCGGGTAAATAAGGAACTTTTTGGAACCATTTGGCCTGGAGCGATATGGATCTTTGAGCAATTGAGGCTACTCTGTATTACAAATATACATAACTAAATGATATACATTGTAACCTCAGGAAGGAGAAATTTAAGTTTTCAAACTTCAATCGATTTATCAGTTGCAGTCTTGCACCCATCATATTCCTGTGTTCTATTTTTACTATTGATTACTATCAGAATACTTTTGATTACGGGAACGTATTCTCCAGTTTTTCCAGAAACCAATGTGTAAGCCGAGACATCAGCCATTCTCTTTCCTCTCCGCAAGCTCCGCTCCATTCAAATCACTGATCTTTATCCTCACTTCTGCTCAGAGATTGTCATCCTCCATTCCGCTAACGCTACATTCCGGACAACAATCTCTTGACGCTCCAGTATAAATACGGTATTCGCTCCACTCATGCTTTTTATCATGATTCCCTGCTTGTAAGGCAGGTGGTCGTTCGATCAGAATTTCCTCCGCTCATGATCCTTAGCCCCACCCAGCGAACTTCGTTCGCCTCCCACCCAAACCCAGCGGTGTTCGCTCCGCTCACTCGCCGTCGCAAATGAACGCCGCCCGCGACCGGCACTGCATCCATAAACAAAAGAATGAAAACTCCATACCTTCCTTCCCTGGATCTTTCCTCAGGTGCGCAATCATTTCCAGTCATCTTTATACAACTCTTTTCGATTCCAAGTGATGGGATTAGTACATTATATCTTAATAGTATGTACTCGGTGCGGACAATATGGCTTCTTTGCCATTGCTGGGTTATTTTATCTTTTCTTTCCCTTAACCATGCTATCGTTCCTTTGATAAATCGTTTCCTTAATATCTTTTGGAAAAACAATATGTTTTGACAGCAGAGTATTATCTTGAAGCATTTCTTGTATAGTGAAAGTATCAAATTTGAATTCCGCAATTCCATTCGGTTTTCCATTATCCAGTATTTCAGAAATAAGTGTGTTAGCCTTTGTCTTAAATTCTTTTGCGAGATTTGATTGGACAATATCTCCATCCATCTCCCAAAAAATGTTAAACAATCGGATCTTTTTCCCTTTTAACCTGTTCTGATTCCGCTTATCAAAGATGTAGAATAACACACCAAGAAGATGACAGGTCTCTTGTTTTGGCTCAAACCAATCTATCCCGTTATGCCACCCATTCTTCATCATAACATCTTCAAAACCATAACAAAAACTGGAAAATTTGTCAGCAAAATAATAACCATGAAATCTCGTTGCGAGGATCATGTTTTTCTTGCCGTGAGTTGGTGCATAATATGCTGGGCTTAAATGTCCATTATCGATGTAATGAAGATTGGCTTTTTCTGTGAACTTGCTTTCTATAAAAATAAGCTCATCTTCAGTCTCAATAAAAACATCCATATTTGGCCTCATACCTCCACTACCAAGTCCAGGTAAAAGAAATTCATATTCAATATCAACAACGCTCTTATCATCTTTCATCCACGTGTATAAGTCAAAGGCCATACGGGATGAAGACTTTTCTGACCAAAAATGTTCTTTCAACTCATTACCTGCGCCTCTAAGGTATTGGTCAATAAAGAATTTCTTTTCTCTACGCTTTTCGTAGGGTTCAATAAGTTTGTTAAAATAAGTTAATTTTTCAGCATCATTCATGGCAAGTTCTTTCCTTATATTATTAATAATCAGTAAGTATTTATTTGACACATATCTTATTTTACTAGCAACAGTCTTATCCCCCTTTTTTTAATGCACTGTATTTAGTAGTGACTCCCATTTCTATGAGCTATATTCTAAGGATTAAAAACAGGTGTGTTTGGATGTGGTTCAGTTAAGATGGGTATGAATTCAATATAATTTGCACAACCCAGATCATCATTTTTATCGTATATCATTGTATTAATGACATTGACATCTGTTGTACTCCAATAATTGTTTGTTGCTATGATATTTGCATCTGAATAGCCTGTGCGCAAATAAATCGCATATTTATCTGTGCTTAAAAAACTATTGTACTCAATAATGGTTTGCGAGGAATTATAACTTGCAAAATTCGAGATTGCAAAAGGAATGCTATACAATGATGCTTGTTGTTGGAAGAAAATATTATTTCTAATGTATACTTTTATTTCATGATCTGTGCCGGTATCTATACCACCACATCGTTTAAATATATTTCTTTCTATATGACAATTTGCTTTAGGGTACCATATGTATAAAAGTGGGATGTCTGATAATTCAGAATCTTTGATATTTATTGAACCATAGATCGCGTGACCAGTAGGGTAATAAACACTACCCTCATTAATAATCGAATACTGAATATTAATAACAAATAGTTCGTAATTGTTATTATTACCAGGTGCAATATTTACATTATTAAAAGTGATTTTTTCTTCTTGACTACCTATAGCATTAAGTACTCCCCAAATTTTGATATATTTATCATTCCCATTAATTATCACTCCTGGTTCAATAGTCAAAGTACAATTATATGCGACTTGCACGTCTGTTGTGATAGTATAAGGGCTATTATCAATTGATAAGTACGTATCTTCTGTAATAATACCACCTAAAGTTGTGGTGGTATGTCCAGGATCAGATGTAGTAAGCCATCTCTGTACACCATATGTTGTACCATTAGCATTAGTAGCATATGCCCTGACGTAATAGGTGGTATTCGGGGAAAGACCGGTGATATTGCCGGTATAAACTCCCAGGCCAGTACCGTTTGTTGTCTTTGAGTTGGCTATTGTAGGATTTTCAGATATGCTCCAACAGACTCCCCTGGCTGTTACTGATGAACCACCATCTGAAGTCACATTCCCTGAACAGGACGCTGTCGTGGTAGTGATATTGGTAATATCCCCTGTTGTAACAGAGGGGGTTGCTTGTTGTGCATTTGTAGAAAAAGTTTTTTGCTCCCCATAGGCCGTACCTTCTGAATTTGTCGCATAGGCTCTCACATAATAGGTGGTATTGGGCGAAAGTCCGGTGATATTGCTGGTATAAGATCCCACGCCTGTGCCGTTTGTTGTCTTTGAGTTTGAAGTGGTAGGATTCTGTGATGTGCTCCAGCAGACACCACGGGCTGTTACTGATGAGCCACCATCTGATGTCACATTTCCGGAACAAGTGGCTGTTGTGGTAGTGATATTGGTTACTGTACCTGTAGTGACAGAAAGTACACCCGGGTCAGGATTTTCCTGAGGGCCACAGGAGAACAACAGCAATCCCATTGAAAGCAGTAAGAAAATCTTTTTCATTATTGTAAGGTTTTAATTTTAATCTATTTTATAGTTAAGAAACCTGCAAGCAAAGCTAAAGCTCACATTCAAGTATTCTAAATTTGTATCCTTACATGGAACCACCTGTTTGCCCAAAACAACACGACATTCAAAAGATGGTCTAAATGGTTGGTATTAATTAACACCTGCATTCTACTTCCTTTCACTCCACTACGAGAAAAAGGATAAGCGTAACGCAGGTTTTGATGAAACCGTAACTCAAAATGGGAAGAAGAAAAAGGCACTATCCAATAAATTGTGTAAACGATAATGCAAAAGTAAAAAGCATTTGTATTAAATCCAAATAACCGAGTATTTTTTAAATTTATTTCAATCATTACTATCGGGGATGCACTCTCAGGGGCCTTCTGCCCCTGCCGCATGGCAAACCCCGAGAGGTTATTAGTGTATTAGAGACGGCTAAGCTGCTTTTTTACGTTCATATTCTGCTCTGTATTCCTGTGGTGACATATATTTGAGTCTGTGTATCATCCACTCTCTGTTATAGTTTCCAATGAAGGTCTCAATGATGCGCTGTGCCTGCTCCAGTGAGGAGAACTGCTCGATGCTGAATACTTCCTCCTTGATAGTCCTGTTAAAGCGTTCAATACAACCGTTGCACTCCGGACTTCTCACAAAAGCCTTTGACATGTCAAGTTCCAGATAAGCCATCTCTTTCATGAAGTCATCCGAATCATATTGTGTTCCGTGGTCGCTTCTAAGCTTCAACGAGGTGCCTTTGCAAACACCTTTGTCAAGGCTTTTGAAGACTTTTTTTACGGCTGCTTTGACCGGTTCCATAGCCGCCCATCTGGTTCCACGCTTGCATATGTGCCAGGCGATAATCTCATCGTTGAAGTGGTCGATAACTGCGAAAAACCAGCACCAGCCTATGCTCTCTACAAAGAACTTTTTACCGTCCGTACCCCACAGCAGGTTGGGATGTTCCTGTATTATTCTGCCTTTATGCTCCTTTTTTTTCATTTCACAAGTGTGTCTGTACGGACTTA
>Ga0255344_1005187_pt1 | contig 12657 bp, 9 predicted proteins | sample wastewater_treat_5_FD_192414 | JGI IMG/M metagenome (GOLD analysis project Ga0255344, IMG submission 192414) | Wastewater microbial communities from Lulu Island WWTP, Vancouver, Canada - plant18 | ecosystem: Engineered > WWTP > Wastewater > Unclassified | place: Canada: Vancouver, British... | reverse complement strand
CACCATCACCTACACCTTGATGATTCAAAGAATCGATAGCTGCAGATAATGTAGGATACAGGGGATCACCAGATATTACTGTAATTACACCCTGTAGCTGCCCAAAGGCAAAAGATGCCCAGAACAGTGAAATTAACATTAATAAAAATTGTTTCTTCATATTTTATATATTTTTTTGGGGTTTGTTTTAACTATTTAACATATTATTTTATGATTTTACAAATAAAAAATATTTACATTTCTAAAATGCAAATTTAGATAAATTTTTTAATATCATATATATTAAAAAAATATGTTTTAAAAAAACAACTTTTTTTAAAAAAATGAGATAATTTTGCTAATATAAAATCATTAATAATACTTAATAAAAATGAAAAAAATTGGAATTATAATATTATTATTATAATATCATTAAAGTTAATGTCTCAATATACATCATCAGGTACAGATTTTTGGTTTTCATTTATAGAAAATCAGCAGAGTTCATCAGGGTTAGATACATGTATGGTATATATAGCATCAGAGAATGGAGCTATTGGTATAATAAGCATACCAGGACAAGGATGGTATCAAAATTTTTCTGTAGGCATAAATAGTAGTATATCTATACAGATACCTAATTCATTAACACCCAATCATAATATACATGCTGCAATACCACTATTAGATACCATAGTTAATAAAAGCATTCATATAATATCAAATAATCCAATATCAGTATATATAGCTAATTACCTTAAACAAAGCAGTGATGCAAGCATAGTATTCCCTACCAATGCATTAGGGAATGAATATATTATTATGACATATACTGCATTACCAGGATATTCTAATTTAGTATCAGAATTTTCTATAGTAGCTACAAACAACAACACCCAAATAGAGATAACGCCTACAGCAAATATCATAGGAGGGCCTACAGCAGGGACCACATATACTATTACATTAAATGCGGGGCAATTGTATATAGCTCAGACAAATGGAGATTTCACTGGCACCTATATAAAAGCAACAAACATAGAAGATTGCAATACTAAATTTGCTGTATTCGCGGGCAATGACTGTGCATATGTTCCTACAAGCTGTGCAGCATGTGATCATCTATTTGAGCAAATGATACCTACAAGTGCTTGGGGCAAAGAATATTTGACAAGCCCTCTAAAAAATAGAAATGGTGATCAATTTCGTATCTTAGCTAAAGATAGTGGAACTATAATAAATATAAATGGAGGAGCACCCATAAATTTAGATGCAGGACAATTTTACGAGACATATTTAACACAAGCATCTTATATTACATCAAATAATCCCATATGTGTAGCTCAATATAGTAGAGGTTCTCAATGTGATAATACCACGTCAGATCCATTTATGATTATATTATCACCTATAGAACAATTTATTAATCATGTGGCCTTTGATGCATTTAATACTTCACATATATTTCAATTTTACGTTAATGTCATCACTAAAACATCCTTTACAAATATATTAACATTAGATGGGAGTATACTCAGTGGATGGACATCTATAAGCTCAAATCCTGAATATTCTTATAAACAAATAAATATAACTAAAGGAACACATATATTAAATTCGGATAGTGGATTTACTAATATTGTATATGGTTTTGGCGTAGATGATTCATATGGATACCTAGGAGGAGCCAAAATAAAACCTATAAAATTAAATGGATTTATAATAAATCACGATGATACTATAAAATTAAATGAATTCCATGATACTCTACGCTGTAACAATCTAACACATGAATTTTTCGTCGATGATACATCAAATTTTATTAATATAAGCTGGGATTTTGGAGATGGCTCTGTAGCAACTGGTTCACCTGTTTTTCATACATTCAATAATAGCAATAATTCATACATAGTAAAAATCTATTTCGAAAGGAAAGGAACATGCCATCTAGACTCAATAATAGGTGAAATAATTATAGACAATACATTAAACATAGACGCTCACTCAAATAAAGATACAATATGTTTAGGTGATAGTATCGAACTAAACGTTAGTGGAGCAAATTATTATTTGTGGAGTACTGGTGACACAGCATCAAATCTAATACTATACCCACCATCATCTAATACATATTTAGTGACAGGAACTGATATAGATGGTTGTACAGATACAGCTTTTATATCAATACATGTTAATGATTTACCTAATGTAACTATAACAACATTAGATACAGATATTTGTTTAGCAGATAGCTTAACATTAACAGCTAATGGTGCACAACAGTATTTATGGAGTACAGGTAATACAGAACAATCTATTATATTAAAGCCTATTACCAATACTTCCTACTATTTAACTGGTATAGACAATAATGGTTGCAAAAATTATGATACAATAAATATAATTGTACATCCTCTGCCTGACATCAACATAACAGCCATGCCAAATACTAACATTTGTATTAACAATAATGTAACATTACAAGCTAGTGGAGGAGTAAATTACAATTGGTCTAATGGCAATAGTGGATCACAAATTATATTAACAATTAACGCAACTACTCAATATATAGTGACAGGAATAGATAATTATGGTTGCTCCAATACAGATAGCATCATTATAAATGCAATAAATAAACCTAATGTAGATTTCTCAGCAGACCCATTATCTGGTTGTGAACCATTATTAGTAACTTTTAATAACACAAGCGATAATGGTACATATAAATGGCATTTCGGAGATGGTAGTATCTCTCTATTAAAATCTCCAACGCATATTTATCATTATGGTATGTATAATGTTACTTTGATAACGACAAATATTTATGGATGTAGTGATACATTAATTAAAAATAATTACATAACAGTATACCCTAAACCTAGTGCTAGTTTCTATGCTATCCCTCAAATAATAATAGTTAATAATCCAGTATATATCAATGATCAAAGTGCAGGTGCTACAAATTGGTTTTATGATTTTGGTGACCCAGATAATGACAATGATCTATTTTATGAGAATGAACCATCGTATATATATCAATCTCCTGGACACTATACTATATACCAAATAGTAAATAATCAATATGGTTGCATAGATACTGCATATTATAATGTTATAGTAAAAGATGAAACTTTATTATATATACCAAATGCTTTTACCCCTTTCTCCACTCAAGATATTAATGACCTATTTCATATATTTGGTAGTGGAATTAGTGATGAAAATTTCTCTTTTACTATTTTTAATAGATGGGGAGAAATTATTTTCTATACTACTAATCTAACTTTTAATTGGGATGGCAAATTTAATGGAGAAATATGCCCACAAGGTGTATATACTTACAAATTGAGATACCAAGATGCAGATGCAGCTATTCATGAACTATATGGGTACATACTTATTATTTATTAGTTTGATAATTATTTTACTAAAATTCTATGTAATACAAAAAATTTTTTAAAAGTAAGTGTTTATCAATTAATTACTTAAGTTGTTTTCATAGGTTACAGTAATTTCCCAAATATAAGCACTAATTTATAAATAAATTCAAAGTCATAATAATCAAATTGTCGGATTATTAGTCAGATTGATAATGTTTAGAAGTGAAAAAGTTTAGATATTTAGTAGCTTATACCAAGTTGCGTTCTATTATAAAAAATTATATTAAATTTGTCCAAAAAAATAAAATGGGGAAAATAACAAAAATAAAATGTGATTTGGACAACGATCAATTAACAAAGAAGATTAAAGAGACAAAAGGTTTTTGGAGAGTACAAAAATGGCTAATTATATATAACGCCAAAAATTATCCATGTAAAGCAGGAGATTTGGCAAAACATCTAAATGTATCTAAATCATTGGTACATAAAACGATATATGAATATAAAAAATATGGAGAAGCATCAATAGAGAAAAAAGGTAAAGGAGGTCGTTGGCATAGTTATATGAGCTATGAAGAAGAAGAAGAATTCATTAAACCATTTATAGATAGTGCAACAGAAGGAGAGATAGCAACGATTGATGAAATAAAAAAAGAATTTGAAAAGAAAATAAATAAAACAGTTCATAAAACTACAATATATAGATTACTAAAAAGACATAATTGGAGAAAGATAGTACCTAGGCCAGAACATCCGAAGACAGAAAAAAAAACAGCAGGAATTTAAAGAAAATTTTTTTAATCAGGTAAAGGAAATAGTTTTAAAGAATAACATAAACGAACAAGATTTACTTATAATGGTCCAAGATGAGGGACGTTTTGGAAGAGTTAATATACCAAAAGCTAGTTGGGCTCCCAAAGGAATAAGGCCTATTGTTAAGAGACAAATAGTGCGTGAATCTTTTTATGCATATACAGCGGTATGTCCTTCATTAGGTAGAGCAGTTTCATTAATACTACCATATGCAAATACAGAAATGATGAATATATTTTTAAAAAAAGTATCTGATGAATTTTTAGAAAATAAAATTATAATGCAAGTAGATGGAGCCGGATGGCATCGTTCAAAAACATTAAAAATACCTCCCAATATTTTTTTCATACAACAACCACCATATAGCCCAGAAACAAATAGTGTTGAACATATTTGGGATGATATAAGAGAAAAAGATTTACACAACAAATATTTTAAAGATATAAAAAATGCAGTGGATGCTGTATGTAATGGGTTAAATAGATTAAATGCTAATCCAGAATATCTTAAATCATTAACAAATTTCCCTCATCTCAATATTACATTTTAGAACGCAACTTGGTATTAGCAGTTAAACCCTTCTTTCATTTACACATCATCCAGTCTCCCAGTCACCCAGTCATCTCATCTTATCTTCCAGTCATCTCGTCTCCCCCTCCCCCCGTCTCCCAGTCATCCAGTCTCCCAGTCTTCCAGTCATCTCGTCACCTCGTCTCCTCGTCACCCAGTCTCCCCCTCTCCTCGTCTTAACTATTAGAAAACAACTCTGTATGAGCCGTTATTTTTGCTTATTTGCAGTATTTTTTATGAAATTATATGCACTTGCTAATGAAATATTGCTAGGCACCTCGCCCTCACCAATGAAATTTTTTATATTATTCCAAGTATTGATAATTATCTGATTTTTATAATTAATATTGGCTTGTGTTATTTCTTCCTGCTCCATCATTGCAGCTATATTTTGTAAACCTTGATAAATGGTGCGAGTGTCTAATAATTCTGCTGAATATTCTAAATCTTGTTGTTGTAAAGGAATAATTGATTTTTTCATTTCTAATGGTGCAATATTAGACACAGCTATATAATTAATATTTGGAGTATTATGATTATTAGTATGTTCTATGGTAGTGGAGCTATGAGCTGTCTGAGTAGTATTTAGTGTAGAATGATTATCAGAAGGGTTTTGATAAGTTTCTATTAACTTTTCATATTCATATCTAGGAGCTAAAGTTAGAAACTCATTATTATTAATTTTTTTGTCTAAAAAACTAATACTAGCTAAAATACTCACAACTAACACTAGAGCTACTATAGCAGCATATCTCAAAATTGGTAAAAAGTTTATTTGTTTTTTATTATCACTAGGTATAGCTTTCAATTTTTGCTTAAAGTCTTCATCTAAAGAGACATTTGCAGTATCACTTTCATTATAAATTTGGTAAAAAACATTTACATATTTTTGTTTTTTACTATTTTCTACATCTATGTATTGATGTAGAAATTTATCGAAATTTTTATTTTTTTTCATTTTCATAATAAATTCTCCATTTTACCAATGATTGATTTGACTTGTTGTCTACCACGATGCAGATATACTTTTACTTGAGTTTCGCTAATGTTTAGTTGGTCTGCTATTTCTCTATAGCTATAGCCTTGCTCATCTCTCATCATAATAATTTTTTGTTGTAGCTCTGGCAAAGTATTAATTACATTGGTTAAATTTTTTTTAACATCAAAATTATTTATATAAGAATAATTAGTCTGGTAAAGCTCTATTACATTTACATTCATATCCTCATCATCATCCTGATAAGAGAAATACAAAGATTCGAATCTATTAGCATATCTAGTTTCATCTATTATCAAGTGATAAGCAATAGTGAATAGATATGGTTTAATCTTGTTATTTTTTATTTTGTCTTTGTTTTCCCATAAACGAATAAAGCTCTCCTGTACTACATCTTTTGCCATATCCTCATCTTGTAATGCTTTTAAGGCAAAAGCATACAAATGATCACTGTATTTATCTACAGATTTATTATATTCTTTTATAGTCATAACTTATCTACAAATATAACGATTTTTTATTTAAAAAGTTACAATTTATTAAATTTGTAAAAAAAATGTCTGAATCGGATGAGAAATACATGCTCAGATGCATAGAATTAGCAGCTAAAGGACTCGGATATGTGAAATCTAATCCACTAGTAGGTTGTGTAATTGTGAAAAATGATAAAATTATTAGCGAAGGATATCATCATGCTTTTGGTATGCCACATGCAGAGCGTGTAACCATTGATCGATTAGATGATAAGACGCAAATAAAAGGTAGTACAATATATGTAAATTTAGAACCTTGCTCACATTATGGTAAAACACCTCCTTGTGCACCGTATGTAGCCAAGATGAAGCCACAAAGAGTTGTAATATCTGATGTAGATCCAAACCCTTTAGTTAATAATCAAGGAATCAAGATCCTACAAGATGCTGGTATACAAGTAGATGTAGGCATATGTAGTATGGAGAATAGAAAGCTAAATAGACGTTTTTTTACTTTTATTGAAAAAAAACGTCCTTACATTTTACTGAAATGGGCACAAACGCTCGATGGATTCATCGCTGAAAAAAACCAAAATTATATAAAATGGATTAGCAATAATGCTACAAGACAAATAGTGCATAAATGGAGATCAGAAGAGATGGCTATACTAGTAGGAGCGGGCACAGTCAGATGCGACGATCCACAGCTGACAACTAGACATTGGCATGGTGATAACCCAATAAGAATGGTAGTAACTAACTCTGGTAATTTACCTATAAATGCTAAAATATTTGATAAGCAAGCCAAAACTATTTTGTTTTATAGTAATACACCGAATTTCACAGTAAATGAAGGCAATATAGATGTAGTGAAAATCGAAAATGATTTTATAGATACCTTATTTGCTTATTGTCTTGAGAATAGCATCACATCTATACTTGTAGAGGGAGGTAGTCAATTATTAAATACTTTTATTAGCAGAGAGCAATGGGATGAAGCCAAAGTGATAGTAGGTAATAAGGTATTTGGTGAGGGCGTGCGAGCACCCATCATTAGCCAATACACACATATAGATATTGATAACATAGATAATGATAGAATAATTCATTATACTAGGTAAAAATAAAAGAGGCGAGTTTCCCCGCCTCTACTGTTTTCACAACGGACTTAAAAGTCCTTATTGTGAATTGCTAACATTTTGATATGCAAAATTAATATTTTTTTTAAAAACAAAAAAATTATTTTTAAAATTATTTTTATTTAAAAATCAACATATTTTAGATAAAATATTATATTTGCATAAATAAAAATTTTACAAATATGAAAATTTTAGGATTAGATTTAGGTGTAACCTCCATAGGGTGGGCATTGATAGAAAAAAACAATGAAAATGAAGAAATTAATTTAATAAAATCGGGTGTAAGAATAATACCTATAGAAACAAAAGATGCCATGCAATTCAGCTCTGGTAATACTGCATCTCCAAACATTGATAGACGAGAGAAACGTATGCAAAGACGCATGTATTTTAGAAAGAAAAAACGCAACCAGTCTTTAATACAAACATTGGTAGATAAAGGATTATGGGATGCAAACTTAATTAATATAGAAAAAAATGAATTATGGAAACTCAGAAATAATGCTGTAAATGAACAAATCTATTTATCAGAACTTGGCAGAATATTGTACCATTTAGCTCAACGCCGTGGATATAAACAAATGAGAATAGAGCAGGATGAGGCAGATAGTAAATCTGATTATAAAAAAAATATTTATACAAGATATCAAACTATCCAAAATGAAAACATTACCGTAGGTCAGTATTTTTATAGAGAATTACAAAATAATGAACATTATAGAGTAAAAGAGCAGATTTTTCCTAGAAAGGCATATGAAGAAGAATTCGAAAAAATAATAAATAAGCAAAAAGAATATTACCCACAGGTTTTGTCTGATGATTTTATAAATAAACTTAAACATATTATCTTTTATCAAAGACCATTAAAATCTCAGAAACATTTATTAGGAGTATGTACATTAGAGGGTAAAACCATTAAAATAAAAAATGATGGTGGTAATATAATAGAAAAATTTGTTGGACCGCCAGTAGTAGCCAAGACTAATCCTTTATTTCAAATACATAGAATATGGCAAACTATTAATAATATTACCATTAAAAATAAAAAAACTCATAAAAATTATGAACTTTCTATTGATGAAAAAAATAAAATTTTCAATGAATTACAGAATAAAGACTCATTATCTATAGAACAATTATATAAAATATTAAATTTATCCAAAGATGAATGGTATTTTGATAAACTTAGTAAAAATGGAATAAAAGGTAATGAATTATTAGCCCTCATTAGAAAAGCTCTCAAAAATGAATTTTTTTCACCAGATATTTTCAAACTTGATATTAAAATTATCAATTATCAAAAGCAGATAATAGATAAAAACACGGGAGAGATAAAAGAAGCAACATTAGAAATAATAGACCCTAATGTAGTGAATGAACCTTTATATAAACTCTGGCATATCTTGTATTCTGTAGTAGATAAAGAAGAATGTATGAAAGCACTTAAAAAAAATTTCAATTTTAGCACTTCTGCAGCTGATAAACTATCTGACATAAACATGACCTCCCTGAAATATGGTAGTTTATCTCTGAAAGCTGTTAGAAAAACTCTACCTTATCTAATGAAAGGAATGATATACAGTGATGCTTGCCAGATAGTAGGTTATAATTTCTCAAATGCTATCAGTAAAGATGAAAATTACCATAGACCTCTGAAAAATAAAATACCTCTATTGCCTAAAAATAGCCTTAGACAGCCTATTGTAGAAAAAATTCTAAATCAAATGATACATGTGGTAAATGAAATAATAGATGATAATAATGGATTAGTGAGTAAAGAAGAAAGAGAAAATGGTAATTTCGCTATTCATATAGAGCTAGCCAGAGAACTAAAAACTAGTAAAGAAGAAAAACAAGGTATTACAAAAGCTATTTATAAAAATACCAAAGAAAATAAAGAAATTGAAAATATATTAAAAAACCAGTATAACCTTACTCCTACGCGCAAATTAATAGAAAAATATAAATTATTCAAAGAGCTCACACCTGAAGGTACAAATATTCTGCAACCGCAATGCATATATTGTGGAGAATTTATTTCTATTACTGAAGCGTTAACAGGTGATGCTATAGATGTGGACCACATAATACCTCAATCTAAACTTTTCGATGATTCTAGGAATAATAAAGTACTAGTACATGCTAACTGTAATAGGACTAAAGGTAATATGACAGCCTATGATTTCATGCAAAACAAAAGTCAAGATCAATTTAAAAACTACCTAGCACTTGTAGAAAACTTGAAAGAAAAGAAAAGCATCTCATACAAAAAATATAAATATTTGCTAATGAGTGAAAAAGATATTCCTCAAGATTTCATTGATAGAGACTTAAGGTTATCTCAATACATTACTCGTAAAGCTAGAGAGATATGTATGGATATCTCTAAAGATGTATTAGTAACCTCTGGAACTATAACTGCTAGACTTAGAGAACTATGGGGTTATAAAGATATTATAAGTGAAATTAATACTGAACTTATAAATGATATTGAACTTTCTGATGAAAATAAATATCAGTTAGTTGAAATATTTGGTGATAAACGTTCAGATCATCGTCATCATGCTATTGATGCTATTACTATAGCTAGTACTACACGCAGTATTATTCAGAGAATAAATACATTAAGCTCTGCTGAAAGTAAAGAAAAAATTAATGAATATTTGAAGCAATTGAATCAGGATACATTGGATACTGTATATAATCCTAATGAGAAAAATTTACGATTGTTGCATAAATATTTAGCTAATCAACCACATCCTAACAGAGATCAGGTAAAGCAAAATATACAGGATATACTTATATCTTTTAAACCAGGTAAAAAAGTAGCTACTTATTCAAAAAGAATAGTTTATATTGGGAATAAGCCCAAGATATTGCAGACTCATATATTGACACCACGTGGTGCACTACATGAGGAAAGCTACTATGGCCGCATAGCTCTTAGTGAATTTAAAGATCTGAAATATGCTATAGAAAATGTAAATCTTATTGTAAATAATCACATTCGTAGCCAAATTATGAATTTACTTGTAGAATATAATAATGATACAAAAAAACTATGGAATGACATTAAAAAGGATAAAGTGCTAATATATTCTGACATTAATAACACTAATCCTATAAAAGACGTTAAGTGCTACAAATATGAATATGTCATTAAAAAATCTGTAAATGGTGAAAAAGTGGATCAAAAAGCCATAGACAAAAAAATAAAAGATTTACTTTCTAATAATAAAACTAAAAAGGATGTAATTTATTTCAATGAAGTTAAAAAAATACCTATCCATAGTGTGCGCGTCATAACAGGTCTAGATAATAATAGTATGAGAGCTGTCAGGTGTAATCATGATGGTGAACCTATTACGTTTGTGAAACTTGGCAATAATCATCATATTGCCATATACAAGGATAAAAATGAAAAATATCAAGAGCATCTTTGCAATTTCTGGCATGCAGTAGAACGCAAAAAATATAACATACCAGTTATCATAGAGCATCCTGATAAAATATGGGATCAGGTTTTAGTAAATCCTGATAAATATCAACAAGAATTTTTAAATAAATTGCCCGACCCTTCATGGCATTTTGTTCTTAGCTTTCAAGCTAACGAAATGTTTATACTTGGACTATCTAATGAAGAATTTGACCAATATATTAATGAAAAAAATTATGCTATAATTTCTAATCATTTATATAGAGTTCAAAAATTATCAACTAATCAATATTTCTTTAGAAAGCAAAATGATACATCATCTGATTTGTCTTCTTTATACCGAAAGATAGAATATTTGAAACAATTGTCTATTCAATCATTATTAAAAGAAAATCCAATTAAAGTAAGAATAAATTATTTAGGAGAAATAGTGGATTATAAAAAAACATTTTAATAAACAATAAAAAACATGCTTAAACGCACAATTTATTTTGGTAATCCAGCTCATATAAGTATAAAAAATAAACTTTTATGTGCTGAGATAAAAGATGCAGATGATCCATCTATTGCTACCAAGCAGGTATCATTTGCTTTTTCAGATTTAGGATTTATCGTATTAGATCATCCCCAGATTACTATTACACATTATGCTTTATCTGCATTGGCAGAGCAAGATATAGTGGTTATTTCTTGCGATCAGAAACATTTACCTATATCATTAAATTTACCTATTTATGGTAATACCTTACATTCTAAGCGAATACAAAAGCAAATATCTATTACAGTGCCACAAAAAAAGCAATTGTGGGCAAGTATCATTAAACAAAAAATTATTAATCAAGCTAAGATACTATCTATACTAAAGCCTGGAATTTCTGTAGAGCTTTTGATAAATGCTAGCAAAGATGTACGTTCAGGAGATACTACTAATAGAGAAGCATATGCTTCTACATTTTATTGGAAACACTTATTTGACTTAGATTTCATAAGAGATAGATATGGAGATCCTCCTAATCATCTACTAAACTACGGTTATGCTATAGTACGCTCATCTATAGCTAAAGCTATAGTTGGTAGTGGGCTACATCCGAGTTTAGGACTTTTTCACAAAAATCAATACAATGCATTTTGTCTAGCAGATGATCTGATGGAGCCATATAGACCATTTGTAGATTTCACTGTATTTAGCATGGCTGCTAGAGAAGATATATCAGAGGAATTGACTACAAAGATAAAACGAGAATTATTATCAATATTAACTATGGATGTTATAGTTAATAAACGAACTAGCCCTCTAATGGTAGCTACACAGCATACAGCTGATTCTTATCAGCAATATCTGAGTGATAAAAAGACAAAATTAAAATTACCAGAAATTCCAAAAAATTATGCAACAACAAAGATTAAACGCTTATCGTAGTATGTGGTTAATAGTATTATATGATTTGCCGACTGAGACTGCCCAACAAAGAAAAAAAGCAGCTAAATTTCATAAAGATTTACAAAGCTTAGGATTTTCTATGTTTCAATTTAGCGTGTATGTGCGTAATTCTGCAAGTGGTGAGTACCTGGCAGTGAATAAAAATCAAGTAAAAAGTCTAATGCCTGATGAAGGTGCAGTGGCTATCATAGAATTGACAGATAGACAATTCGAAAATATTGAAATTTTCATTGGGCAAAAACGTGAACAGCCACCTGATAGACCTATTCAATTAGAATTATTTTAAATAAAAAAGCACTCTTTAGAGTGCTTTTTTTAAAAACGTTTACAGTTTTTTTGTTCTCAAGTAACCCTCTCAACATCTTTATCCATCACAGAGAGAGGGGTGGTCAGTTGCAAACGCTTTTGCAAAGTTATCAAAATGTTAGC
>Ga0255344_1005182_pt1 | contig 12669 bp, 8 predicted proteins | sample wastewater_treat_5_FD_192414 | JGI IMG/M metagenome (GOLD analysis project Ga0255344, IMG submission 192414) | Wastewater microbial communities from Lulu Island WWTP, Vancouver, Canada - plant18 | ecosystem: Engineered > WWTP > Wastewater > Unclassified | place: Canada: Vancouver, British... | reverse complement strand
CACGCCCTTTCCAGCACACCCCCGCCCGACAACGAGTCCGCGACCGAAGCGCTGGTCGTCGGCGCGCCAGCTCCCGAGCTGAACGTAGGGAAATGGATAAAAGGCGAACCCATCGCCGAACTCAATCCCGCCCAAACCTATGTCGTGGAGTTCTGGGCCACTTGGTGCGGTCCCTGCGTCGTCACAATCCCCCACCTGACCAAACTGGCGCAACAATTCACCAATGTCACCTTCATCGGCGTGAATATCTGGGAACGCGGCGACAACCTCGAAGATAAAGTCTCCTCCTTCGTGGAAAATATGGGCACGCAAATGGAGTACCGCGTAGCCATGGACAACACCGACGAATTCATGAGCAAAAAATGGATGCAAGCCGCCGGTCGGCGGGGCATCCCCTCCGCTTTCGTGATTCACCAAGGCAAGGTGGCTTGGATGGGACATCCCCGCAGCGGGATGGAAGGCGTTCTCAGCCAGATATCCAAAGGCGATTTTGACCCGGCGAAATGGACGCCACAACAAACGGAATCCGATGACCTCCAAAGAAAACTCACAGAAGCTTACAACATCCACCAAAAGTATCTCCAATCGGTCGGCGAAAACGGCGATAAACAACAGGCGGCCCAACTGTCACAACAATTTGAAAGCCTGAAGCTGACCTCTCCCGCAATTTTAAATTTCGCCGCCAACGCCATCTTGACCGATGCGCGAATCCAACACCGCGACATCCCCTACGCCACCCGTCTGGCCAAACAAGCCGTGGATTCCACCGATGGAAAACATGTGCGCTATCTCGACACCTACGCCCGCGCCCTGTGGGCCGGCGGCCATACCAACGAAGCCATTCAAATCCAAAGAAAGGCGCTCGGCATCGAACCCGACAATCCAGTCATCGCATTAACATTGGAACGCTTTCTGGCGCAAATGGATCCCGGAAAAGCTGCGCCCGAGCTGAAAACAAAGCGCTTCGGAGCGCTGGCGGCCGCAGTCGGCAGCGCCGTCTATGTGCTGGGCGGCCATTCCGAACATGGCATCACCGGCAGCATTGAAAGATTCACCGCGCGCACCAAAAAGACAAAAGAATTGCCCACTTCCGTCTTCCCCCGCCGTTTCGTTTTTGGTGCCGAATACGACGGCAAAATCTATATCGCCGGCGGCACCGGCTGGTCCGCGGAAGAAAGCAACTATAACAACCTCACCAAATTCGAGGAATTCAATCCGGCAACCGGCACAGTCCGCGAATTGCCCGATATGCTCGTGCCCGCCTCGCGCGCCGGCGCCGCCGTCGTCGGCGACAAACTCTATATTATCGGCGGCGGCCAAACAGACGTGGGGCCACGCCTCCAAGATGTCCAGATTTTTGATTTCAAAACGGAAACCTGGAGCCGTGGTGCGGAAATGCCCCGGCGGCGCGAAGGCATTGTGGTTGCCTACAAAGGCAAAATCTATGCGCCCGGTGGCTATGACTATCCCTCCGCCATCCGCGATTTCCAGGTCTATGACCCCGCCAAGAATCAATGGAGCGAACTGCCCAAGTTGCCCGTCAAAACCAGCGCCCATCACGCCTGCGTCGTGGGCAATCAACTCTATCTGTTCGGCGACTACGCCGAATTGGCCCGAACTGCCGTCTATGACTTCAAAACCAAAACTTGGTCGCTGCTGAATATCGGTTACAAAGCCGCGCGTCATACCGCTCTGGCGCAACTGGGCCGCAACGTTTACGTCATCGGCGGTAATTTGCAATCCAGCCCGCCCTATCACAATTACATTCAGCGCTTCACCACCCAACAACTGGCGCAAGCCCCTCGCCGCGAATGGCCCGTCCAATCCGACGAGTCCACGCTTGTGTTCACCCTGCCAATTACCCCTCGCCGCCCTACCTCCGTCACATCCCCGACCAAGTCCCCCGCACCTTCCCACCAAGCCTCCCGTTCTTCTCAAGACTCCCAGGAAAGCCCTCTGGACCCTCGCTACTTCCGCCTGAAGTGGTCGCAAAAGCTCAGCTACAGATCACGGCAATACACCCTCCCGAACCAAATAGACTGGGCAATCCCTCAACGCTTTGTGGTTCTGACCTCCAATGACACACTGTTCGTCTATCGGACTGATAACGGTGCCTTGGCGCACACCATTGAATTGCCAAGCGGCATCTCATCGGAGAAGAACCTGTACTTCTCATTTAAATATATTTTTCTTCAAGATGGTGATCAGAGCTATGTGTTTGGACATCGGACGTTTTACCCCATCACCTCATCAACCCCAACGAACAGAACATACGGTAGCACACACTATCAATGGGTATGCATCTCAACAAACGGACAATTGTGCTGGCAACAAACCGCCCCGACAGGCTTTTCCCATCACAGTAGCTATGCCCTCCCGGTTGGTCCCGACCGCAATCTCCTGCTCGTCGCATCACCCATCGGCTTCCAACTCATAACTCCAACTGGCACGTTGCTGATGGATACCGAGGAGAGATGTCGCGGAACCCGCTGGATGTTTAGACTGAACCCTTCCGGCGATGGCGTGGAGGCAGTGATGATTGATCGGCAGAATATCACCTGCTACGACGTCGGGCTGCCCCTCGATTCCCCCGACCGCGAAATAAAGCTTCAGCCGCGCAAATTTCCACCGGCCACCGACCAGCAGCCCATACACCCCTCCAGCTCAAAAATTGACCTGTACTCAAGGCTATTGACCCATTCCCCCGACAATGTCCCGCTGCTACAGTGGCGCGGCATGCTCTACGCCTTGAAAGGCGATGCCAAACCCTGTCGGCGCGACTTCGACAAAGCCGTCCGCCTCGCCCCCGCTTCCGCCGATGCCCGCGCCAACTACGGCCGGGCCCTGCTCATTCTGGGCGACGCTGATGAAGCCGCCCGCCAATGGGAGCAAATGGCCGAACTCGATAAATCAGTCCCCGCCTCCGCAGACTACCGCCTGGCGCTCGCCTATTGGGCCGCCGATATAAAAGATGACGCCCTCCAGATTTTCAATAACGCCGTCGCCAGCTATCCCCACCGCTGGATCTCCCGCGAACACGCCCATGCATTCAGCAGCCTGTGGACGGAAAAGGAAAAAGCTATCCTGTTTGAGCTCTACGACGCTTGGAGCCACATTTATACCCCGCCCGCCTCCGTCAACAACTACCCCCTCCCGGAGCCCGACCCTTTCCCCGCCGCGCCATGAGTGGCTGAGGCTCCCCCAAAAAAGTCCTCTGCTCAGACCGCGCCTTTTTCCAGCGCCAGTCGCACATCTTCGCGCATCCGCGCCTTCTCCGAAGCGTCTAACCCGCGCCAGCAACCCGGTTTCTCGGAAATTTCTTGCATTCTTTTCAGTTCCGGCCCAAATCGCCGCAAAGCTGTCGGCTCATACCGCGCCAAACGCGAAAGAACAACGCTCAACACAACCAGCGCATCCCGCCCATGGCCCGCCAACTCGCTGGTGAACTCCACCAGACAACGCCCCGCCGCCTGCCCCAGCGTCAACTTTTCACCGGCAACCGCATCCCAGAAGGCCTCCACCACCGCGCAACGCAATGCATAATAATTCGATGCTTTCATGTCAGCGAATCCGATACAGCACAAGCATTTCCACTTGGGGATAACGCGCCATGAATTGCATAATCACATTCCAGCAACTGGCACAGGGATACAAATCCGTATACAGCACAACGGAGCCGGCAGCCTTACGCCTGGGCAATCGCGAGGCCAAATCCTCCAGAATTTTGAACTCCGTGTCCACGTCGCGCCGCCAGCAATCCTCGCCATCCACCTCATTCCGCTGATTCACGCACAAGACCTTGAATTTTGCCTTCCCCCGCTTCGGCCTCGGAGAAATGTCCCGAATCTCATTCGCAACTTCCTCCGAAAACACCTCCAAATTATGAATGCTGCTGTGCGCGAAATATTCCGTTTTGGTCTGGCCGGGGATATCAACCATCGCCCAGGCGAAATTCTTGCGCGACCGATATTCTTCCGGCAGTTTTGCCCGGAAATGCTCAATCCGCGAATGCTCCATCCGGTCTTTGCGGCCATCAATTTTCCGGATTTCCAGCACACGCGTGGACGCACTGGAATTGGAACAGCCCTCCCCATTGAACATCAGTAACGCGATAACCCCGGCAACCATCCAATATCTTCGTGATTTCATAGGACGAACGAGCATACTCCTCCGTACCCCCATCCGCCAAGCCACAAATCGCCCATTTTTCATTCTGGCTTTGCCCGATCCCCAAATATGAGTTATGGATATTCGCAAAACCTGCTCACATTCACGAAAGAGGTATTCATGTCCAAACCAATTGACACCTTGAAAACGTTCACCAGCAACGGCAAAACCGTGGCCTATCACAGCCTGGCCGCTTTGGAATCCTTGCGTGGCGAATCTCTCGCCAGTCTGCCCTATGTCATCCGGATTCTGCTCGAATCCGTCGTCCGCAATCAAGGCCATCCCGCTTACTCCTGGGACCATGTCGTCGCGCTGGCCCGCTGGGAGCCCGGCACAACAGATGCCTCGGAATTTCCTTTCCTGCCGAGCCGCGTCCTCCTGCAAGACTTGACCGGCGTTCCCTGTGTGGTGGATTTGGCCAGTTTGCGCGACGCCATGATCCGGCGTGGTTGCGACCCCAGCCGCGTGGAACCCCAAGTGCGCGTGGATTTGGTCGTGGACCACTCCGTCCAAATTGATTGTTCTGCAAAGCCCGATGCCCTCGCGCGCAATATGGAAATCGAGTTCCGCCGCAACCACGAACGCTATGAATTTCTTCGCTGGGGACAACAGGCGTTTAAAAAATTGCGAATCATCCCTCCCGGTGTCGGCATTTGCCACCAAGTGAATCTGGAATACCTCGCCGACGCCGTCCACGCCGAACCGCAAAGCGACGGCTCCCTGCTGGCCTATCCCGATACACTCGTGGGCACCGACTCCCATACCCCCATGATTAACGGAATGGGCGTTCTGGGCTGGGGCGTCGGTGGCATTGAAGCCGAAGCCGCCATGCTCGGCCAGCCGATTTCCCTGCTCACACCCATCGTCACCGGTGTGCGCTTGACCGGCGCGCTTCGCCCCGGCGTCACCGCCACCGACCTCGCCCTGACCATCACGCAACTGTTGCGCAAGCACAATGTGGTCGGCCACTTTGTGGAATACTTCGGCGAAGGCATGAGCCATCTTGCGCTGGCCGACCGCTCCGTCCTCGCCAACATGGCCCCCGAATACGGTGCCACTACCGGCTTCTTCCCAATGGATGCCGAAACCATCGCCTATCTGCGCATGACCGGCCGCACACCCGAGCATTGCGCGCTCGTCAAACAGTACGCCCGCGAACAAGGCCTCTTCTTGGAACGCGGCGCCCCTGAACCCCAATATTCGCAAGTCATTGAATTGGACCTCTCCACCGTGGTTGCCGCCATCGCAGGCCCCAAGCGACCGCACGATTTCCAACCCGTTGGCGCCATCAAACAACGGTTTCTCGACGCCCTTCCCGCCGCACCCGCTCAAGATGGCTATGGCATCGCCCCGGACCATTTGAGTGCCACGGCCGACTTGCCCGATGGCTCCACCATGAAACATGGTTCCATTGCTCTCGCCTCCATCTCCTCCTGCACCAATACATCCAATCCGGCGCTCCTGTTGACCGCCGGGCTCGTGGCCGCCAAAGCCGTCGCGCATGGCCTGCGCGTCCCTTCCTACGTCAAAACATCGCTCGTCCCCGGCTCTCGTGTGGTCACCGCCTATCTGGAAAACACGGGGCTTCTCAAAGAACTTGAAAAAATTGGCTTCGGCGTCGCCGCCTATGGCTGCGGCCCCTGCATCGGCAACAGCGGCCCCCTCCGCGAAGATGTTGCCGCCGCTATTACCCAAAAGGACCTCGTTGTGGCCGCCGTACTTTCCGGCAACCGCAATTTCGAAGGCCGGGTACACCCCCTATGCAAGGCCAATTATCTGTGCTCGCCGCCTCTTGTCGTGGCCTTTGCCCTCGCCGGACGCGTGGACATCAATCTCGACGACGAGCCCCTCGGAACAGGTCAAGACGGCCAGCCCGTATTCTTGCGCGACCTGTGGCCCAAGCCGGCGGAACTTGACATCCTCATGTCCAACGCAACCGATCCGACCATCTATACAAATACATATTCCGATGTTAACCAATATACTCCGGAATGGAATAATATTAAAATAGCCAAAGGCCCAACATTTGACTGGCAACCAGACTCCACCTATATCCGGGAATCGCCCTTTCTGACGGTTGAACCACCCTCCCCGAACATTTCCAATGCGCGCATCCTCGCCCTGCTTGGAGATTTCATCACCACCGACCACATTTCCCCCGCTGGCAACATCGCCAAGGAATCCCCCGCCGCAAAATATCTCACCGAGTGCGGCATCGCGCCAAAGGACTTCAACTCCTATGGAGCCCGCCGCGGCAACCACGAAATCATGATGCGCGGCACCTTTGCCAATGTACGCCTCCGCAACCAAATGGTCACCCGCGAAGGCGGCTGGACCCGCCATCAACCCTCCGGCGAAGAAATGCCCATTTTCGACGCTGCTATGGCCTATAAACAATCAGGCACCCCCGCCGTCATCATCGCTGGCAAACTGTATGGTGCCGGCAGCTCTCGCGACTGGGCCGCCAAAGGCCCCCTGCTCTTGGGCGTCCGCGCGGTAATCGCCTCCAGCTTCGAACGCATCCACCGTTCCAACCTGGTCGAAATGGGCATTCTGCCCTTGGAATTCCTCGATGACCATAACGCGGCAAGCCTCGGACTCGACGGCACCGAAGAAATCTCCATTCGTGGTGCCGGTCCATTAACAGTCCACGGACTCCACGAAGCGGTCGCCCTCAAACCCGACGGCCGAAAAATCGAGTTCCGTTTGCGCAATCGAATAGATACGCAAATTGAAATTGCCTATTACCACGCAGGCGGAATTCTTCCTTATGTATTAAATCAACTTCAGCAATAATTTGATATCTACTGATTTATATTGGATATGAATTGATATGTAGACCGTTTTATAAAACGGTCTACACTCATTTTCGCGTATCATTGATGATTATGATTTAGCTCTGTAGGGCGTTTTATAAAACGCTCTACATTTTATTTATTGCTATTTACTCTGAATATCCTTAATATTCAAAACGATTTGAATGGAGAAAAGCCATGGCGCAATTGAATCCAACGGTATGGAGAACGTGCCGCGTGTTAAGCCATCCGGGGCGGCTACGATTGTTGCAGGAGGTGTTGCGCCAGCCCGAACGTTCGGTGAGCCAATTGGCAGAGGATCTTTCCATTGGCGTTTCTGATGCCAGTCAACAGTTGCGGCGGTTGCAATCTCGGGGGCTCCTGAAAAGGACCTGCCGAGGCCTAGAGGTAATCTACCGGCCCATTCCTGACCCGCAAGTGCCTAGCGCCAAGCCGCTTTTGTTGGCCCTGCAGAAAACACTGGCCCAACGCAGGACGAATCTGGCGAACTTGGCTCTCGTGGCTAAAGGTTTGGCCTGTGAGCGACGGATTGCGATTGTTCGGCTATTGCGAAATGATTCGTTTACTCAGGCTCAAATTGACTTGAGCGTGGGTGCCAGACGAAACACGGTCAAGGATCATCTGGAGATTCTTCTTGCCGGGGGGTGGGTCACAAAATCGGGACAAATATATTCGCTGGGCAAGATGAAAAATCCCCTGCAACGCACGCTTTTCAGTTTGCTCTGATGCTTCTGCAAACAGCAGGTGACATGCGGGCCATCAGCCCAGCTTTCTCTGAAAACTCCGACTGGGGCGATGGAACTAGTCGAAATAGGTGTACACGTCAAATCGCCGATAATCCCCAGCGTCGCCGCGAACTTCCAGAATGGTTAGCCGCCCTTCGAGCACATCCACATCATCCGCCCAAGAGCGGTAGCGGTCGTCACTATCCAGCGCCACCCGGTACACCCCCGGCTCCAAATCATAAGCGCGGCTGTGTCCCCCTCGTGTATCGCTGAGTCGTTCGCCATCCACATAAACCCGAATGCGATCGCCGGTGAAATTATCCACGATAATGGCCCCCTGCCCCTGCGGAGGGTCGTGGTCGTAGCGGTCATCATCGCATCCAATCATCAGTCCCGCCGCCAAAATCACAAGGGGCAGCAGACCCAAGCGCCATTTCCAAGTCCGTTGCTTTTGCCCGCATTCAAATCGAAAGTCGTCTGGCTTCATAATGCCCTCCTGATGAGTATTATCTTCGGTTCTGTTCTGAAAGCCAGCGAATAATCTGGGAGTCAGTTTTTTTATGTTTTTGACCGCGAATCACCGCTTCCGTCGCCTGGAGGCATGGCGTGGCGGATTCCAGCCGCAGTTGACTTGAGCCGCACGATAAAAGATGATGGCCACATGCTGTCCTCGCCCCAGCCAGAAATTCTGACCTTCACACTTGACACGCACGCCGCGCGTCTTGACGCATGGCTTGCAACCGCCTGCCCCACTATCTCCCGCTCTCGCTGGAAGCAGCTCATCGAAGCCGGTCACGTCCAACTCAACGGTGCCCCCATCCTCAAACCCAAGACTTCGCTCGCGCCTAGCGACAAGCTCACCTGTGCACTTCCCGCCCCTGTGACCACTGAACTACTCCCCGCCAACATTCCGCTTGCCATCCTTTACGAGGATTCCGACCTCATTGCTATTAACAAGCCGGCGGGGCTGGTCGTCCATCCTGCCCCCGGCCATGCTGCTCATACGCTTGTCAACGCCCTGCTCCATCACTGCGGCGACCTTCAGGGTATTGGCGGCGAGCTTCGCCCCGGCATTGTTCACCGTCTGGATAAAGACACCTCCGGCGTTTTGGTCGTCGCCAAAAATGAGCACACCCATGCCGCGCTAGTGGCGCAATTTGCCAGCAAAAAGGTGAAGAAAGAGTATCTGGCGCTGGTGTGGGGACAGCCGGAACAACCGACGGGCACCATTGATTTGCCAATTGGTCGGCATCCGGTACACCGCAAAAAAATGGCCGTGACGGAAAAGGGACGTCCAGCCCTGACGCGCTACGAAACCGTGGCGCGCGGTCCGCTCGCCAGCCTATTGCGTGTCCATATCGAGACAGGCCGCACACATCAAATCCGCGTTCATCTCTCGCGGCTGGGGCATCCGGTGGTCGGCGACACCACGTACGGGCGCGCGCGGCACGGGCTTCCAGAGGGGCTAAGAATCGCACGCCAAATGCTCCACGCCTACCAGTTGCAGATAACGCATCCGCGCACAGGGCGCGCAAAAACCTTTACGGCGGAACCACCGGCGGACTTTCTGGCCGCGCAGAAGATTCTGACAGGCGGAGGGTGATGCACCTCATCATATTTTCCACGGTGTGGAAATTATATTTCCATAGCATGGAATAATCGCGAAAAACTTTTCCATGGTGTGGAAAAACGGGTATGGTTTTTCGCGCTATGAAAAACGTGAGTGAGTTATTCCGGCGGGGCAACTGGTGAGCGCCGGGGTTCGGTTACAAAAATATCTGGCGATGGCTGGCGTGGGGTCGCGGCGGCGGTGCGAGGAGTTTATTGTCGCGGGCCGGGTGCGGGTGGATGGCGTTGTGGTGAGTGAGCTGGGGGCGCGGGTGGATCCGAGTCGGCAGCGGGTGGAGTTCGATGGTCGGCGGGTTCAGCCGGAGCCGATGCAAACGTATTTGGCCGACAAGCCGCGCGGGGTGTTGTGTACGTCGGCTGATCCCGAGGGGCGTCCGACGATTGTGGAATGGGCGGTGCATGCGGGGGCGAATCCGCGACTGCGGCTCTATTCGGTGGGGCGTTTGGATTATGATAGCGAGGGGCTGATTTTGCTGACAAATGACGGCGAGCTGGCGCAGCGGCTGGCACATCCGCGGCACCACATCGAAAAGGAATATCGCGCGTGGACAGATCGCCCGGTCACCCGCGAAGAAATTCGGGCGATGCTGGCAGGCATTGAGGATGACGGCGAACGGCTTCGGGCGTTGGCGGTACTGCCGGAAAAAACCGGCGCGCGGGCGACGTGCCAAATTATTTTGGGCGAAGGGCGGCGGCGGCACATTCGCCGTATGCTGGAGCATTTCGGGTTGCGGGTACGGCGGCTGCGGCGTATCCGCATCGGCGGGCTTACACAACGGGACTTGCGGGGGCAAGCGCTGCGCGCGTTGTCGGCGGAGGAAGTGGCGGGCTTGCTGGCGTCAGCGAAGGGCGCGACGGCGGGGACACCGCCGCCGTCAGGCAACTAAGCGCGCAACTGGGCGACAAATTCCGCCATGCGCCGCATGGCTTCGCGGATGTTGTCCATGCTGGTGGCATAGGCGCAACGGAGGAAGCCTGCGCCGGATTTGCCGAAGGCATCACCGGGAACCACGGCCACGCCTTTTTCTTCGAGAAAGCGCATGGCGAAGTCCTCGGCGGAAATGCCCAAGTCGCCGATGTAGGGGAACGCGTAGAACGCACCGGCGGGGGTATGGCATTGGACGCCCATTTCATTGAAGGCCGCGATGAGATAATTGCGGCGGCGATTGTATTCGGCCCGCATGGCGGCAACGGCGGCATCGCCGCGTTCGAGGGCCTCGGCGGCGGCCTTCTGGCCGGTGGTCGGCGCGCTCATGATGGCATACTGATGCAGCTTCATCATGTTTTCGGAAATGTCGGCGGGGGCGCAGGCGTAGCCGATGCGGAAGCCGGTCATGGCCCATGCCTTCGACATGCCGTGCATGAAGATGGTGCGCTCCTTCATGCCGGGGATGGATACAAAGCTGATGTGCTGGGAATCATAGGTCAGCTCCGCATAGATTTCATCGGTCAGCAGGAGCAAGTCGTGCTGGATGCAAAAATTGGAAATCTCCTCGACATCCTTGCGCGCGAGGACCGCGCCGGTGGGGTTGCATGGGAAGTTGAGCATCAGCGCGCGCGTCTTGGGTGTGACGGCTTTTCCCAGCATGGGGCGGGTCAGGCGGAAATCGTCTTCGCGTCGGGTTTCCACGCAAACGGGCACGCCGCCGGCGAGAATAATGCTGGGACGATAGCTGACGAAACAGGGCTCGTGATAGATGACTTCATCGCCGGGGTTGATAATGGTGCGCAAGGCGATATCAATGGCCTCGCTGACGCCGACGGTGACGAGGATTTCCGTTTTCCAGTCGTATTCCTCGCCGAATTGCCGGGCGACGTAGCGGGCGATGGCCTGACGCAGCCCGGGGTCGCCGCGATTGGAGGTGTAGTGAGTCGCGCCGCGTTCAAGGGAATAGACGGCGGCCTCGCGGACGGTCCAGGGCGTGTCGAAGTCCGGTTCGCCCACGCCGAGGGAAATCACATCCTTGCGCTGGGCCACAATGTCAAAAAACTTGCGGATGCCGGAAAACGGCAGATTCCGCACACGTTCGGCCACTCTGCTTTTGCTATTCATGCGGAGGTTCCTGGCGCTTATGGGCTGACCGGCAGGCGGTTGTCCGTGCGCTCACCATCCATGAGCACGCCGTCCTGCTTGTAGGTCTTGAGCATGAAGTGGGTGCCGGTGGAAAGCACACCGTCGAGCGTGGCGAGGCGTTCGCTGACAAAGCGGCCGACTTCGCGCAGATTTTTACCTTCGACGAACAGGAGCAAATCATATTTACCGGACATCAGGTGGGTGTTCACCACTTCCGGGAAACCGCTGATACGCCGGGCCAAACGGTCAAAGCCGCCTTCGCGTTCCGGTTGCACCTTGACCTCGATGACCGCCGTGACACGGTCCTCATCCATATGATCCTCATGGACGAGCGTGCGATAGCCGCGGATGGTGCCGTTCTTTTCGTATTCCGCGATTTGCGCGCGGACGGCATCCGGGGTGGAGCGCGTCATTTTGGCGATATCCTCAACACTCGTGCGGGCGTTTTGTTTCAAAATGTTCAGCAATTCACTCATGTGACCTCCTTCCCCCCAATGGGGGTGAAAGCGGTGACCATAGCAGTGGGCGCGGTGAAAAACACCATTAATTTTAACTTCATTTCAAGTTTGCGCTCATCCGCGCGCTGTTGTTACAGTCGCCGGTTATTCAATTTGAACGGAAATCATGGATCTGATTTACATTGTTAGCCCTTTAATTTTGATTACGGTCGTTTTGGCGGCGGTTTGGCTCGACCGCTGGAGCGTGCCGGCGATTCTCGTGGCGCTGGGCGGCGGCATCCTGTTCGGCAGCGATGTGCTGGACCTCTGGCATTTCGAGGACGCCAAAATGGCTAACGCCGTTGCCAATTTCGCACTGGTTTTCATTTTGTTTCATGGCGGGTTTGGCATTCAACGCCGTGAGTTCAAAAAAGTAGCGTTGCCGGCGGGCGGCATGGCGACCTGGGGGGTCATCATGACGGCCGGGTTCACCCTGCTCATCCTGTGGAAGGTGCTGGAATGGCCATTCGACAGGGCCGTCATGATTGCCGCGATCATCTCCTCAACAGACGCGGCCGCCACCCTTTCGATTTTACGGCGCTATACGCTGCCCAAGCGACTCTCGAGCACGCTCATCATCGAAAGCGCGGCCAACGACCCGATGGCGGTTTTGCTGACCGTTTTGTCCGTTCAGTTTTTCCTGTCCGGCGCATCCTTGGGCTGGGGCATGGTTCCCGCATTTCTGTGGAAATTTGCGGGCGGGCCGATTATCGGGCTACTGATGGGTCGGGCGGCGGTTTGGCTTTTCAATGCGTTGCGCC
>Ga0255344_1005174_pt1 | contig 12678 bp, 10 predicted proteins | sample wastewater_treat_5_FD_192414 | JGI IMG/M metagenome (GOLD analysis project Ga0255344, IMG submission 192414) | Wastewater microbial communities from Lulu Island WWTP, Vancouver, Canada - plant18 | ecosystem: Engineered > WWTP > Wastewater > Unclassified | place: Canada: Vancouver, British... | reverse complement strand
TCGCGGCGGAGAGCAAAGCCCTTGAAGTGGCCGGAACGGGTGTTTCCCTTGATAGAAATTGCCCGCTGCCGATTGCCGCCGGGGACATTGAGCTAACGGGGACGGCCGTTGACTTGGTTGCGACAAGGAAAATCGCGGCGGAGAGCAAAGCCCTTGAAGTGGCCGGAACGGGTGTTTCCCTTGATAGAAATTGCCCGCTGCCGATTGCCGCCGGGGACATTGAGCTAACGGGGACGGCCGTTGACTTGGTTGCGACAAGGAAAATCGCGGCGGAGAGCAAAGCCTTAACTCTTTCCGGTCAAAGCGTAGGGTTAAGACGGGACTCGTTTGTTGTTTCGGCGGGGAGTGGCGCGGTAGAACTTGCGGGGACGGCTGTCGATTTATCGGCCCAGCGCAAGATTTCCGCTTCTTCGGGGGCCATTGCCTTTAGTGGTACGGCGGTCGGGTTCAAGGGGAAACTGGTTTTTCATATCGACTCCGGAGCCATCGGCGCGGACGGCCAGGATGTCGCCTTATTTGCTTCCCGTAAAGTAGCTGCCGGGACAAAAGCCTTTGCGTTATCGGGGAAACCGATAACCTTGCTGTCAGGCAGGAAGGTTGATGCTTCGGTGGCGTCTGCTGAGGTGGCGGGTAAAGACGTGCGCCTGAGCAATGACAGAAGGATACAAGCCCTGTTTGGGAATGTTGCTATTTCCGGGTCCGATGTGGGGCTGGTTCGTTTCAAGAAGCTCTTGATAGACGCCGGAGTTCTTACGGTTATCGGATCGGATGTCGATATTTACAGTTGGAAGATGATGGCGAACCCGAAAGCGTTTCTGATCGGCGGGGAGGACGTGACTCTTTTAAAGGCCCGTAGCGGGTTGGTTCAAACGGTTTATTCTCACGCAGCAGGCAGAAACACAGTCAGCGCGGAAAAGGTTCGGAGAGTAACGGCACAGCCAAGAATCACAGGAGTTTAATATGACGACTGCATTTACATCGAAACAACCAAGTGAGTCCTTTTCTGTCAGTTTTGATTTTACCGCTGTTCTTGGGACAGAGAATATATCATCTATCACGATTACTGCGACGGACTTATCCACGCTGGAGGATGTGACGGCTGTAATTCTGGACGCAACAAAGCAAGCAAACACAGATAAAATCGTTTATGCGTATGTTCAGGGTGGTACGTCTGGGCACAATTATTTAATTACCTGCCTCATTGCCGGAAGCCTCGGCAATGTCTTTTCTCTGGATGGGATTTTGCCGGTTGAAGAATCGGCGGGGCTTACAGAATTACCCGGTGGGCCGAATCTTGCCACACTGGTAAATACCATTCAGGACATTCTTCAGGATTCGGCTTATACCAACGATTCGATTGTTGAAAAAATCAATAACGCAGTTGTTTCGATTGCCGCAGGTATCCGGATGTCGGACGGGATGATTTCTCCACCGCTTCCAGCCCTCTACACTTATCAGGCTGTTTCGACTACAACTAATAATTATGTAACAATGCCGATTAACTATCAGCGCAAGTTATTTCAGGTGATTGATAGTTCCGGGAATACGATCTCGCCTCCCAGGAGCGGAGATTATTACTCATTCGCCCGGTTTCTCCGTCAAGCATCAGATAAAACGCTGGCCGAAACCGGTTCTGTCTATCGGGTGTGCCTACAAGGACGTAAGCTGTTCTACCAGGGAATTCCTTCTGCGGCGGAAACGCTCGGTCTGCATTATTACAGACGGCCAGTGTTGATGGTTAAGGATACGGACGAGCCAGATGGCCTTCCGGAACACCTGCAAGAAAGATTAATCAAGCATTACGTCTGCAAGGAGATATTCGGGGAAGCTCTGGAAGACGGGCAAGATAACAAAGGGGTTGGCGTAAAGTATCATACAGCTAAATTCTATGAAGCAATGACAGATTTAATCGACTTTATTGGGATCGATGGGGAGCCGCAGTATTATGGCGGAGATGACTTTTTTGATGCGGGAGCGTGTGATTAATGAGCGAGATTAGAATTAACGGTTTTTCAGGAATTAATAATGTAAAGAAAGACGAAGCCTTTCTTAGAGAAAAAGGCATTGCCGAGCCTCGCGTAATCCTGAACGCCGATGTGGACATTACCGGAAAACTTAATATTCGCGGCGGGAAAACGTTGTTTGTCAACCTTGCCGGAGCGCATAGCCTTTGGGCTGGTAGCTGTATGCTTTGCGCAGCTAGCGGAACTCTTTACCGAATATCTCAAGGTATCGCAATCAGCATAGGAACGATAGCAGGCCCGCAATATCCTCTGTCTTACGAAGAAGTGGAGAACAAAGTTTATATCAGTAATCCATACTGGCAGGGAGTGTTTAACCCGTCAGACAATTCTTTATCCTCCTGGGGCGTACCGCAACCTTCTGGTGCAATGCTCCTTTCGGGCACAGGAAACCTTCCTGCCGGTACTTATCATGTCACAATGACGAATGTGAGCAATGGAGAATTATCAGGTAATGGCCCGATAACGGAAATCACTTTGTCTGCTGAAGGTGGAATTCAGGTGTTGAACCGTCCTTCCGGCGCCCTGATATGGATAACAGTATCCGATGAGCCGATATTTTATCTGGTTGGGGCAATAGATAAAATTGTTGATGTGCCAACGGTCGAACCTCTTCCCTCGTTTATGTGTACTCCGCCTCCACCGCTAGAAAATCTCTGCTATGCCTTTGGCCGAATGTGGGGATCTAACGGACAGGTGCTATATCACAGTGAGCCGTACAATCTGGGTTGGTTTCGGCTGACCGCTAATAAGTTTTCCTATGATTCTCCCATTACGCTGATTGCCAGAGTATCAAGCGGGTTATTTGTTGGGACAGAAGAAGCTACGTATTTTCTGGCCGGAAAAGAACCAAATGCGATGGCGCAGTCTGATGCTGGTGCGGGGTCTATTCGTGGAACGTTGGCCTACTGTAATAATTTGCCGGATTTAAGCAGTGTATTAGGAACACCAGAAAAGGGTTTTGTCGATGTTCCCGTCTGGTTGACCAAAGAAGGGATTGTTGCCGGAAATGACTCAGGACGGGTTTTTAACCTGACTAAGAACAGGGTACGTATGTCCATTCCAGCCAGAGGCGCATCCCTTTATAGGAATCTTGATGGGGTATTCCAATTCCTCACGACGTTTAAGCAAGGGGTTATCGGTAGCGGAACAGGAACACTCGATGAGGAAACGGCAAGTGTATTCAAAAACGGGAAAATTGACGTGCACAACGAAAGAGCAAACTCGATGGGCGGGATAGTTGGTTTTTCCGATACCGCCACCTGCACCGTAACAAGGGGTGGCGTAGAAATTTAATAACGAGGCCTCAGCCTCGTAAGAACTTTTAAGGAGAAGGAGAAGAAAAATGAAAGAACTGTTAAATTTCAGGGACAATGCGGATTTGCGTTATGCCGTGAAACATCTCCGGGAATCGAATCTGAACTTCCACGGTCATGTATTTACTGACCATTTTCGGGATGGGCGGCTCATTCACACCTGTGACCAGGGCGGGAACACCTTCACCACTGAGGGCATGGCTTACCTGCTGAACATCATCTTCGGCACCACGTCCAAGACCGGAAGCGCGATTTTTTATGTTGGCATTTTTAAAAACAATGTCACTCCGGCTGTCGGAGATACTGCGGCGGCCAAGCTGGGAGCGGCGGGAGCGTATGGCGAATGTCAGGATGCCGATTATGATAGTCCGGCAACCGACAAACCAAGCTATACAATCGCGACCACCTCAACGGCGACTTGCACCAACGCGGCCAGTCCGGCTTCTTTTACGATTGCCGGAAGCATTACGGTTTACGGGGCGTTTCTTTCCACAAGCAAGGCAAAAACGGCGACTGACGGCTATTTGATGTGCGCAAAGAAATTCTCTGCATCGAGAGCGGTTATTGACGATGACGTGTTGTGTGTGACTTACGTTATTACTGCAACCACCTCATAATATAGCGTGTAAACGCTGGATTTTGGGCGTGGTAATGATGAATTAACAAAAAGGGAAGGCAATGCCTACGCATGATTTTAAAGACATAGGCGATGTTCTCGCCTTTGATGTTTTAAAAGGTACGATAGCAAGCATTGACTCCGCCAACGATACCTGCATGGTAAGCGTTGGCGGAACTATACTTGACGCCCTATTGTTCTATCATTGTAAGCCTGACTCGGTAATGAGGGATAATGGGGCAATCGAAGGCGCGGCGGCTGGGTTTTCTGTTGGTGATGAAGTCATCGTTCTTCGGCGTTTTGACGATTCGGTAATCAAGGTGATCGGGCATACGGACGGGATACGAAGTTGCGGAGTGGAGTTTCATTTTTATCTTACCTGCCATGGATCAGCCATTACAGACGTAAGCGACGATTATATATATTTCGACATCTGTAACTCTGACGGCAATACCATAGGTTATTATTATGGATACGGAGATTATGAGTATTCTTACGGTATTACTGTTACGTATGACCCTGATAAAGGTTATTGGGCTTTAAAAATTGACAACGAAGATGACTATGATCCTAATGGATATTTTGTATCTTATGAATCTGATTATGGAATTTGCACCCAGTATCCTCATAAATATAAGACCGCTGACTTACAACTTGAAGCAGATTTAATACAGCCAGGAACTTATACAGATAACCTTCCGTATTTTAACTATACCATAACATATAGTAAGCAAAAAGAGCACTTAGCTGGGCCCGGGTACGATCTTGGATACTTCTATATGGATGTATATAACGACCCATTAATTGTTACAATAAATGTGGATTCCGAACTTCCCTACCAGATTGCTTCATCCTGTTCTTGTTCGTTTGACAATCCTAGCGTAACAAGTTGGAATGTGGCAAGTCAATATGATGCTTGGAATGGACTGATTTGGGATTATTTAGGGACAGCAACCTACACAGATCAACTTGGGGGAACTCATACACTTTATAGCGGACCAATCTTCTCCACGATATTTGTTACCGGAGGATCTAGCGGGGCTAGTTTGTCGATAGCTGCTGACGCTCCGCCACCTGGTTATGGGGAACCAACTGGCAATGTTGCTGTTAGCGCAAATGTGTCTGTTCAAATAACCCCAGATTTTGATTAGGGTGAACTCATGACTGAATACAATGAAGAAATAACCGATTCTTTAGATGCTGCTGATACCGGAGAATCTTTGGGAACCTTTGGCAGCGGGATTGCCGAAAGTCTGGATATTTATGTACCAGTATTCTACACACAGACAACAATGTCCAAAAATCTTGGTAATCCGTTTATAATTAACGATCCGTGGGAGGTTTGGGGTGATGCATATTACACTACTCCTTGGGGAGAGACTCTTCCCGCATGGTCGGGTGACTATTACTTTGATCCACATCCCTGGATTAATATCCATACAACAGATTTATTTATCCAATCTGTATACTTAGGAGATTATTTTGCCCCCGGTCCAAAGATACAGAGGGTTTATTATAATGATGATCCTTGGTTAAGTGCTTTGATGGGGGCGATTGATGTTGTAGATGGGGGAAATTTTTTAGGCATAGCTTATTTACCTGGAGCTTAAAATGACCACATATAATGATACCATCGAAGAAAGCATTGACGTAACGGAAAGCCATATTATTGGCTGGCTGGATACCATAGACGACGGAGTAGATTTAACGGAAAGCCAATCCGCATTGTGTTCATATCTCAATGCTATCGATGAGGGACTGGATTTAACTGAATCCCATAAGTTCGGCTTCGGCAAGAGTATTACTGATATAATTTTTATGTATGAAACCCTCACTCATGGCTGGGGGGTATCAATCAATGAAAGCCTTAGTGTGGCCGACACTCTGTCAGAAGTTTTGGGGCTGATGATTTCAGATTGGGTAACGCTAGTAGATTCTCAAACAAACAACTGGCAGGGGCGGGAAATTGTTAATGATAGCCTCACGGTGTTTGATATTGCCGCACTTGCTCAACATTATGCCAAGTCTGTTTCCGATGATTTGTCGCTAACGGATGTGCCAACATGGGTGCTACTGCTTAACATTCTTGAATCTCTCCGGTTTTCCGAACTGGTAAAGTCGATCAAGACCATGACGGAATCGGTGAGTGATTCCATAAATGCCGCAGAGTCGTCGCTGTTGGCTTTTCCGGAAGCCGTGGAAAGCATTTTGAGTGCCGTTGATGTTTCGTCCGTAGTTGCCAGTTTTGCCCATTCGCTCCAGAGTGCCCTGAAGGTCGCAGACTCGTCCAGTATAGTCAAGACTTCTTCGGGATATGTTTCCGAGGCTATTGCCTTTGCTGAAAATATATCATCGAAAGGAACTCTGTATTCTTTAATTTACAATACACTCCGGCTAAATGTTATCGTTGAACTGGCCGATGAAGTATATGAATGTTATGTCTTAAATTCTCCGCAGTTTCACGCTTCCATGTATTCTGGGTATAATTTTAATTCATTTTGCGTATTTGAAAATAGGGCTTTTGGCGCGAATGACGAGGGGATTTATGAACTTACCGGTACGACAGATGCAGGAAGCCATATTCATACCGGCGTTATTTTGAGCAAAACAGACTTTGGGCTTCCAAATAAAAAACGTTTCCGGAGCGGGTATTTGGGTATTTCCGGAACAAACCCTGTAATGATTATGGAAACAGAAAGCGGAGAGCGACAGGTTTATACCATAACATCGGGCAAGATGATCGCCTCGCACGATTTAAAATCACGCAGCTGGAAGTTGGCAGTTGCCGAATTTGATGAGATTGACTCGTTGGAGCTAATACCAGTCATCTTGACCAAGTAAAAGGATGGCGGCACATGAGCGAAAGAGAACAAGCCTTATGGAGAAGGGGAATAACGCCCATCGTCTCCAAATATCAGGAAGAGCATAAGAAGGTTATGTCGGAAATTGCCGGACGCGGTTTTTCGGCCCTGCCAGGGTATGCCTACGATATCGAAAACAGGATTGAACTGAATACAAAAATAAATTTGTCAGAATTAAACTTTAAAATTCTTTCCGAGACCACGGAAAGGGAAATCAAGCAGGCGGGAATCGATTATAACAGCGATTACAAAACGGCATTAATGGCTTGGGAAATAGAAAAACAGGCTTTGATGGCGGCATGGGATTCTGAGTTGGCTGGGATTAAACTGGGGATGGTTCGAGAAGAAGAGGCTTTAGACCGTCTGGCAATAGAGGTCGGCCAAAGGTCAATTACTTTGCTGGAGCAGAAAACCGCTCTTGAACTGCAAATGGAGGATTACCGGAAAACACTGGCTGAACTGGATGCGGCAACGTCCCCTTATGATGTCCAACTGGCAAATGCGAAACTACTGACGGCGCAAAAAAAACTGGAGATTATTCCTATTCTGGAAGGGATTGTTGCCAAAGAACAGGAACTTTTAGTTGCCGAGCAGGAGAAGGCAGCCGCCTACACAGATTTAATTGATGCTGAGAACCAAATATCAATTAAGAAAAAGGATTTAATTGAACCTTATGGTGAGTTGATTAACAAAACTGAAGAGTTGATTGAGAAGAGCGGCGAGAGAATTGACGCGGAAAAATTAATTGCAGAGGAAAAAATTAAACAATCAGCCGCCGAAGTAACGAAGTCCGGGTACAAGGTAGAAGAACTGTTGGCAGAGGCGGAGGTTCAGGAGAAAAGAATTACGCTCGTGGGCGAAAAGAGAGAACTGGAAGGAATAAAATTTGATCATGCGCAAGACTTGGTTGACTACGAGCTGAGAAAAGACAGGGTGTATCAGAGAGGGGTCGAAACAACGCACGATGACATTATGAACCAGGAACGGGCTGTGCAATCAACAATTATATCAAATAAAACCACTGTTCATACTGTTGATAATACAACGCGAAAAGAAAGTGCTTCGAGAATATCTTCTGCCGAGGTGTCAGCCAACCACGCTATTGCCTCGCGCGAAGCATCTGCTGACACACGGATAGCGGACATTAAAGCGGCGGCGGAAATTACGTCACAGTTACGACATTTGATAGGAGCATAATATGTCAGAAGACGCAAGACAGAGAGCCACAGCAAGGGAATCGAGAATCTGGCGCCCGTTTCAATATCCCTTCCCGTTTTCAGAGGGGCAGGCGGAAGAACGCGCCATAATTTATGGGCTTTATTCTCGTGCTTACCTTAATGGACAAAAATACCTTGAAGAGGTTGAAACACAGGATTTGCTGAACTTACTGACCGATTACACTTCCAAAATGGCGGAATTGACCACGCAGGAACAGGTACTCGTTGCCACTATTGCCTCTAAAAGATACCTGGCGGGTATTGATATGTTGATTCACGATGAGAGGATGGCGGTGTTATCCGATAAAATCAGTGCCGAGAATGCGGTGTGGGACGCGAAAATCGCAGCCTTGTCCGCAGATCAGGCGGCCTTGGATACAATGGCAGCCAAAGTAGCAGCCGAAACAGAAAAAACAAACGCACGAATAGCTACTTTGCAGGCTTATATTCAGGTCGAAGAGTATGAATTGAGCGCCGTCGATTTACAGATTGCCGAGAAAGAGATTCAATCAGCAAAGGTGGACATTGATATTTTGAATGCGAGCAACGCTGTTTTAAAGATTCAGGCTGAAACTGTATCCAAAGCCACGGAACTTGTGGAAATTGACATGAGAAAAGCCACTATTCAATTAAACACAAAGCAACAAGAACTCAAAATTGCGGACATCGATTTACTTCCCGATGAAGTGGAAATCCAGAAGGGGAAGACAGCGATTGCCGAAGCGGAAATTCCGGTGGCCGAGGCTCGACGTGATCTTGCCCAGGCGCAATCTGCGGATATGGACGCGGAAATTCTGTATCAGGAAACTCTGAAGCAGAGAGAAACAATTTCTCAGACTGCTAAGATGGAAGTTATTGACCATAATTACGGTGTAAAATCTGAAACACTGGAAAGGGCGAAAGAGAAAGACGAATTTGATATTGACAAGAAATATGACGAATCAAACCTTGGCGTTACGTTTGCCGATGCTGACCGGGCGGTGCAATCAGTTCTTGATAAGTATCGAATCAACGTAATAAGTGGCCGGAGAAGTGATGCTTACACCAAGATTGACGCGGCAATAGCTGCGGCAGAAAAGATGGCTAAGGCAGATATTGTATCTACATTGACTCATACGATAGGCAAGGCAGGATAAATGATTGAGCACATAATTAATAGTCTGAAAGGAATCAGCGGAACGGGTGGGCTTTTGGGGAAGGTTGCCAGCGAAATGACGGATGTGCTTCTTACAATGGAGGCGGGAGACGTTGTTTCTGGCGGCAAGGTAGCGTCAGCGCCAGTAGCCCATGACCTTTGGTATCTGTTCGCGCATGATAACTTTATGGCAAAATATTATGGAACACCTGATGATTATAGGGATTATTATGAATATTTGGCGGATAAAATGAGCTTTCTTCCGGAAGGTTTGAAGCCTATAAAAACGGTTCGGGACTTGGAAAAACACCTGCTTGTGGATAAATATTTCAATGCTTATGAGATGAGGGAGCGGGCAGATTGGTCAAATAACGGAATTTATTGGATAAATACGATTGCCTTTGAGTTGTGGCAGTTCGGTAAGGGATGCAAATATCCATCAGACGGCCCCTCAGGAGAATATGTCGGTTATTTGTCCTTCCCGATAGGACAACTTGGTACTATGGAGATTATTTCACTTTTTGCCGAAACATGGATTAGTGGATATAAATTTACGGGTGTCGATTCATCCAGTAGTTATTGGCCGAAAGCCGTTGCAGTAATAGAAGATGATAAGAAGCCGATAGCGATAGAAGCGCCGTTAATTTTCCCCCCAACAAACGAGCACGGTTGTTATGGAAGACATCTTATCGAGCGGGGGTATCGTCGGCCAGACACGGTAGAGACGAACCAAAACACGCTCAATTCCGAAGGAATGACAGCGTATGCGCCGGTAGCCAATCGGGACGTAGAGCTTTTCTCAAAGAAAATGACCGCCTATGCGGAAGAGGTCGAACCCAAGTTGTGGATGCGTTACTGGATTCATAAAGATGATACTTTACCGGTACCGGGGGAGTTTATCGGGATTCTCTGCAAACCGATTGTAACCCCTCCACATGTCTGGTGGTTTCAGGAATCCTCACCGGTTCTTTACGCGGGGAACTGGGTGGAAACAAATTATTTTACTTCCGGCATAATTACAGCAATTACCGAGGAAGGCGATAGGATTGATGGCGGAATTGGAAATATTTACACAGTAAAAATTCAAGGGTGTGAAGTTCTTGTCGAGGCAACGGACTTTTGCTCATACAGTATTGGGGACAGGGTTGCTATTGTGAAGATTGGAACAAGCGTGGACAGTTTCACATGGAACGACCAGTATCACTTTAAAGAAGAGGATGAAGGGGTTAAAAAAACCGATTTTATAATCGTACCGGCGACATTTTACAAGATAAAAACATAGGAGAACAGCCATGAACTTAGATAACTTAATCAATGAATTGTTTGGTATTTTGAAAGAGAGGCTCAAAAAGCGGGGCATGAGCGATAATGATGCCGTGCAGACAAGGAATGACCTGATTGATGCCGATCTCCGGAAGCGCGACCTTGAATTAGGGCGCCAACGCTTAATCAATGAAGGGCAGGCCAACGTCGAGGGGATACGAAACACAGGAGCACTGGCACGGCAAAGATTAATTACCGAGGGTACGAGGTACACAGCAGATAGGTCATTGGAGGGTACGAGGTACACAGCAGATAGGTCATTGGAAGGAACGAAGTACACAGCGGATATTGGAGCCCAATCAGCTAAACATCTTGGGCTACCAGAAGTTGTTAAAGGCTTAAATGCTATTGTGACGAGTTTTGACGCCACAGACGAGGAAAAAGCAGATGCTAGAAAGAGCCTTCTTGAGATAAACAGGAGATATAGTGAGAGTAATCAACTGCCAGTTGCCTCCGCAGTAGATAAAGATGCCGAACTTAATGCGGCGCAGGCGAGTTTTCTCACTCCCAATCAGCCGGGAGTACCGGAACTGAACAAAGATGTTGTTAGAGGCTTTGAAACAAAAACCGTGATGCCCCCTAGTACCGGAGGAAAATCAATGGAGTTCCGTGCGGAGGGCAGTATAAGCCCTGAACAAATAGAGGCAGCAGAAAAAAAGAGAAAAGAAACTTATTGGTATGGAACAAAACATCAAAATGAGCGCAAAAAACGCTCTATTTTCGATTGGTAGGAGAGAACAATGCCTTTTGACATTTTAGGATACTACAATACGTATAAAGACCGTTACCCTAACGCAACTCTTGATGATGTGGCTAAAGATGTATTCACCTTGGGCGAATACGATAAAGAGTTTTCAGACTTTAATGAATGGAAGAAAGCGGCAGGAATAGACAGTATTATTAATGAAGATATTGAGCGCCGTAAGCCATTTGAGCAGAAGCTCAGGGAAGGTGTTTCGAGTGTTTCCCCGTTTGGTCTCGTAAAGTCTTTGGGAACGGGTTTAGCTGAAGGATTAACAACACAACTCCCAGCAATGGCTGGGGAGGCGATTGAATTTGCCGGGTCTTTTTTACCCGGACAGACAGTTGAAGAAACAGGAAAATCCCTCAAGGAATGGGCACAAAATAAAAAAGAGGAATGGTATGGCCCAGACATCGAGCGAACAGGGCTTGATCGAATCGTTTATGAAGGCTCTAAAATGCTTGCTCCATCAATAGTTCCTGGCGGGATTGTCAGGACTATTTTAACGGGTGCCAAGGGATTGAGCAATCTTTCCAAGTTAAAAATTGCTTCTGGCGCGACAGCCTCTTTATTTGCGCTATCACAGGCACAAAGTACGAGAGATAACGCCTTACAGCAAGCAAAAGAGTTGGAAGCCCAGGGAAATTATACTGAGGCGAAAAAGATACGTGAGTCTATTCATGGATTTGCCCCGATAGCTACTGGTATTATTGAGGGTACTGGGGAATATTTTGGGACAAGATATCTCGGAAAATTGTTTGGCCTTGGTGAAGTAGAAGCCGCAAAACGAGGTGCAGGCCAATTAATGAAAGACCTTTTAAAAACCATTGGCGTTGAGGTTGGCGCTGAAATTGGACAGCAGGCTGGGCAGGCAATGGTTGAAAAGCATTACGGAATAAGGCCGGAAGCCGATGCGGTCGCAGAAGCTATCGATGTTATAGGGCCTACTACGTTTATGACATTATTAACTTTTGGCCTTGCAAGTGCGGCGAATGCGAGAAAAAAGAAAAGTCCGGAAGAGGAAGAGGCAAACCGCTATATTGAGAACCTTAAACAGGGCGCGATGGCTTCTATGGCAATCCACGAGGGAATGAAGACCGGTAAATATGAAGGGAAACCCTTCACAAAGAAAGATGCCCTTGAAATAATGACAACCGGCCAGAAGAGTGGCATATTCACCACAGAGGACATTGACCGATTCCGCGAAAGATATCCGATATTGAGAACGGAAATCAACGATATGGTAGTTGATTCCCTGAAGGATAAGATTACTCAAGCCGTAAATAAAATCACCCCAGCGCAGAAAGTTGAGACAGATGTTCCGATAAGTTTAGGAGAAAGAGAGTTAGAAGAAGAGGAAGTTACACCAGAGAAAGAGGAGCACAAACCGGAGTATGAAGCGGTTGCACCCACATTTGCGGAAGAAGAAGCACCAAAAGAACCGTGG
>Ga0255344_1005171_pt1 | contig 12680 bp, 10 predicted proteins | sample wastewater_treat_5_FD_192414 | JGI IMG/M metagenome (GOLD analysis project Ga0255344, IMG submission 192414) | Wastewater microbial communities from Lulu Island WWTP, Vancouver, Canada - plant18 | ecosystem: Engineered > WWTP > Wastewater > Unclassified | place: Canada: Vancouver, British... | reverse complement strand
CCCCAAGATCAAAGTAAGGCTTTGGAAGCCTTGGAATTCTGTAGACATAACCATATTTGTAGACTCTTGGGCATCTGTTATATGTGTTAAACTGGGATGCAGAAAATGTGAGCTCTTCTTCTATTATATTCTCCTTACTTATCTCTCCATCTTCGATCTGCTTTAGAATGTCAGCATAATCAGGTTCCTTTACATCCTTTACAATCGAAAGCGGCTCCCCGCCCCTTATCTTCTCTAAGACCATCAGCTTTGGTGGGATCTTAGCATAATCCATCCTATGCAGGTCTGACACTATCTCTTGAATGTAGTTTTGCCGTATTAGCCCCCTTATAGTTTCTTCCTTTATTGTGATGGGGTCTTGTTTTGGTGAGATAAAATCAATGTCTGGATTGTTCTTGTAATTGATCTCATTTAGGAACTCACTTTCCTTGGAATCCCTTTTGTTGTCCCCGTACCTTTTTGCGTATGTGATGATGAGCTTCTTTTCCGCTCTTGTCATCGAGACATAAAAAAGCCTCCTCTCTTCCTGGATGTGAAGATCTCTTTCACTAAATTCACTCTCCGCCCCGTTCAATAGCTCTTTTGGTATCTCAAATTTGTCGCTCCTATACCTTGTTGGAAGCCTTCCGCTCACAAGGGCTGGAACAAAGACAACTGGGAACTCCTTTCCCTTTGCGGTGTGTATTGTCATGACCTGTATGACATTATTTTCACTTAGAGTTTCAGTCTTTATCTCAAAGTTTGAGGCATAGTCAATAAAATCAATAAAATCCTCTAGCTCGCTGTCTCTATAGATATTATAGTAGTCGACTGTAAACGCGTAAAACTGATTTAACAGGGAAATGTTTCTTTTGTTATCAAGAATAACTTCATACCTATAGAAGTCAATATCAAAGAGTATCTTGTATACGAACTCCGGTAGCTTTAGGGTATTTTTTTTAGAGACGATCTCCTCTAACTTTTTCTTTATGTCGCCAAATTTATCTTTATCGACATCCATTTCCTCTAGCTTGCCAAACGCCTCGTAAAGGCTAAGCTTGTTTTTGTGGGCAAATCTAGAAAATCTTTTGACTTCAACTGGCCTAATAGACGCCTGTTTTCTCTGCAATACCCTTGCTATCTCAATGTTTGAGTCGATTGGATTTAGAGCAATCTTTAGAAATGAGATGACATCCTTTACAAGCGGCTCCCTGAAGAAATCACTGTTTCCTATAAACTCATAGGGCATCTTGTGCTTGTCAAAGAGGTCTATTATAGGCTGAGCATCCTTCTTTCTCCTTACAAGGACGGCAATATCTTTGTAATTGTATTTCTTTAGAAGCTCTTGAGTAGTGTTTAAAATGAAACGGGACTCCTCCTCATCATTTTGAAGTTCTGAGACTATTACCTTGTCCCCATCTTCGTTTTCAGTGAAAAGCCTCTTTACAAATCGTTCAGGCTTGTTTGATATCAGCTTGTTTGCAACGCTTAGTATGTTTTTTGTGCTGCGGTAGTTCTGCTCTAGGATTATTTCTTTATAGTCTTTGTAAGTTTCCTTAAACTCTGAGATGTTTGTGAGATATGCGCCCCTAAATCTGTATATGCTCTGATCATCATCGCCCACGACTGTAATGTTCCTGTGCTTTGCTGTGATTAAGTTCACAATCTGAAGCTGGACGAAGTTTGTGTCCTGGAACTCATCAATCAATACATACTTGAATCTCTCCTGATATTTACTTAGGATTGTTTGGCGTGTCATAAGTAAGTTGTAAATCTTTGCCAGCATATCCCCGAAGTCTAAAAGATTGTTCCTTGTCTTGTAATCCTCATAATGTTTATAGGCCTTTAAGATGTCCTTTAGGGTGAGCAATCGCTCTGTCTCTTCTTCATCTAAAATTTCACCAGATTTCTTTTCGATATAGGCCTCTAGCTTTTCTATCGTGATAAACTCATCTTTGAACTTTGAGATGATTTTCCTTAATTCTTCGACGAGTGTTATGGGTTTAAATCCTATTTTTATGAACTCAAACTGGAACGAATCAATGTTTTTGATAAACCATACAAGCTGCGCTGTGTCCTCTATCACTTTGAGTGGCGAGTTCAGTTTGAGCTCTAGGATATTGTCTTCAATAATCTCCTTGCAGAAGGAGTGGAATGTCGTTATCGTGATTCCTTCCTTTGGGCCGACAAGCTCATTTACCCTTGAGAGCATCTCAGCTGCAGCCTTATCAGTGAATGTTAGGGCAAGTATATTTTCTTCAGGCACACCAGAGGATACGAGATAAGCTATCTTTTTTGTGACAACGCCGGTCTTACCGCTCCCGGCACCTGCAATAATAAGTATCGGGCCTTCTGTAGTCTCGACAGCCCTTTTTTGTTCCGGATTTAATTTAATCAATAATTCAGATTTCAAATACAACACCGCCAGATATTTATTATTAGTTATTCTAATATTTAAATATATAGAAATATACAGATCCAATTTTTAAGGCCAGAAGGAAATACTAGATTCGAACAACTGTAATTACTATTATTAATAACAGAAGAAAGATGGCACTTGACATAGCCTTTGATGATGTAATTAGAACCATGATTAAAGACATTGAAATTGGTCTATCTATCTGTATAGGGATTGCAATTGGAGCAGCAATTGGCGGTACAGTTGAATAAATAAAATAATAAAAGACTATCCGGATACATTATGGCAAAATCTGATTTGTTCAGATTTTATTAACTATAGCCTCATAATACTTTAGGCTGATACTATACCACGAACTATTTCATACTCTGAACAATGTTTTTATCGATTGCTATGGCAAATATAAAAGATCGGAGAAATGAGTCTAAAAATTAATTTTTTGGATAACGTTAAACTGCATCAAATTCTTATTAAGATAATTAATTCTTCATTTCTGGGTATATGCACACTTTAATATGATTTCGATTACAATACCATTCAACATCTTTATTGCCTTTTCCACATACCACGACCATGATTACTTTTTCTGGTTTATAAACTTCATATAGAAGGCTTTCGCCAACTACCAACTGCCCTATAACATATCTCCCTAATTCTTGTTTAGATTCAATTAAATGGATAGTTTTACCTTGAATAGATTCCTTCAATTTTTCAATACTGTAGGTGCCTTGTGGATAAACAATATTCTCTTCTCCAGGTATTAAGATCCCATCAATTCTCCTAGCCCTACTACGACGCTCAATAAAGACAACATGCGCCTCTAAGAACAATGTTCCTGGATTTTCATCATGGTATCGTTTAATAAAGTAGTCTTCTTTTCTTTTAAGCTCCCACATAATACCAACTCAAATTTATTTAAAAATTATCTTTAAGATTGATTTAATAATGTATATTTAAAAGTTATTTAAATAATATCTTTTTATAATTTTCATACCAAAAAAATAATAAACTCTAAAGATTAATATTAATCGAAGTTGATTTTATGAATGAGATTTTGAAAAAGGTGATCAAGGTAAGCCTTGCTGCATTGCTCATTACCCATGGCCTGGCATTTTTTTTCGGTATGTACCTAACAAGCGTTGTCAACTCAGGAGAGAGGATATCGACATATCAGGAAAAACTTTCAAACGCCACACAACAGAACATTGATTGCAAGATCCAGGTGCTTAACAAGAACACCGAAATTGAACACCTAAATCAGGAGATAAGCCGCCTAAGGCTTTACAACAATCAGATGAGTGAGAATTATAACAAGCTGATTGATGAAGATAACAAGCTTAAATTAAAGCTAAATTCACTCCAAAATGACTATAACAATCTTAAGATGAGGTACACTGTGTTAGAAAATAACTGTGGTGTTTCTAAGACGCCTGCAACTACCCAAACTCAAAGCGAAGTTCAAACTCCCGTTCCCGTAGCGCCGATATCTGAAGTTTACACCCCATACATGTCATATCCCCCATACGGATCAAGGGGAACGGCACCCTATCCAACAGTTTATGCAACTGTGACACCGAATGTAGTGAAGTTCTCAAGCGGTCTTTCAATTGGGGAGATTGTAAATAAAATCAGATTTGATATAAGCTACTTTGACCATAATACGGAAGGGTATCCGTATATGATCCAGTATGCCGATGAGACGATTGTTAGAGGAAAGGGTGACTGCACTGATAAGGCGCTTCTTCTCTTTTCATGCCTTGCCTCAAACGGATATCCTGTAAATGACATGGGGATTGCCACGATTAGCAAATGCGATGGACAGGCACTCCATGATGTCCTTATGATAAAAAATCCTCTTGTAAACACAGACAATTTTGGAAAGTACCATTTTGACTTTGACGGTGAAACATTCTATATCCTTGACCCTACAAATAGTCTCTCAACAAATGCATATGAGGTATCGCCACAGTACAAGGACTGCTTGATTATTGGGAATTTATATTTTCAAAATACAAACAGGGGAAAAGGCTGGATGCCATACAGAATAGAGTAGTGTAATTAAGACATAAATAAGGAAGTATTACTATGGGAGAAAATCCAAAGTGCCCAAAATGCGGGGGAGAGGATACCGTCCCAATCTGTTATGGAATGCCTATGTATGAGACGTATCAAAAGGAGCAAAAAGGAGAGCTTGTACTAGGGGGTGTTGTGTTAGCGATGATTCGCCTTCTTGGTACTGCAAGGACTGCAAAAACAGTTGGGGCAAAGTTTCTGAATATCAGGATAGGCAAAGACAAGAGTTACTTAAAAGGTTTGAAAGACATAGGGAAGAGTAGGGACTAGTCTACTTCTCAAAAGATAAAAAACCAATCCAATCTCAATGTAATCTGGCTAAGATTTATATTAAATCTATTTTTACTAGATAAGATGTCCATTGATTACTTTGAACTATCTGAGAAGTACAGACCAAAAAAGATAGAAACTCTACTAGTTGCAGAAGGTCCCCCTCCTTCAGGGAAAAGATATTTTTACCTCCCAACTAAAATGAACTCTGATAGGGATATTAGAAACTATAGAAGTTTGCCGGCAACAATCTTTTACCATTATTTCAAAGCTATACCTAATTCTATCGAGGATTATGAATTACTTCTATTGAGGCTAAAAGAAAGAAATATTTTCTTAATTGATATCCTGGATGCGCCACTAAAAATAAGAGACAGATCTTTTCCCAACGGAGTTAATAAGAAAAACTATGATATTTTGATTTCTAAAATCCCTAAATTAAAAGACAAAATTCATGATAGGGGCATATCGGTACCAGAAGACAGGATTATTTTTCTTTTGGCGAGAACTATCTACAAAAAAGAATTGGTAAAAGAGTTTCCTAATTCAAAGTTTTTTAGGTGGATTGACTTTAGATTGTCTTATGCAAAATAGCTTATCTTTTTATATTAAAGATTCAAAAACTAGATGATTAAATGAAAGATTCTGAAGGGATACGAGCTTTGGAGAAGTTTGTTCTAAATAACCCTGAGTTGGAAAGACTTGAGGGAATGCTCGATACATTCAATGTGTTTGAAACATTGAAGATTGTAAATGTAGAAATTAAGCATTCAAACTTTCTTGCATGGCTCTTAAATCCAAATGAGAATCATTCTCTTGATAGCTACTTCTTAAGGCAGTTCCTTAAGACATTTTACTCAGAGAATAAAGAGCTAATAGATTCTGAGCTATCACTTTTTGATTTTGAGATATTTGATTACTCTGACGTTGAGATAAGAAGGGAATGGAGGAATATTGACCTTTTGATCTTGATTAGAGGGGAAGGAAAGGAAAATAAAAAGGTAGCCATAGCAATTGAAAACAAGATTAAGAGCTCAGAAGGACAAGATCAGCTTTCTCGCTATAAAAAAATCGTGGATAAGGAGTTCGAAGGTTACAGCAAATTATTCATTTTTTTGACACCGGAAGGATTAGAGCCTAGTGGGGATGGATGGGTTCCGTTTCATTACGAGGCGATTGCCGGATTACTCGAGGATACTCTGAAATATAAAAAAGACTATCTATCTGACAACGTCTATAATTTTATTGACCAATATAAAACAATCTTGAGGAGGTATATTGTGGGCAATGGAGAAATTGAAGATATATGCAGGAAGATTTATTCCAAGCATCAAAAGGCACTCGACTTGATTTTTGAATACAAGCCAGATTTAGAGCTTGAAGTAAATGAGTATCTGAGTGAATTATTACCAAAAAAATCAAATTTAATACTTGACTTTTCAACTAAGAGATATATCAGATTTACTTCAAAAGTTTTGGACAATAAAGTAAAAAAGTTAAGTAAAGAGTGGACAAAATCTGGTAGAATACTCCTTTATGAATTTGATAACTATGGAAGATTGCAGTTGAATTTAGTTGTAGGTCATGGGGACCTAGATTATAGGGAGAAAATCCGTAACTTTTGTTTAAATAGATCTGATCTATTCAATACTATTAAAAAAGGCTCGAATAACAAGTGGCCAAAAAGCGCATGGCCCAGAGTATTTAGTAAGGAAATACTCTCAAAAAAAGAATATGAAGAGGGAGATTTAGAATCAATAAAATCAAAAATAGAAAATATCTTTGAAAAGTTTTTTAATAATGAGATGAAAGAGATAGACCGATATTTTGAAGAAGAATGGCTAGAATAAAAACTATTTTTTTTAAGTTCTTATCCTTTTGATTTCAAAGAAATTGAGCTCCTGAATACTTTTTTAGGCTTATATTTTAGTATCTCTTGTTTTGATAGTAACAAAAATATTTTTCTTTCATCATTATATGCATTTGGGGGATTTCCCAGAATTGAATGCTCTCCAAGCACATCTAACAAAGAACTGTCTTTAGCTTTTTTCTTATTGTCACCAAAGAATTCTATGTAAAGTCTTTCTAGTTCTCCAGTAAGAGATTCCCCAATTGTAAGTAACAAGTTCCATTTATTTAATGCAAGTAGATCCTCCCTTGGTTCGTTGTCTAAAACTACTTGATCATACACGGGAACGATGCCTTGATTAAGTATTATGTCCATTACTATTTTTGCATACTCTTTATCAAACCCAGGCATTTCTTCTTTGAATTCTTCTGCAGGAGTTTTAAATTCTGTTTCTTGGACAGGGGCTCCTTTTTGGCGTCCAATTATATCTTCCGCATACTTCTCAAAATTTAAAATCCTGGAGGATATTACAAAAGGTTGGTCAGGCGCGGACCAAAAATACGCGTTTCCCTTTATTGGCTCATTAAGAATCAATGATAGAATATCATCAGAGAAATTTGAATTGACTTTTTGTAATTCTTTTAGGTCACTAGCACTAATCAAATGAAATGCAAAAAAGTTATCTCCTTGGCTTAATAGTTTAGATGAAATTGCTCCAGGTTGCTGTGTGACTAAGATAGAACCTAATTCATATTTTCTCCCCTCTTTTGTCCACGATACAAAAGGAGAACTATCACTTGCATATTTAGATAGAACTGATTGGGCTTCTTCAATAACTGCAATTGTTGGGATCAACATATCGCTTGATCCTGTTATGAAATTGTCTATATTATGTTTTAAGATAAGATCTAATATCAATCCAGATATCCATTCCCCATGCTTTGAAGATAATTGAGAGATATCTATTATGACTATCCTTTCTTTTTTAAGCTGATATTTTATCTGTTCAATGAGTTGTGATTTACTATCATGTAGAGTTTTTACTATTGGAACAATATTATTTTTAACAGCACTAATTATGGCAGCATCACTTGTATTTTTAAGATGGAGAATATCCTCTATTTCAGAATCTTCAGCCCTATATCCATCCCTTTCTAAAAGCTGTAATAGCTTATTCCAGTTTTCAGGGCTAGCCCCTCTAACTCTATTTGCAAAGACTGTATCCTGTTTTTCCGGGCTGACACACATGCTTACTACACTTGAAGGGTGAAGATCTGCTAAATTAATTTTTACTCTCCCTCCAATCCACTTTTTATATCCAGTGTTTTTGAGATCCCTATTTGTAAATACTAAAATTTTTTCTTTTAAAAATGGAATATCGAGCAGTCCAGGTCTCCCTTTTTTATCTCTAAATCCATATTCACCTTCAGGATCAAATATTATCATTCCAACGGGTTGATTATTTTCATATAATCTAGTTATTAGTAACTTAATTAGATTTGATTTACCATATCCTGCACGTGCAAAAACATATGTTCTTTTCCCGACTAATTGACCAATATCAAATTTTATTGGCATTTGTGGGGAATGAATGACACCATCATATACAATATCCCCAAAAGACATGTATCCAATTAAAGCAGGAGATGTTCCTTTTACCCCGATTTCACAAATATATTGCATTACTTCTTCAGTTGGAACTCCAACCCAAGCTCCAAGATGGGGGAGTTTTCTTATACTTGGTGAATATTCAAATTTATCATGTTTCCTAGAAATTATACCCAATAATCTAATGCTAACGTTGTATCTTAGTTTTGATTCTTTTAGGTCTTCAGGTATTTCTCTTTCCATTCTGCCCATTTGTGCAAGATAATCGTCACCTTGCATTGAAGACATTATTCCAACAGGGTAAAATTTTGTTATTCTGCCCAAAAGTGCTGTTTCTCGATCTAAAGATACTAAAAGAAAGGTACCAATTATTGGATGATTTTGGGCGTTGTAAGGTGTAACTATATCTGCCTTGAATTCTAATCCAGATTCTGTAAATCCTCTAAAAAATCCTATCTTTCTTTTGATGATTCTATTCATAGTTTCCTCCGCCCTTAGACAAAGTCTTTCCTAATGTGATATACGCCAATATTTTTTCTATCTTCTTTCCATCATATTCCTCTAAAACCGCTTTAATTAAATAATCGTATAACATTTCCATTTCTAATCCTCCGAGCATAGCATTTTCATGTGCTTTGATTAATGGATAAGGGTAGCCAATTAGGGGAAAAGAAGTTTTAGCAGTTTCAGCTGCATATTCAAGTACTTCTTTTCTTTTTCCCATCAGCCATGGAGGTATATCTACTGGAAACACTACTCCATCAGGTTTAGGGCTAAATTTAACTAGGTGCATTTTTCCAAATATTCTTTTGTTTGAAATCCAGTTGTTATACCATGGATAGCTTGACTTTTCTACCTCTAAAGGAACTTCACAAAAACAGGGATAATCATTCATAAAAGTTTCTTCAATGTTAAGGGCTAGAGATAAATAATTTAGAACTTTTGAGTGCTTGGCAACTCCAATCAACATTGAATTCTTTTCTTTATAGGCATTTTCAAAAGAATCTGCTAGCTTTGATACCGTATTCGATTTGAATTTAGCTGTTCTCAATAGGCCATCTCGCATCAAAAGAATTTTTGAGGGGCCAGGATTCCAGGCCATTTCGAGTAAAACTGCCCATTCAAGAATTTCTCTAAAAACTCCTACGTACTGCGCCACTTTAGACTCTTCTACATCTTTGTCATCATTATTTGGAAGCATATAAGATACATCGTCATAGCTTATTGAAAGTCGATCTAGGAATTTCTTAAGTATTGGAGTTTCATTAAATAGATTTTTGTACACCTCATAGTCTGCTGAAATAGGTATTACCTTCTGAACGTGTTCTTTACCTTCAGAATCTACAACTCTTATTATGTCAATACTAATTGGCTCAAAATAGAGCTTATTTTCCCCACCATCAGTTGCTACAGGAGCAATTGCATGACATTGTCTGTAATTTAATTCATTAATACTAAAATTTCTAACAATAGCCCTGAGCTTTTCTATTTTTGGAAATTCATATTTGGTCGCTTTTTTTATTTCTTTTTTTACATTTTCAAGGTCTATTGTTTCTAAAGACATTGTATGCCCCTGATATATTTAATTTTAAAAACTAAAAATACCTTTTAGATGGATTTTTCAGCATATATCTATCTTCTTAATTTATTATATTTACTAAAATAATATATAAATTTTACTATTTTTTAAAAAAATAACAATAATATGGTAGTAATTAATTCTATTTTTATATGGGGATAATCGTAGATATTAGTTGCTAAGTATTTTCCTATACTTGTTTCTATTCCAAACTCTTCGTAGAGTTCTCTTTTGAGACAATCTTTAGGAGTTCACCTGACTCTAACTTTACACCAAGAAACTCCCATTTATTTGAAAGATGGCCTTCTTTTCTTTTTGTTATTAGAGATTTATTGTCTTTTTTTATGATGGCAGCTGTTACTGTTACTAAATCATCTTTTACGATAAATAATAAGCTATTGAAATAAAAAGATTATCTAGAAAAGAATTAGCTTTTCCCAATAAGACTAATTATCCGACCTAGGCTATTTTCAATATCTTTTTCAACTGCTGATGCTTGTTTTTCTATGTTTTCACTTGCTCTTTTTATATTGTTGACATTCTTGTATATTTCATTAAATACTTCCATTTTTTTATGAATTATATCTAATTCAGATTCAATTTTCTCTAGGGGGATATCGATCTGTTCTACTTCGTCTTCTCTCTCTATAATTAATCTAGCTATCTTATATGCAAAATAGAGGATATTATTTTCAGAAGAACAGATTAAGAAATTGCATCCTATTTTTAAAGGTTGGAACTCTCTAGGAATTTGCCCCAATTTCTTAAAAAGGAATATGCCATATTTTGCATCTCTATTATATATGGCATTTTCAATTTCTTCGACAGTTTGTTTTTTACTGTAACTGCCACTATCCTTACATTCAATTACAATTCTTCTTTTTTCGTTTCCATCTAGATCAATGATTATATCCCCAGTTTTTCCATTCTTTCCAGTAATGTTGCCAACATATTTTGTTTTATCTTCATAAGGTCTACAAATTGTGTCAACTTCATGCATTATATCTTCTTCAAAGACGCCACCTTTCAAGGTAGTCATAGAAGCTATGTTATCAAATGTGGATTCAGTTACAATTTCCTTTAGTATTTCGGCCTTTAGTTGATCAAGTTTTTGAATAATTTCATTTCTTAATTTGTAAATATGGGTGTCTTCTTTGAAAGGGTCTAGTATTTGGGACACTCTCCCATTTTGAATATCAAAGTAATCTTCAAAAAGTGATTTAAATCTACCAAGGGGTTTTTGAGAGTCGTCTATGTTAAATAGCTCAAGTAATCTTTCTCTGACGTCCATGTTTTCAGATTGAATTTTTTTTATTAGTTCATTAAATTCTTTTTGAACAAAGTCCATATTATCTGCCATAATCATATTTCTAAGGCCTATACATCCAATGATAAATGCCTTCTTTGAAGCTTCTTCTCTTGCTGCTTCAGGAATATTCGATAGGAAAGTAAATACATTATTATCCTCAAGGATAAGATTAGAGATTTGAACACTCCTATTTGATTCATCGAGAAATATTTTTACATCTTCAATTTCTATATTTTCTTGTTCCATGGTGTACCCCCTAATGATATTAGTTCATTGAATAGTATGCTATTGTATTTGGGCATATTTAAGAATATAGGAAAATTATTTTTTCCATATCTTTATATATATTGAAAAGCAAAAGTAATAGGGATAAAATGAATAATTCAAAGAACAGTTGTTTTGAATGCGGAGCTAATAATTCAGCTAATGCTTTCTTTTGCATAAATTGTGGAGCTCAATTGAAACCCATAATTGAAATTAAGTTTATTCGAACTTGTGATTTTTGTAAAAATGAGATTCCTATGGGTTCTAGTTTTTGCCCTTTTTGTGGTACTAGCGTATATCAACCAAAATTTATAAATAACGCCCCTAAATTAATTGAGTTGAATCCAGTATGTCCATATTGCAATCATAAGTTTGACAATTCACCGAAAAGTAAGACAAAATGCCCAAAATGCAAAAATTATATGTATGTTAGAACCAAGCAAACTTTATTTGATACTCCCATTTTAACTAAAGATGATGCACTAGTTTCTGATTTATTCAAAGAGGTATTTGAATCAAGAAATATGAACAGGAATCTTTTTCTAAATAAAAGAAAGGAACTTTCAAAGTCATTGGGCAGAGATGTTGATTCTGTCCAAACAATAATGGCCATGTGTGATGATCTTATTGTGAGTTTAATAGAGGAAGAAAAGTATCATGGGATAAAAATGGTTTATTATTCAATGGCACTTTTTCAAAATAGGAGGGGCGAACCTACTTATGATCTTAGAAGGGAGGGAGTGAAATATGAACTACTATGTTACAAAAATGACGGGAGTACTAAATATGTTAAAATAGCTAAATCAAATTCTGAAGAAAAATGTGAAAATTGTAAGCGCCTTGCAGGAAAAGTCTTTTCTCTAGAAGAAGCACTCCAGACAATGCCAATTCCTTCTAAAGAATGTACTTATCACTTATTTGATAAAAATCATGGATTTTGTAAATGTTATTACAATCATGCACATGAGGAGGAAATCAAAAATTAGATTACGTGAATATATGAAACAACAAAAGGTTTATGAGTAAGTTATTATACGCAATGATTGTCTTTTCTTGAATATATTTACAATCAAAAAATTATTGAAAAAATAAATTATTGCTTTATCCCCTAGAATATTTCCCCTTGTAGTACCTCACATTCTCCCTGGTCCGGTCAGGCCCTAACTTTAGGGCCAATTGTATTAACAATATTAACTGTATAACCTGCTTTGTTGCATAATTGCCCTAAAATGAACCGCAAAGCTTAAACCCCATATAAACCCTATAGATCCATGCCAGGCAAAGGTGACACCATAAACGAAAAGTATGTCAATATGGGAAAGTTTTGCAT
>Ga0255344_1005163_pt1 | contig 12689 bp, 8 predicted proteins | sample wastewater_treat_5_FD_192414 | JGI IMG/M metagenome (GOLD analysis project Ga0255344, IMG submission 192414) | Wastewater microbial communities from Lulu Island WWTP, Vancouver, Canada - plant18 | ecosystem: Engineered > WWTP > Wastewater > Unclassified | place: Canada: Vancouver, British... | reverse complement strand
GATTCCGCCGAACGTTTAACGAAATCGCGAGTTTGGATCGTTGATCCGCTGGACGGCACAAAGGAATTCATTGCCGGGCGACCGGAATTTATGGTTTCAATCGGATTAGCTGAAAATGGGCAACCGCTTCTGGGAGTTTTATATAATCCAATTAACGACGAACTTTTCTCGGCTTATAAAGGAAAAGGCGCTTTCCTGAACGGTAGCCGGATTTTTAGTACTAAGACAAAAACTCTAAGTGAAGCGCGTTTAATCGTTAGTCGCTCCGAGCTAACTGAAAATCTCTGGCAACCTTATCGTCATTTTTTCAAAACCCTGCAACCGTGTGGTAGTGTCGCTTATAAACTGGCACAGGTCGCCAGCGGGAAGGCCGATATCCATATCAGCCTGAAACCGAAAAATGAATGGGACATCTGCGCCGCTCATTGCCTGCTCAAGGAGTCCGGCGCCGAATTAATCGGGCGCAACGGTCAGCCGATAGCCTACAACCGTGCAAATCCGATCATTTCAGGTGGTTTGATTGCCGGAAACGAGCGCCTTGTCGGCCAGGTATTATGCAGAGCAATCCCAGACTATAATCCTGGCGGGAAATCCCCGGTTTAACCCGGATTTTTCATTAGAGGTTTGATTTCTATCAGAAAAGATAAGAGAATGATGAACTCATTGACAACGGGAAAATGTCCCTGGTTGAAAAATTAGGGTTTAATGAATCCACAACCTTTATCTTTTCTTCCGTCAATTCGTACATTGTCAGCATCACAGATTAAACTGATTTAAGGATTCCACAGATTTCTTCCTCAATCTCATTCTCCGCAATCAGCGAAATCTGCGCAATCTGCTTAATCAGCGATTCAGACATTTTTCCGCTCCACCACCGCGGTCTCATCCTCTGTCAAGACGTTCAACTGATATTACGAGATTTGAATCGCATACATCTCGACACAAATTTTATCTCTTGCATCAATTCATCTTTGCATAATCGCTGGTAGAGTCAGAGGTGGAAGATTCATTCTCGATATAGTGTTCTGAACGATCTCACGAAAATATGGCCATACTATATATTTTAAAGATGCGTTTGGGAAAATCTCATAAAATTCCGGATTGATGGAAATATTCTTTGGATTGGAATATAGAACTGCGAACTCGGCATCTATCTTAACAGCAGGTTTTTCCTTATCCGGAGACTTTGCCGTTAGCGAAAAACGGTATGTAAAACCGATTCTTTTATCGTCTGGAATGCGTTTTGGATTATCCTTTATTTTTAATTCTAAATTTTTATCGAGATATTCTTCCGATTTCTCTGCCTTTAGATTACACAGACTAATTTCTCTAAGCTGAATTGCTTTAAGTATTTTCTGATATTCTTCGACGCTGAGTTTAAATTTTTTCATCTATAATCTCCAGTCTTGAATCCTTCAGCGATAATATTTTTCTCGAATTGTTGCTTATATTGGCTATAGTCAGGTTTATCTTCTGTCTGAGTATTTTTTGCTACTCTATATACCAAACTAGACATAGCATTATAACTTGCTTCAATACGATCGCATAAGTGAGAAAGTTGCTCATCGATATGCGACTTTACGTCTTCTACCGATGATGCACTACTTAGTATCTGCACCAAATATTGATTCAGGCTTTGATTGGACTTCCTGGCCGCTTTTGCCAATTGGCGATGTAAGGCAGGTGAAACGCGAGTGATAAATTTACCACTATAATCTTTTTCCTCAACTTCCTCCGGCAATGGAATGTCGTGACCGCGTTCAAGATAAGTTTTGAACCATTCTTCTTTAACAAATTCCAGTGTTTTCAGTGCTTCTTCCACAGTGTCACCATCGCCTACGAAGACATTTCTCCCTAATTGAGGAATAGTTGCCATAAATCCACCGCCTTCATCGGAAGGGATTTTGACAATCTCGATTGGATAATTCAGAGACATATAGTAACTAAGATCTTTCTTCACTTTTACTCTCCTGCTGATTTAACAGATCTATTGCTTTGACTAACTTTTTTAAATAAATCGGTTTGACTTTTTGACCACCTGAAACGGGTATTGTCAAATCTCCATAAGGATTGCTATCTGCCATTTGAGCTATCACAGGATGCGATATTTTGAATATGTGAGAACCACTTTTTTCACTTTGACTCCAGCAACCCGGGAAGTAATGATTGAGTACACTTTCAACGTCATCTTTTGGAACTGGTTGCTTGCCGGTTCGCCAACTTGTTACTCTCTTTTCAACCTTTGACATTCAAACCTCCGAAAGATACTGAATATAGTATCAAACACAAAGATATTTTTTAAATCATTTCACATTTCCCCTCTACCACCGCGATCTTCTCCGCTGTTTCTATTTTCGATCACCCAATCGTACACCTTCATAACAATCTCAGGCGGATAATTGCGGGAACAGAGAAAAGCAACCTTATAAGAAATTCGGATATTTTAATTTCCACTATAAACGAGATTTTGCATTACATTTGGGAATATTTTCATTGATTTATATAAATAAAGTGATTAAACTACCACCAATCCAATTTATTTGGAGGTGGATGTCGCAGACATCGTCCCGCTCCGGCGGGATTTTTCTTTTCAGGGCAACCATTTTTTTCCATAACCCCATAGTCGGTTATCTGGTCCACGGTAATATTTATTTACTTCGAGGATTTTTGCGATCTGACTGCTGATTCTGCCGATTTTATCTACATGACCTTTCTGAAAAATAATGCGCCTAAAACTCGGATACGCAATCATGTCTGCAATCTGTAAACCTGAAGTATTGTTGACCTTTGGCTTAACCTTCAGTTGGCTTGAAGTAAGTGATGCGTGCAGTAAATTAACCGTTAGAAATTCCGTGCCTTCTTTATAAATCCGAGTAAAAGAATCTTTAAGCCGCAGATCTTCCTTCCCTCCGCGCGATTCACACATAACATAACCAGTTACATCAGAGGAATGTAAAAAAAGTACAAACCTCTCAACGACTATTTTCAGACAATAGTGATACGGATCGTAATGCCAGACGATATACTGATCACGATGTTGTTTTTTATCTATTACAACCGTAATGACCGTATATTCCAGTTCGCGTAATAATTTCAGCAATTCTTCGTCAAAGAGCTTCCTGACCTGAGTATCTTTTAAAACAGCAAATGGTCCGGTACCATTCACCATCTCTTTGCGATGAAAGATAACCGGTTCGTCCGGATGAGAATGGAAAAATGCGTGTTTCAATTTTTCAAGGCGAGGAAACAGTACTTTCTCAACATAGTCAAGTTCGAAAATGACCCCGGTCAGACTTAAAAACCGCTCGTTCGGACCGTCAACATGTGTCAGATCGTGATTGCCGACTTCATCTATGTAGATGCGATATTTCATATAATTGTCATAATAGGGATTTTTAAGATTCCCGGATTACCATGATTTCCAGACAACTTATCCATTAAATCATTACCCTAATCCTGTTCATCCCATAATCCTACAAATTCCTGTTCAGACATTTTTCCCTTCTCCGTCAATTCGTACATTGTCAGCATCACAGATTAAACTGATTTAAGGATTCCACAGATTTCTTTTCCCTGTATTGTTCTCTAGTATCAGCGTCATCAGCGTAATCTGCTTAATCAGCGATTCAGACTTTTTCTGCTTAATCAGCGGTTCAGACATTTTTCCCCGAACTCACGAACCGTTTCCACTCCAGACTTTTTCCACCAAAATTCATCAGCAAGCCCACTTCAAACCGATATGCTTTCAGATAATTCAATATCTGCGCCCAATGCACTTCTTCCAATTGTATAACCGCCTTCAATTCAACCAAAACGCAATTTTCCACGATAAAATCTACCCGTCGTTCCCCAATAGGATGATTGACATCCTTGTAGTATATAGGCTGTTCTATCTCACGCTGAAAATTTAATCCTACCCGCTCCAATTCAATAGCTAACGCCCTTTGGTATATCACTTCCTGAAATCCATTCCCAAGAAATTTATGCACTTCCATCGCGCAACCGATAATCTTGCCGGTAATATCTGAATATTTGTAAGCTTCAGTCATAACATTGTCAGCATCACAGATTACACTGATTTAAGGATTCCACAGATTCCCTTTCCCTGTATTGTTCTCTAGTATCAGCGTCATCTGCATAATTTACTTAATCAGCGGTTCAGACATTTTTCCCCTCCACCACTGCAATCTCCTCCTCCGTCAATCCGTACATTGTCAGCATCACAGATTAAACTGATTTATGGATTTCACAGATTCCCTTTCCCGGCTTTGTTCTCTATAATCAGCGTCATCTGCATAATTTACTTAATCAGCGATTCAGACATTTTTCCCCTCCACCACCGCAATCTCCTCCTCCGTCAAACCGTACAACTCATACACTAACCGGTCTATATCTCGCTCCAGCGCCGTCGTATCCGCCTGCGGATTTTCACGCTTAGCGGCGAGGATGCGGTTTACAAGTGTAATGATGGGAGCTTGCCATTTTTTATTCGGTATTAACGGAAGAGGAAAATTATTCACTTCATATCCGTTTACATTACTATTTGTACTCAAAGACTTGAAATACCAATTCAATAAACTTGAATTAAGAAGCCCAAGAAGAAACTCAAGTGCTAAATCTTTATCGTTAATCAATATGTAATTGCACGAATTTCCACAAAACACACCAGCATCTATAATAGTCATTTTAAGTCTTATTTTTTCATCAACTCCTGTAATACCTTGCATGACAATACGTCGCTGCCTGTGATGCAAGGATTTTTTACTAGTATTTTCTTTTAAGTATTTATTAGAATCTATCCATTCAGTGATTCCCTGACTCATTCTTTCCTTAATCAGATATTTTTGAACGGCCGCACCTTTTATCATGGGGCTAAATCCATGACTTGTCTGCCGTAAATATTTTCGATGGAAAGTGAGGTTAATTTCACCTTCATAACAATAAGCCACTCCAGACAATCTCGCATTTTTTGCAAGGCTGCGAAGTATATAAATTTCATTTTCAGAACTCAAAAGAATTGTATTGTTCTCTGGATCAAGTAACAGGATGTCTTGGTTTGAATAAGTGATAGTTTTTGAAGATGTCATATATTTGTCGGACCAAATCGAAACGATGAAATCATAAGAGGGCTTTCGTTCTTTACGACAGAGCATTATACAAACACTCATCTTCACGCATTCAAATACCCTCTTATGTATATCATCCCTCTCTGGAAAAGAATCAAGTGAAATTATACGATGAGAATCTAAAAAATAGTGGCGAAGTAATTTAGCGGAATTATCAGCTAAAAATGAATTCTGGAATATCTCACATAATAAACCATTGGGTTTAACCAAATCAATAGATTTTACTAAGAAAAGTTTGTAGGCATTAAGTTTTCCACCCTTAGCAATGTCGTATAGCGGAATAGAGATGATGATTTCAATTTCACCGAACCGATACCCTTGGTAAACACCATACGGCGGATTCCCAATCACAATATCGAATCCGTTCGCTATTCCAAACATCCACTCCGGATCAAAGAATGGTGAAGACGTATTTTGGTCATACGGGTTCCAGTCGGCAAGTTGTCGGGCAGATTTGTCAGACCATCTGTCGCCGATCAGCAATTCAGCAATTTTGTTTCTTAGTTCTTCATCCTTAGCGCGTAGCTGTTTTTTCTCTCGTCTAGTTCGAGCATTAAAGTGTTTTTTTCGTACCTCTTTTAGTTCGATTTCGAGTCTATCTATCCGAGGATTCCGAAGCGTTATCTGCGCCGGTTTTTCCAATCCAATTAATGTGTTCGCCGCGACGAATTTTGTTTCAAGGTTTGGCAATGCCCGGATATTCAGATTGGGTTTGGCAGGATCAACTTTCTGATCAATCACAAGTGAGATGAAGAAGCGCAGTTTGGCGATCTGAATCGCAATCGGTTGAATATCGACGCCATAGATACAGTTTTCGATAAGGTAGAGTTTACGCCCATAATCCAGTTCGTTATTCAGAAAGGCGTCTTCGATGGATTCGATGTTTGTTTCCAGGTCATGCAGCAGGTGATCGCGGATCGCAGTATCCTCGACTTTTTCGGCTTCGCGGATGGCACTTTGCACGCGTTCAATCTGGCGCTGCATCCATTTTTCATTCTGCGGATCTAGTTTATGGAGCAGGTAAACCAGTTTATGCAGTATGCCCATCGGGAAGGCGCCTGAGCCGCAAGCCGGATCAAGTATTTTACAATTATCTATAGCGTTAATCAGGGCATCAATTTCTTCAGCTTTAGTAAATGGGTGCTCCTTTTCGGTATAGGATAATGTGTCCCGCAGCAGTTCGCCGAGCGTATCCATCTCTTTGAATTCGGGGACTTGCTCTTTCAACTGCGTTTCGAGGTAAGCCACTAAAGATTCGTCCACCATGTAGTTGACAATTTCCCGCGGTGTGTAAAAGGATCCGGTTGCTTTGCGGGCAGTGGTATGGGTTTCGGGATTGTAACTTGCCAACAGATTTTCGAAGACTTTACCTAAGAGTTCAGGATCGAGGGCGATTTCTTCTTCGATAGGCGTATTTTCTTCAATGGTGAATTTGTAGCGTTTGAAAATATTGATTATTCCACGGAACTCCTCAGAACGCTTTTTATTATCCTCATAAACTGCGCTGAGATCGACTTTCTGTAAATCTGAAAAGAAGAGTTCGTCCGGGACTTTGAGTCTTGTCTCATTCTGTGGATGATCCGAAAAGCAATCGATCCTTCTAATTTCGCGCTTACCATCTTTCGTTATTTCAAAATCGAGGTTCTCAAATAAGCCGCCGTTCAGGAATGGAATGTTTTCAAATAATGTTAACGCTTTATCCGGTTCCTTGAAAAAGCGGACATAGCGATACGCCGCTTGCAAATGCTGATCGCTATGAAAGCCGTCTTCGCGCTCAACGAATTTGCGACTATCCGGTTTGTCCTTGTTCATTTCCAGATTCAGGGTGGCAAAGAACAGGTTCTGGAGAATCGCTTTATAGTAAGTGCTGCCGGTTTTGTCGGAATAATTTAAAATGCCTCTTAGAAAATCCTCATCGAACAATTCTTCCGGGACCAATCCCTTTTCTTTGACGAACCAGACAAAGATCAGACGGGTAATCAAACGAATCAGATTGATCGAATTCCGTTTATCGGCATCTTTCTCGACGTCGTCTGGAAATAAAACATTCTGCTTGGCATAAAAATACCACGCCGAAAGTTCGCGGTAAAATTTCTTATTGAGTTCTTTAGTGTCGAGTGTTTTTTGCCAGGCTTTGTGCAGTCCTTCAAAATTACTAAACCTGAAATTCGTCAGTAATTCCGGGTAAGATAGATCGTAGAGAATCTCGATATGCGCCCGGTGCGGATTGGCGATGCTGATATCTTTAATCAGAGTTACTTTTTCCAGAACATCCTTGGATTCGTCGCGCTTATGTTGTCGGCGGTCAATAATCGAGAAAGTCAGACGATTTCCATACTTAAACAGAATGAAAACGGGCATCGGAAAGAGTTTATTCACTTCACGGGTAATTTGTGCCAATTTCCCACGCTGATAAATTTTAGGCTCAAGTTCTATTGCATAAAACAGATAGGATTGCATCCGATCAATATCAAACTTGATCTCGAATAAAAATCCCTGATTAGACAGGTCTTCGCCTGTGACCTGATAGAGCAAACCGGCTTCCCGCCAGTCGCTAAATAAAGCCTTCTCCTGATTTAAGCCTTTATTGCAGAGATAATCTTTGTCAATTTTTACGCGCCGGTCGCTGGCATATCCCAGGGTCGTAAATAGACTTTCGGCATTGGTCATAAAATCGCCGGTCTGAAATCGACATATATGGTTTTGAATTCGCTCTTTTTGTTCCCGTTCTTCCGTTTTCAATTTATTTCCCTTTATTTAATTACCAACCAGGTGATCAATTCAAATTCGGTCTCTTCATTAAGGAAAGCCTCCTGTGGTGGTAAAACAGCTCCACGCGAATCGAAAAGTTGGCCGGTTGCGCGTTTCTCAAAGGTATGCACGATCGACTTGACCGCCGTTTTCATCAGCTCAGTATATTTCTGCATATCGTTGCCGTTTTGCGTTTCGGAGTCGAATTGGCGGCACAAATCCTCGAATGGTTTAGTTTGACCCACGCATAATAATCGGAAGATTTCCAATATTTGTTTGGGGTGAGTAAACGTAAAACGTACAACCTTATCATCCCGGATATAGACGAGGAAATAAGGTTGCAGCGGATTGACCTTTTGGTTTTCAATGGCGTTTTGCTTTTGCATCAGGCAAAAGATAACGCCTGGCTGAATGATCTCAGCGATTTTCTGATCAAATAATGTAGTTCTTTCGATAACATGCGGGACCACCGAATATAAGCCTAAGGGCGCTGCCTCCAACAGTTTCTTGTTGGCTTCGATGTAATTTGCCAACTCAATCCGAAAATCATCCAAAGTAAATTCGCTGAGGTTGACCGATTCGTCAAAATCTTCGAGGTCGAGGATTTCGTCCTTGAGTCTCATTAACTGTTTATCGCGATATTTCAGTTCGTCTTTGATCAAATCCTTGATTTCATCGGTGCTCAAAATATTATCTTCGGCGGTTGCCGTAATATCAACTAACGCCATGCGGGCTTCGACACGGTATTTGAGTTTGATATACTTCTCAAGGTCTTTGGTCGGCCAGAAATTGACCAAAGAGACTTCAGGATTAAGTGAACCGATCCGGTCAATTCTTCCGAATCGTTGAATAATCCGCACCGGATTCCAGTGAATATCGTAATTGATCAGATAATCGCAATCCTGTAAGTTTTGTCCTTCGGAAATACAATCGGTCGCAATCAGGATGTCAATTTCGCCTTCCTGTGGCATACCTTTCATCTGGTTGCGTTTCTTGGAAATCGGTGAGAAGTTCGCCAGAATCCAGGCATAATCGGTTCTACCGGTAAATCCTTTCGGTGCGAATGTCGTCGTACAGCCGCCGGAACCACCGGTCACTAAAGCAATATGCACGTTGAGATCATTTTCCGCCCAATTCTTGATTTCGTTGTATAGGTATTTGGCGGTGTCAGCAAAAGCGGTAAATATGAGTACTTTCTTGTTCACTTTTCCCTGACTGTTTTTCGTCGGATGGTTGACTTTCTTCTCAATTAGGGATTTAAGATCTTTTAGTTTGGCATCTTTGTTCGGTGATACGAGGACGGCAGAGTTGTAGAGAACGCTCAACTGATCTTTATCTTTTTTCAGGTCGGTCAGCCATCTGTCCAAATCTAAATGTTCGAGTTTGAACGTGACTTTTTTACCAACTTCAAAAGCATCTTTCAATTCTTCATCTTCATCGGTTGGTATTTCCGTTTCGGAGTTATCAAATTCCACCGGCTTATTTTTTAATTGCTGAAATTGGTCGATTTTCTTTTCCAGGTCTTCGATCTTTTCGATGGTACGACCAATGGTGATTTCGAACGATTCTATCGAACTCTCTAACCGTTTCATGAAATTGATTTTCATCATCCCGATTAAAAAACTTTCACGATCGCGCTGGGTGAATTGGGTAAATCCGGACGTTCGGGCTTTTTCCTCATAATGAGACACCCATTCGGACAAAATGTATTTCGATGGATTGAATAGAGACAGGGCATATTTCTCTATTTCATCATTGACCTTGTCGTATGATAAAAACCTGCCTGATAAGTCTATCTCAGAAAAGATGGATTCCGGTTTAGAGCGTTTTGGGAAACCACCGATTTTGTCGATCTCTCCCTGGTAGTAACGATGGATATGTTTACGGGAGCGAGCAATCGTAAGTTCATCCAATAATCGGAAAAACGCGGAATCTAGTTCATTTAGCAAATCGCGGGAGGTTCTTTGTTCCTTTACACGTTTTGCCGCCCATTCGGTGAATTTCATTTGCGCGACTCTTAGAGTCTCCTTGATGCTGGGAATCCCCATAGACTCCGACGCGGCAAAGGCATTATCTTTATCTTCGGTAATGAATGAAATCTGATTCCGGAGATCGCTCAGCGTGTTGTTGACGGGCGTTGCGGAAAGCATCAGCACTTTTGTATGGACACCGGATTTAAGAATATCCTGCATCAATCTTTCATAGCGACTACGCCGAACGACATTCCCGTATTCGTCTCGTTTGCCTTTGATGTTGTTTCTGAAATTATGCGATTCGTCAATGACGACGAGATCAAAAACACCCCATTGGAAATTCGCCAGATCGATGTCGCCGGAGTGACCGTTTTCCCTGCTCAAATCGGTATGACAAAGAACCGAATATCCGAACCGGTCTTTGAGAAACGGATTAAGAGAACTCGCATTGTGCGCCTGATAAACCGTCCAATTATCCTTTAGTTTCTTCGGACAAAGCACCAGTACCCGCTCATTATGCAACTCAAAATACTTGATAATTGCCAGCGCTTCGAACGTTTTTCCGAGTCCAACGCTATCTGCGATAATACAACCGCGGTGCTTATTGATCTTGTTAATTGCGCCTTTGACGGCGTCTTTCTGAAAATCGAAGAGAATCTTCCAGATTTCGGTCTCGGTTAGGAGATGCTGTTCGGCCAGCAATCCGCCTTTAGTTTGGTCTTCAAGGAATTCCTTGAATATATGGTAGAGCGTTTTAAAGTAGAGAAATTCGGGCGGTTGGTCTAAGTAAAGTTGTTCAAGGTACTGTAGTACTTCTTTTTTAACATCTTCGACTAGAGTTTCATCATTCCAAATCTCAAAAAACCAGTTTTTTAAATCCTTCCGGTCTCTGTCACTATCGACGACCATATTTAACTCGATGTTTGAGGAAGTGGCAACACCTAACCCTCTTTGGGTGAAATTTGAACTTCCCATCAGCCCCACTTCCACACCGTTATTTTCGATGTGGTACAGTTTACCGTGCATCAGATTGGTCTGTTTAATCGAGCGGATGTCAACTTTTTTCTGAATCCATTCAGCGCACTCTTTAGCAACCTGACTTTGACGCATCCGGTTCGAAAGAGTGATTCCATCATCTTCAATTTTGAATGTCTTTTTATCGGTTTTACTCGGATCCAGTGCCTTGACGAATTTTGGTTCGCCGAATAGAAAGTTCAGTTTTTCGATTCCATCGAGAGAATTTTTCAATGTCTCATAGGCATAGATCGTAAAATATGCCGAGACGATATTCACCTTAGAATTCGCTTTTAAATTTTCCAGAAGAAAATCCGCTACGCTACCACGATTGCGATTGTCACGAATGGAAGAGTCTATAACCATTCAAAATCCCCTTAGGTTTTTTATGATTTTTCAAAGATTGCCGAGAATGATCACAGTACGCACTTATTGTAACTTATTTTCCAACATTAAACAAGCAGATTTTCACCACTTGAACAGGCGCAGGCGGCAGGTAGAAGACGAAAGAGTAAAAAAACCATACCGCCCGGCGACCTCCTTAAGCAGGGGCAGCTCGGTCGAAAGGGCTTTGACCGTAGCCGGGACGTCCTTGCCGATTCCGAACTCTTTCTGCGTGATCTTGTCGCCGTAGAAAGCCGACTGGGCCTCCGCCAGCAACTTACGGATGACGTCCTGCGAAGCCAGGACCTGGACACCCTGGCTTTCGGACAATTCCGATTGCCGGTTCTTGGCCTCGCCATAGGCCGTATTTTCCGTTCGGAGGGTTCCGATTTGTCCTTCAAACTGGGTCAGAAGATATTCCGCACTGATTCCGGCGGTTCCCAATTCCTTCGCATACTTCCGGGCCGTGGCCAATCTGACCCCGGCGTCCTGCAATAATTCATCCACGCTTTGAGACATAAGTCCTCCTTTGTTTTACCCTCCCGCCGGTTATTTCCGGCCGGGAGAATGTTTCAACTTCTTAGAATATTTTTTTGTCTTGTTCATTTGTCAACTTGCATCCGTTGATAGTTTTTTACCACCTTAAAGCGTTTGATTTCCACCCGTAAGCAAAATAAATCTATCCGCAGACAATTTATTACCACCCGCGACTAATTTGGAACCATCCCAGAGCAATTTATAACCACCCTTTAGCCGTTTGGAACCGCCTGCGGGCAAAATATTTACACCTTTTTGTTATTGGGAAACATCTGTGAGTAATTTGGCGCAACCCTACACTAATTTATTTCCGCCCTTTTGTCGTTGGGCGCAAACTTTTTGCAATTTGGAAACGCCCTGGAGTCGTTTGTAACCACCTAAGAACAATTTATCCCGGCCTTACCCCAATTTATTTCCGCCCGCGGCCAAATATTTTCCGGATGAATGCAAAACAGAGCCGCCCGGGCGAAAAACCCTGAAGCCGTTGACCGGATTATAAACGCTCCGCTAAAATTGTCCGCCGGAAAAAACGGTTGCGAAAAGACCCTCGCTTGTTAAAAAGCAAAAGACTCAAAATACGCACCGGACTTTCATATTTATAATGTTACGTTATCCCGACCGGCCTTAATTTATTCACAGGCGCGCGCGGGGTATGCAATAAAATATTTGTCGGTTTCGGCCGCATTTGAATTTTCCGGGTCGTTTATGGGCGCCGCTTGAAAATTCCCCCCGTTTCCTGTTTGCAATTAACCTCCAGTTGTTCTATATTTGCCGGTTAATTATGATAGACATCGAAAAAACAGATAAAATTATGTCCTCTAAAACCGATAAGGTAGATTTCAGCAAAAATCTCTCACGTCATGAGAAGGAAATGGGCATCCAGATTTCCGAGATGGAAAAGTAC
>Ga0255344_1005155_pt1 | contig 12705 bp, 10 predicted proteins | sample wastewater_treat_5_FD_192414 | JGI IMG/M metagenome (GOLD analysis project Ga0255344, IMG submission 192414) | Wastewater microbial communities from Lulu Island WWTP, Vancouver, Canada - plant18 | ecosystem: Engineered > WWTP > Wastewater > Unclassified | place: Canada: Vancouver, British... | reverse complement strand
TTTTACTCTCATTGCCTTTCTTTCGTTGACATCCTGTTCGGTATTGCAAAAGCTCGATTCCAACCGCCTTATGCAAGGCGGAGCCAAGGCTCTTCAGGCTTTCGGGGTTACCAACGATCAATTGATGGGCTATGTGAAATTATCTGTGCTGCAGCTCGATGCCGGGGCAATCGTACTCCCTCCGAGCAATAATTATTCCCGGCGTCTTGCCCGAATAACCAAGGGTCTTACTTCAGTGGGCAGCATACCGCTGAATTTCAAGGTTTATAAAACCAATGAGCCCAATGCTTTTGCTTGTGCAGATGGTTCCGTGAGGATATATACCGGTCTTATGGATATTATGAATGACTACGAATTATTGGGAGTAATCGGCCACGAAATAGGGCATGTGGCTATGGAGCATACGCTGAATGCTTATAAGCACGCCCTTTACGCTTCCGCCGCATTTGATGTGATAGCTTCCACCGGCGATTTTGCCGCCGCTCTTACTGATTCGGTATTGGGGGATTTGGGCCAAAGCATGATATCGGCGAGTTTCTCCCGTAAGCAGGAAATCCAGGCCGACAATTACGGATATGATTTCTTGAAGGGCGCCGGCATCAATCCCTGGTATATGGCCATGGCATTCGAGCAGCTTCAGGCCGCTTCACAAAAAGGTTCTTTAACCACAACTTCCGGTATAGGAACAATGTTTTCCAGCCATCCCGATACTGCCGCCCGTATAGAGGGCATAGCCAAGAGGTGTCGAGAAGACGGCTTTACAAGGCCGGAAAAATAGAACTTCTTCAGATAGTTTCTTCTGAAAACCCTTCTTTCAAAAGTTGTGGGAGGGCGCTAAGCGATTTGAGGTTTTCCGGGGCGATCTCCGTTACGTTCCTCCTCATCCTCCTGCCGGTCTTCTGTTATTTTACCCTTTTGCAGGGCCTCCCAATCCTTACGCCTTTGATAGATGTCCAAGGCGGTGTAGATGGCGGCACGCATACTGCGCGAATCTGCCTCGTCGCGTCCGGCTAGTTCGAAGGCGGTGCCATGGTCAGGAGCTGTGCGCACTACCGGCAGGCCGGCGGTATAGTTAACCCCATCCTCATAGGAAATTGCCTTGAACGGTGCAAGCCCCTGGTCGTGATACATGGCTAAGGTAGCATCGAAACGAGCATAGTGCCCCATGCCGAAGTAGCCGTCCGGCGAGAAGGGGCCGTAGGCCTGGATGTTTTCCTCGTTCGCCTGCTTTATTGCCGGAATTATTATTTCCTCCTCTTCAGTACCTAAGAGGCCGCTGTCTCCGCTGTGAGGGTTGAGGCTCAGCACTCCTATGCTTGGATTGTCTATGCCGAAATCCTGTTCGAGTGAGTTTTTGAGAAGATGCAGCTTGCTTACCACCTTTTCTATGGAAAGGGAACCGGGCACATCTTTCAAGGGAATGTGTCCTGTAACTACTCCGACTTTTAAGCTTTGGGAAATCATGAACATGGTAACATCCTTAACCCCGAAAGCCTGTTGTAGATATTCTGTATGGCCGGGGAAGCCGAAGCCGGCATTCACTATTGCCTTTTTGTTGATGGGGCCTGTAACCAAAACATCTATAAGCCCATCCTTAAGGTCTTTTACCGCTATTTCAAGAGACGTGATTGCCGCTTGAGCAGAGTCAGCGGTAGCTCCTCCGGGCTCGGCAAAGGCATTGTCCGGCAGGCAGTTGAGTATGTTGATACGTTTGGGATGTGCATCCTTTGCAGAATTGATGACATTGGTGTCCATCTGATCTATATTGTGCACGCTTTTCTTGTAAAAGCCGAAAATCTTGGATGAACCGTAGACTACAGGCGTAAGCATCTCTAATATTCTTGGGTCTGCCAAAGCCTTTATAATTACTTCATACCCTATTCCGTTGCTGTCGCCCTGGGTTATTCCGACGACCAATTTTTTATTTCTCATGACTATAGTGTTATCTAAAATAATGTATTTTCTTTTTCTTCCTGAATGTAGCCTTCGTCCTCAGGCAAATCGGGCTGTCCGTAAGCCTCCACCGCCAAATGGTCGCAGCGCTCATTTTCGGGATGACCGGCGTGGCCTTTAATCCAGTGAAGGTTCACTTTATGCTTGGAAAAAATCTCGTGAAAGCGCAGCCAAAGGTCTTTGTTCTTCTTTTTCTTAAAATTGCTTGCTATCCATTTGGTGAGCCAGCCTTCGCTTATGGCCCTTACTACGTATGAGGAGTCACTGTATACTTCTACTGTGGCATTTTCCCACTTTACTGCTTCTAAGCCTTTTATTACCGCTAAAAGCTCCATACGGTTGTTGGTGGTGTGAGCGAAGCCTCCCGACATCTCTTTTCGCAGATTGCCGCATTTGAGCACTACGGCCCAGCCTCCCGGACCGGGGTTGCCGGAGGCCGCTCCGTCAGTATAGAGATATATGGTTTGCTTGCTTTTCATATTTAGGCAAAAATAACTAATTTTGCATGAATATGGAAACAAAAAAATTGAATGTTCTCGTAACGGGAGGCAACGGCCAGTTGGGCAGCGCCCTCAGAGATGCATCAACCGCCAGCCCTCACCGCTTTATCTTCTCCGATATCAGCGGCCTGCCGGGTAAGGAAACGGTGTTTTTGGATGTCACCAATCCCGATGCCGTAAGTCTTATCTGCGAGAGCGAAAATATTGATGTGATTATAAATTGTGCGGCTTATACCAATGTGGATAAGGCGGAGGACGATCCTGGATTTGCGGCCGCCCTCAATATCGAGGTGCCTCGCCATTTAGCCGAAATCGCGCGCAAGCGCAAGGCCACTCTCATCCATCTTTCCACCGATTACATCTTCTCCGGTAAAGAATCTTCCCCCATTCCCGAAAGCGCCGCTCCAGGCCCTCAAAATGTATATGCCACCTCCAAGCTTGCAGGGGAAAAGGCCGTCAGGGACAGTGCCTGCAAATATATCATAATCCGCAGCGCCTGGCTTTTCTCCAAATACGGTCATAATTTCGTTAAAACCATATTGCGCCTTTGTTCCGAAAGAGATTCACTCAAAGTGGTTTACGACCAGGTCGGCACTCCCACTTTTGCAGATGATTTGGCGGCATTCATAATACATATCATAGACGGAGGCATGCTCGGCAAGACCGGCATTTATAATTACACGAATCTCGGAGTTATAAGCTGGTACGATTTCAGCCTTGCCATCAGAGACCTTGCCGGCGCCGATTGCGAAATTACACCTTGCCTCTCATCAGAATATCCCCGGAAGGCGCGCCGTCCGAATTATTCGGTATTGGACAAGTCCTTGGTACAAAAGACTTTCGGTATAAAAATTCCATATTGGTACGATTCTCTTAAAAAATGCATAGAGCAATTAAGTCATGAAAATTGAGCAAACAGCCATACCCGGGGTGGTAATTATCCATCCTCGTATGTTTAGTGATGACCGCGGTTACTTTTTCGAATCTTACAATAGAGGCAAATTCAACTCTCTTATAAGGGATATAGATTTTTGTCAGGACAACGAAAGCAAGAGCTCCTACGGCGTGGTGCGTGCTCTGCATTTTCAAATAGGGGACTATTCCCAAAGCAAGCTTGTCCGCGTTATTGAGGGCAGAGTCTTGGATGTTGCGGTGGATGTCCGCAAGGGGAGCCCTACTTTCGGAAAGCATGTGGCTGTAGAACTCAGTGCAGAAAATCATCTTCAGCTTTTCATTCCGCGCGGTTTTGCACATGGCTTCAGCGTCCTTTCCCCTACGGTCATTTTCCAATATAAATGCGACCGCTTCTATGCCCCCGGGCACGAAGGCTGCATCGCTTGGAACGACCCCGATTTGGGCATAGATTGGGGGGTGCCTGCAGATAAGGTGATTGTAAGTGAAAGAGACAGCCGTAATCCGCTTCTCAAGGATTGTGATTGCCTCTTCGATTATTCCATAGATCTTTATAAATGATTATTCCGGCAGCAGATAGGACTTCTGGCGTAAGTGAATATTATTTTTCCACCAAGAACAGGCAGATAGCGGCCATGAATGCCGATGGGCGCAGCGAGCCGGTGCTCGACCTTGGCATAGGCGCCCCGAACGGCCGTCCTCCGCAGGATGCCATAGATGCGCTTTGCTCGGAGGCGCAAAAGGATGGGGTGCATGCTTATCAGGATTATCGCGGCACGCCCGAATTGCGCAAGGCCTTTGCCGCTTGGTATGAGCGTTATTATGGGGTTAGTCTCGATGTCAATTCGCAGCTGCAGCCTTTGGTGGGCTCTAAAGAGGGCATTCTTATAGTCTCGCTGGCCTTTCTTAATAAAGGAGACAAGCTGCTGGTGCCCGACCCCGGTTATCCCACTTACACTTCTTCCGCAAGATTATGCGAGGCGGAAGCCATACCCTATGACCTTGAGGAGTCACTTGTCTGGCAGCCCGATTTCGACAAGCTCGAAAAGATGGACCTCAGGGGCGTGAAGCTCATGTGGACCAATTATCCGGGAATGCCGACAGGCGCTCCGGCAACAAAAGACTTGTTCGAAAGGCTTGTGGATTTCGGGCGGAGACACAAAATCCTGATTGTAAACGACAATCCGTACAGCTTTATAATGAGCGATAAACCGCTCTCGATATTTACTGTTCCTAAGGCTTTTACCTGCGCTTTGGAACTGAATTCGCTGAGCAAGTCGCATAATATGAGCGGTTGGCGCATTGGGGTGGCGACCGGAGGGGCCGATTATATTGGCGAACTTCTGAAGGTTAAAAGCCAGATGGATTCGGGCATGTTCCGTCCTCTTCAGATTGCCGCCGCTGCGGCGCTTTCGCAAGGTCCGGAATGGTTTGCCGCTTTGAATGAAGAATATCGCCGCCGCAGAGCCGCCGCCTCTAAAATCTTCGATGTATTGGGAGCAAGTTATAATCCCGATTCGCAGGGGCTCTTCCTTTGGGGAAAAGTTGGCGGGGATTCCGTGCAAAAGTCCGACTTTTTTCTTCATGAAGCAGGGGTTTTCATGACTCCGGGTATAATTTTCGGCAAAAACGGCGAAGGGCATTTACGCATCTCTCTATGCAGGAATGTACCGCTTTACGAAAGGGCGGTGGAAAAAATCAAAGCCGTATTATGAGCGCTCTCAAACTTATTTCTTTAGAAGATTGGGGCTTTTTCGGGGAGAGGCCCCGGGTGATTGCCGGCCCCTGCAGTGCGGAAAGCAGGGAGCAGTTGCTGGAAACGGCCGCCGGCCTGAGCGAAATCGGGATAAAAGTGTTTCGTGCGGGCCTTTGGAAGCCGCGCAGCCGCCCCGGCTCTTTCGAGGGCATAGGCGCAGAAGGGCTGGCATGGCTGCAGGAAGTGAAAGAGCGTTTCGCTATGAAGGTCTGCACTGAGGTCGCTTCTGCAAAGCATGTTGAGGGGTGCCTGAAAAGCGGAATAGACATGCTGTGGCTCGGAGCGCGCACTACCGCCAATCCTTTTTTGGTACAGGAGATTGCGGAAGCTCTCAGTGGATGCGACATCCCCATACTGGTAAAAAACCCCATCAATCCGGAGCTTCCCCTCTGGATAGGAGCCATAGAAAGGCTTAACCGCGAGGGCATTACAAAACTTGCCGCAGTTCATCGCGGGGTTTCATCTTCCGAAAAAATTCCTTACCGCAATGCTCCCCAATGGAATATGGCTGTGGAACTTCGTACCAGATGCCCGAATCTTCCCATCTTTGCAGATCCTTCCCATATCGCGGGCGACAGGGCCTATCTCAGGGAACTTTCCCAAAGGGCCATGGACTTGGGCTTTGACGGCCTTATGATAGAAAGCCATTACAAGCCTTCCTGCGCCCTTAGCGATGCATCCCAACAGCTCTCTCCTCAAGAACTCAAGGCTCTTTTGGAATCCATTACAATCCGAGATGTCTTTTCTCCCGATGAGCGTTTTCGTCAAGAGCTGGAACAGTTGCGGGCGCAGCTGGATGTGATAGATGAGGATTTGGTGGCAGACCTCGCTTCGCGGATGGAATTGAGCGCAAAGATAGGCACAATGAAGAAGGCTCATAATGTTGCCATAATTCAGGCAGGCAGATGGGAGAAGGTGCTGGCAAAGATTTCTGATTTGGCGGTAAAATACAATTTGGACCCCGGGTTCGTAAAGGATATTTTCTGCGCCATTCACGAAGCCTCTGTTGAGGAACAGCAGAAGAGTTGATATGGTTAGGTTATTATGCACTATGATGGCTTTGCAAAACTATCAGAACTTGTGAATTTGGTTTAGTTTTTATGAAATACGATTTTACAACGGAGGCGGCGCCGCGCGGCACCAATTCGATTAAGTGGGACTTGAAGCCGGAGGTGCTCCCAATGTGGGTGGCAGAAATGGATTTTCCCGTGGCTCCTTTCATTGTTGAAGCGGTACGGAAACGAGTGGAGAAAGGGGTTTTTGGCTATACTTTTGTTCCCGACAGTTATTATGAATGCGTAAAGAAGTGGTTTGGAAGCCGTTATGCTTGGCAAATAGACAAAGAGCAGATAATTCCGATTTCCGGAATAGTGCCTGCTACCTCCATCACCATAAAAGCACTTACCGAGCCTGGTAACAAGGTGGTGTTCATGACTCCCGCCTATAATTGCTTTTTCAGGAACATTACAAACACCGGCGCCGTGCAGAATCCCTCCGAGCTTGTATGGAACTCCGACTCGCAACGCTATGAGGTGGATTGGCCGGACTTCGAAGCACGCATAGCCAATCCGGCAAGCAAAGTCTTTTTATTGTGCAATCCTCACAATCCTTGCGGCAGGCTTTGGAGCAGAGAGGAACTCGAGCGCATGGGGAATATCTGTTTAAAGTATGGTGTGCCCGTGATTTCTGATGAAATCCATTGCGAGATAGTGGCCCCGGGCTCTTCATATCTGCCTTTCGCCACCCTCTTTCCTCAAAACTGCATCACCTTTGTTTCCCCCACCAAACCCTTCAGCATGCCGGGTCTTAAAATCGCCAATATAATAAGCGCAAATGAAGATTTGCTTGCAAAGGTGAAACATATAATCGGCCTTTGGGAGCACGGGAATGTCAACCAGCTTGGAATTGTGGCTTTGCAGGCCGCCTATTCGCCTGAGGGTGCGGAATGGCTTGATGAGATGAATGAGGTAGTGCACGCCAATTTCTTAGACCTTCGTGAGCGCTTTGCGGCTGAATTCCCTTCTGTACGTGTCGCCACGCTTGAGGCCACTTACCTTGCCTGGCTGGACTTCGTCTCCTTGGGACTTGGCGGCAAGCAGATTCAAGACCATCTTTTAGAGCATCAAAAGCTATGGATTAACGCCGGCGACATATATGGAGGTCCTTCTTGCATGCGCATGAATCTCGCTTGCCCCCGCACCACCCTGCAAAGAGGCTTGGACCTTTATATCAAAGGAATCAAAGAACTCCTTGCCTCCACATGATTAAGCGTTTTCGGCCTTTTTTGCTCAAGCCCCTCTCTCGCCATCGTCGCAAACCCTCAATTCCTCCTCATGATTAAGCATTTTCGGCCCTTTCTGCTCAAGCCCCTGCCAAAAAACCGTGGGGCTTTGTCACTTTCGGCCATTATTGCTTAATCATGAAGTCAACCAAATCCAGCGATAAGGCTGTTCGAGTATTTTCGCAGTCGGCAGTTGTATCAAAATTTAACTTGCCGGTAACTTGTTAATAAGGTGTTTTCAATTTAGTATAAATGGGCTACGGTGCCATATAATCCACTTTTATAACTTAAATTTAACTTGCAGAAGTAATAAATATATGAGTATTTTAATTATCTTCGCATATTGATATGTCAAGAAAATTATGATGAACAACCACACACTACTTGTCAAAGAGTTAATTAAACACCCAAAGGAAACACCTTGGATTTAATTTAAACACAATAAATTTACTCCTGAAATGGTTGGTCAAGATATAAGCGCTCTCTCAAATGGTGCAACATTATCCGATAGAGACTATGCCTATATTGTTTGGGGAGTGGATGATAAAACTCATGATCTTATTGGCACAAGCTTCAATCTTGATTTGGAGAAGAAAGGTAATCAAGAACTTGAAGATTGGCTAAGAGTCTCTTTATCTGATAATGCTGAGTTTGATTATGTATTTACTGAGATTGATGGAGTGAATATCGGCATTCTTTCGATAAGAAAAGCCATCAAGAAACCAGTCTCTTTTCAAAAGGTTCCATATATCAGAAGTGGTAGTAACACTAAGAAGCTCTCAGAACTTCCTGCTCTTCAAGAAAAACTGTGGTCAAAACTCAATTTTAGCCATTTTGAGGATATAGCTGCCGTCACTGACTTGACAATTGAGCAGGCTCTTCAGAAACTGAATTATTCTAAATATTTTGATGCGCTTGGTATCTCCATACCATCAGGTTATGATGGTATTTTACATTATCTTAGCGAAGACGGCATAATTAGGCTTCAAGATAATGGGCAATACTCTATAACAAACCTTGGATCGATACTCTTCTCAAAAAAGTTGTCTGAATATCCATCTTTATTCCGCAAGGTAATTCGAGTTGTATCATATGAAGGCACTAATAGACTTAATATCCAAAAGGAAACCATTTTTGATGAGGGGTATGCTCTCTGTTTAGATAATGCTGTTAAATACATAGATGCATTTCTTCCAAGTTCTGAAGTAATTGATGTTAATAGACACACAGAATCTATATATCCAATTTCGGCTATCAGAGAGGCTTTGGCCAATGCTTGTATTCATCAAGAAATGAGCATCTCCGGTTCTTCCATACTCGTAGAGATTTTCAGCGATAGAATAGAAATTACCAATCCGGGAAAACCATTGGTTGCAGTTGAAAGAATAGTAGATAATCCTCCAAAGTCCAGAAATGAGAAGATGTCCTCTTTGATGCGAAGAATGAAGATGTGTGAAGAGCTTGGTTCCGGATGGGATCGCATGGTCATTAGTTGTGAACTCAAGCAATTGCCGGCGCCCAAAATCTCTATTTATGAAGAGAATACCAAGGTTACATTGTTCGGAAAAACAACTTTCGGGAAGATGACTGAGGATGATCGCCTTTGGTCCTGTTATCTTCATGCCTGTGTCAAATATGTTCAAGATGAATACCTGACAAACTCCTCACTGAGAGAACGTTTCGGTTTATCGGAGTCCTCATCTGCCAACGTGTCCAGACTTATAAAAGAGGCTATTAATAGAAATTTAATAAAACCCATTGATAAAACGACGGCGCCACGTTATATGAAATACATTCCCGTATGGGCATAATTTAACTTGCCGGTAACTTGCCAAAGCAACCGTTTTTTCCGCTTTCCTCCTCATGTTTAAGCATTTTCGGCCCTTTCTGCTCAAGCCCCCTCTCTCGCCATCGTCGCAAACCCTCAATTCCTCCGCATGATTAAGCGTTTTCGGCCTTTTTTGCTCAAGCCCCTGCCAAAAAACCGTGGGGCTTTGTCACTTTCGGCCCTTTTTGCTTAAACCCTCTCGTCTCGAAGCACCCCTCCGAAAGTCAACCAAATCCAGCGATAAGGCTGTGCGAGTATTTTCGCATAGACTACTGACATTTTGTCAGTGGAACGTTGTTTGCCATATAATAAAGTGTCCGCTAAGGATGGTAAAAGTAAAAGTATAACAATTAAAATAAAAGGAGATTTAAATTATGTTACCAGTAAGACACTATAGAAATCGGTGGCTTCCCGATGTATTCAACGACCTTTTCGACAATGATTGGATGACGCGCAGCAATGCTACTGCCCCTTCCATCAATGTATTGGAAACCGAAAACAGTTATGAACTCGAGCTTGCAGCCCCAGGCATGACTAAAGAAGATTTCAAAGTTACCCTCGATACCGATGGAGATCTTGTAATCAGCATGGAGAAAAAGGTAGAGGATGAGAAGAAGAAGGAAGGACATTATCTGCGCCGCGAGTATTCTTATACCAAATTTCAGCAAACTATGTTGCTTCCCGACAATGCAGATCGCGAAAACATCAATGCAGAAGTGATTAACGGCGAACTCAAGGTGAGCATTCCCAAAATCAAGAAAATCCCTGCAGAGGAAAGCTGCAGATGCATCGAAGTTAAATAATATTCTTAACGCAAATTACTAAGAGGCCGGCTGACAAGACTTAGCCGGTCTCTTTTTGCGCTTACACTAAACTCTTCTTCAGCCAGGCGTTGCCCTTGATGCGCAGGGCGAAGATTATCCCGCGCACATTCAACTCTATGCACATGGCTATCCAATAGCCGACAAGACCCATTTTCGGTGTAAGGATAAGAGCGAGGCCTATACGGACTATCCACATGCTGGAGAAGTTCATGACTGTCGGTATCATTGTATCTCCTGCTCCCACGCAGGCTCCATATCCCACTATGGAAACTCCATATAAAAATTCTGCAAAAGCCACTATCCTAAGGCATTTGACTCCAAGCGCAATCACTTCGGTGTCGGATGTGAGAAGACCCATCATCTGCGGAGCGAAAATATACATCAACACAGCAAGAAAACCCATCATGCCTCCGGCTATGCCTATATTTATCCATGCAAAACGCTTTGCATAATCCTTTCGCCCGGCGCCTATGCTCTGCCCGACAAGGGGCGTTACGGCTTCCGCCATTCCATACCCCGGCATATAACAGAAACTTTCGGCAATAATGGCGAATGCATTGGCAGCAATGGCTATGGTGCCAAGCGGTGCAACGATTATGGTCCCCATCACATAGGCTCCTCTCATCACTATATTTTGCAGCCACAAGGGGCCGCTGATTCCGAAAGCATTTTTTAGTACGGGGCGGTCCGGCAGCCAATTTCCTAACGTGCTTTTAAGGGCGCTGCGATTGGCTTGCCGGCTTTCGAGATGCAGCTGCCGGCTTTCGAGGCGGTCCTGCTTCAAATTCAACTCCCGCGACTTCACAAGCAGATACCAAAGACTTGCCGCCATTGCAAAGAATTCGGCGGCGGCCGTACCTACAGCGGCCCCCGTTACTCCCATATCGCAGATATAGATGAACAGATAATTGAACACCACATCCAGCAGGCACATCGTTGCGAATATAATGCTTGGCACTTTTAAATTGCCGCTTGCCGCAAGGAAGCCCGATGCGCTCAAACCAATCTGCATGAACGGTATTGCTGCGGAATATATCAGAAAATAAGAAGATGCATCTGAAGCAATATCGGTCTTGCCTCCAAGCCAGTAAGGCAGGGGAGAACTGATGCCTATGCCAATCAGGCCGAGAACTATAGAAAAAACAAATACGCTCACCAATCCCTTGCGCATTACATCCCTTGCTTTTAGCCCATTTCCGGCGCCTAAGAGCTGTGCTATCTGCACCGAAAAACCTGAAGTGGTCGCCATGCAAAGCCCGCCGAACAGCCATGTGCTGGAACTCACAAGCCCGATGGAGGCCGCCTGCGTAGCGCCGAGATGCCCTACCATAGAGGCATCTATATATTGCATGAGTATGTTTGAGAGTTGCGCCAGAATGGCGGGAAGACCGAGCATAAAGGAGAGCCGCAGTTGCTCTTTCCCCGTCATGGGTGAGTTGCTGCGGATTTTCGCCAACAATATGTCTTTGGTCGACGCCATTAAGTCATTGTTTTGCTTGTAAAGCCATTCGGAAAGCAAAGATATAACAATAATCGGAAAAATAATAAGCAGGAAAGTGTTTCTGCTTGCGTTTATTAGTATTTTTAGATAAAAAACTTTAAAAAATTAACTATAATTGAAAAATAAATTGTAAATTCGTAGCGACAGCACTAATAATACTCATAACCGTTTTATGGAAGGAGCGATTACATTAAATTCCAAGCCCGTAAAGGGCAACATTCTGGTAATAAACACAGGTTCCACCTCATCTAAGTTCGGCTATTACAAAGACGGAGTTCAGGTGTGCGGAAGCCAGATAGACCATTCCAAAGCGGAAATCGAAAAAGCGACGGATTTTGCCGCTCAGCTTGCAATACGCAATGCGGCCGTTTCCAAATTCTTGGAGGAGAATCATATTCCTTTGGAAGAAATAGATTTGGTAATGGGTCGCGGCGGACAGATGAGGCCAATCCTCCCAGGCGTCTATTCTGTAAATGCCGATATGCGCGAGGTGCTTATAAGCTATCGCGACGGCAAGCACGCCAGCAGTTTGAGCCCCGTTATGGCAGATGATTTGGCAGGGGAGATAAATAATGTGCGTAAGGCAAAAGGGATAAAAGGCCGTTACGGTGAATGCAAAGCCTATATAGCGGATTCTACCACATCGGATGAAATGCTTCCCGAATATCGGCTGTACGGTGTACCTGAATTCAAGCGCGAAAGTCTTTATCATGCCCTCAATTCAAGAGCCGTTGTGCGCAAGTATTTGGCAGACATTGGCCTTGAGCAAAACAATAAAAACATAATAGTCTGTCACATGGGCGGCGGAGTCACCATCTCGATGCATCAAAACGGCCGTGTAATCGACAGCACTCACGGACTGGACGGTGACGGCCCCATCACTCCGGAACGCTCGGGCACTTGTCCTGCTCTTCCTCTTGTGGAAATGTGCTTCAGCGGTAAATATACCAAACAGGAAATCCGTAATAAAATTGTTGGCGGAGGCGGCGCAGTGGCATATTTCGGCACCAACGACATGCGTGTGGTAGAGGCCAAGGCCAAAGAGGGTGTGCCCGAATACAAATTATTCATGGAGGCCTTCGTACTCAACATCGCCAAATATATAGCCGCCCTGACTGTTGATGTGTACGGCAAAGTGGATGCCCTTCTG
>Ga0255344_1005139_pt1 | contig 12743 bp, 15 predicted proteins | sample wastewater_treat_5_FD_192414 | JGI IMG/M metagenome (GOLD analysis project Ga0255344, IMG submission 192414) | Wastewater microbial communities from Lulu Island WWTP, Vancouver, Canada - plant18 | ecosystem: Engineered > WWTP > Wastewater > Unclassified | place: Canada: Vancouver, British... | reverse complement strand
GTGCAAATATAATCAATAATTTTAAATTACAAACTTCAAATCCCAAATTCCAAATAAATAATAAATTTGGAATTTGGGATTTCGCTTTTGGGATTTCTATTTGTATATTTGAAGTTATAAAACAGTTAACACAATGGACAACATCAAACAATACGTTCAAGAAAATAAAGAACGATTTATCAACGAATTAATTGAATTATTAAAAATTCCTTCTGTAAGTGCGGATAGTGCTTATGCACATGATGTACTTGCAACAGCAGATGCCGTAAAAGAAAGCTTGAAAAATGCAGGTTGCCAACACGTTGAAATATGCGAAACTGAAGGTTATCCAATCGTTTTTGGAAAACATATCATTGACGAAAATTTACCTACTGTCTTGGTTTACGGACATTATGATGTTCAACCTCCAGACCCAATAGAACTTTGGACTTCACCTCCATTTGAACCTGTAATCAAAGCAACTGAAATTCATCCCGAGGGTGCTATTTTTGCTCGTGGAGCTTGTGATGATAAAGGTCAAATGTATATGCATGTAAAAGCTTTTGAATACATGATTAAAAACAATTGTTTACCTTGTAACGTTAAATTTATGATTGAAGGTGAAGAAGAAGTCGGCTCTAAAAGCTTAGGCACATTTGTAGAAAACAATCAAGAGAAATTGGCAAATGATGTAATTTTAATTTCAGATACTGGAATGATTTCTAACCAACAGCCAAGTATTACAACTGGCCTACGTGGTTTAAGCTATGTAGAAGTGGAAGTAACTGGTCCAAATCGTGATTTACATTCAGGATTATACGGTGGCGCAGTAGCAAACCCAATTAACATTTTATCAAAAATGATTGCTTCACTTCATGATGAAAACAATCATATCACCATTCCTGGTTTTTATGATAAGGTGGAAGAACTTTCTGCTGCTGAAAGAGCCGAAATGGCAAAAGCGCCATTTAGTATAGAAAATTATAAAAAAGCTTTAGACATTAATGATGTTTATGGTGAAACGGGTTATGTAACCAACGAAAGAAACTCTATTCGTCCAACATTAGATGTAAACGGAATTTGGGGTGGTTATACTGGCGAAGGAGCAAAAACAGTAATTGCAAGTAAAGCTTTTGCAAAAATTTCTATGCGATTGGTTCCAAATCAAGATTGGCATGAAATTACAGAATTGTTCACGAAACATTTTGAAAGCATCGCGCCAAAAGCAGTAACAGTAACCGTTACACCTCATCATGGCGGACAAGGTTATGTAACGCCAATTGACAGTATTGGTTATCAAGCAGCAAACAAAGCGTACACACAATCTTTTGGAGTTCCTGCTATTCCTGTTCGTTCTGGCGGAAGTATTCCAATTGTAGCGTTATTTGAAAAAGAGTTAAAATCCAAAACAATCTTGATGGGATTTGGTTTGGATAGCGATGCCATTCATTCTCCAAATGAACATTTTGGAGTTTTTAATTACTTAAAAGGAATTGAAACAATTCCGTTGTTTTATAAATATTTTGTGGAAATGAGCAAGTAAAATACTAAAAACTATAAAAATTCGTTCTAATATAGAATAGATTTTTTTTTAAAATGAAAAAACAACACTTAACTATAATTTTTCTTTTCTTAAGCTGTTTGCTTTTATCTAATTGTAAAATTAATCGAACTGTAAATGGATTTAAACACGGGAAATGGATTACAATTGACACTATAAACAATGAAATCTATAAGCGTGTTGAATTTTACAAAAAAGGAGAAGAAATTCGCACATGGAAAACCCATAAAAACAAGAAAAAGTACAAGACAGAAAAATATAAAAAAGGTATTTGCTTGGTCACATACTATCATCAGAATGGTAAAATTGCCATTAAAGGTCAAACAAAACAAGAGGTTTCAGAAAAAGAAATTCATTGGTATTACTTTGGAGATTGGTTGTTTTTTGATGAAAATGGCATATTAACTCAAACCAAAATATACGAAAACGGAACTTTTATAAATGATTTTGATTAATTCATTGATTTGAAAAACAATAAATTATAATTTTTGGCGTTATATTTGTATATCATCAATCATTAAATCAATCAATCATGTTAAAACGTTTCTTTCTTCTTTGTTCTGGTGTTGATAGCAACATTGTGAACTCTTGTTCAAACGGTGAACAAAACAAATATGCCGGAATTGGCGCTACCGTTTTCTTTACAGCAGTTATGGCATTTATTGCCAGTATTTATGCGCTTTTTACAGTTTTTAACAATCCATATATTGCCATGGGTTTTGGATTAGTTTGGGGTTTTCTAATTTTTAATTTAGACCGATTTATCGTTTCTACTATTAAAAAAAGAGACAGTTTTTTAGACGAATTTATTCAAGCAACACCACGAATAGCTTTGGCAATTGTAATTGCAATTGTGATTTCAAAACCATTGGAAATTAAAATTTTTGAAAAAGAAATTGCTGTGGTTTTGTTGAAAGAAAAAAACGAAATGGTAATGGCAAACAAAAAGCAAGTAACTAATTATTTCCAAAGTGATGTTGACAAAAACAAAGCTGAAATTGATAGTTTGAAAAGCGATATTACTAAAAAAGAAAAAGAAGTAAACGATTTATATTCCGTTTTTATTACCGAAGCTGAAGGCACAAAAGGAACTATGAAACTAGGAAAAGGTCCAGTTTATAAAGAGAAACGTGAAAAACACGATATGGCGTTGAAACAACTCGATTCGCTCAAAGCGATGAACGCCGTAAAAATAAAAGACAAAGAAGCTAAAGCCAAAACTTTACAAGCTGATTTAGATAAAAAAGTTGCCGAAACCCAACCTATAATTGATGGCTTTGATGGGTTAATGGCTCGTATAAATGCACTTGGAAAGTTACCTCAACTTCCGTCATTGTTTATTATGTTGTTGTTTTTAGCAATAGAAACTTCGCCAATTATTGCCAAATTATTATCTCCAAAAAGTGAATTTGATTTTAAACAAGAAGATGCCGAAATGGGAATTAAAAACGTATTGTCTCAAAATCGTTACCAAAGTGAATTGCAACGTAAAACCGATGCTGAGATTTATGATAAAGTATATGCTGACATTAAAGACGATAAAGAATTGTACAATTACAAACGAAAAGGCGCATTGGAATTATTGAAATTGCAAGCTGATGGATTTGTAGAAAAGCAAAAGAAGTCAATGTAAAATGTAACCGCAAAGTTCGCAAAGTATTTTCGCAAGGTTCGCAAGGATTTTACAAATACAAAACCCAACATAATGTTGGGTTTTTCTTTGCGTTCTTAGCGTAATTCTATGCGTTCTTAGCGGTTAAACCTACATATAACTCAAAATTTCTTTTTTCAAAGTATCATATTCTCCTTGAAGAATCAATCCGTTATCTAAAAGTTTTTTGTAGTTCTGTAATTTTTCGAAAAGTTGGTCTTGTGATAATTCTCCCAAACCTGTTTCTGTGTTTTCAGTTTTGTCGCCTGGAAATTGTTTTTCCTCTCTGTATCCAGAAACTGGAATAATTTCGGCAAAATTTGTAACTTCTTCTGTTGGAGTTTCTTCAATCTCAGGAATTGCTTCATAAGTAGTTTCTTCTTTTTCACCATTTTCAACAATTGGGGCTTGTACTCCGTTTTTTAGAATATCCAATTGTTCTTTTGCGTAAGTATATAATTTTCGCGCTTGATTTTTAGGCAAATAGTCAATGGTATGCGTCAAATCTGATTTGGTTGAAAAAGTAAAATCGGCACCAAGAATTCCTTCTTTTACAAAACTTGCTGCAATATCATCCCAATCATAATCGATAAACTCCATTGATAAACCCAAGTTTTTTGGCTTACAAAGAATTATTCTTTTATTAGTAACCACAATACTATCAGGTAAAATAGTAACTGCTGGCTTTTTTTGAACTGCAATATATCCTACTTCTTCATTAGACATCAAAAGATTATTCAATTTGCTAGTGATTTTTTCAATAGCTTTTGGATCTTGATCTTCGTTTAGTATTTTCTTTAAATTATCAATCATTGAAAAATGGTTAAAAGTTTTTGTTTAAAAGGTTATAAGGTTTTGGAATAATTTTAATACAAATGTAATGCCTAATTTTCTATTTGCAGAATTTCATTTTGTAATTTTTTTGTTAAACTTTTGAAAACCAAATCATACGAATGACTTATCAATTCGCACATCATTCTGTCATTCACATCGCTATTATAATCTATAGTATTCCAATGAATTTTACTCATATGATACCCAGGTTTTATTGCATCATATTCGGCACGAAGTTCTTGAGCTTTTTCTGGATCACATTTTAGATTTAATGATGGTGTGCTATTTTCCCATTCTTTTAATGATGTTAAGCAAAACATCTTTCCGCCAACTTTAAACACTAAGGTGTCTTCATCAAAAGGAAAATGTTCGGTTACTCCTTTTTTAGACAAACAGAATTCGTAAAGTTGTTGAATGTTCATAGTGATTTTTGATTTTTGATTTAATGCTTATTAAATACTGATTACTGCTTACTAATAACTTTCTCCATCATTTTTTCTGGATGTGCTAATGAATTAAATCCGAATTTTTCATATAAAAAATGAGCGTCAGATGTTGCTAATCGCCAAATTTTGACTTGTTGCAATTCTGGTTCAGTCATCATTGCATTTATTAAAACCGATGAATATCCTTTGCCACGATGATTGTCATCAATAAAAACATCCATAACATAAGCAAAAACTACATAGTCTGTAATTACTCTTGCAAAACCAATTTGGTTGTCATTTAAATAAATACCAAAACAAAAAGAAGCGTCAATTGTGGTTTGCACTTCGTCAATTGTTCTTCCTGCTGCCCAATAAACATCTTTCAAAAAATTTTGAATGAAAGGAATATTGAGTTTAGTTTTGTCTGTGGAAACGGTTATCATTTGATTAACAATTTATTATTTAAAAAGCTTGTCCAAAAGTTAATAAAGTTCCATTTGGGTCAATAATTGCAAATTCTTTTTGGTTCCAAGGTTTTGTTTCTAATGTACCATTTGGATGAATTTCAACTTCTGAATCTTGCAGTTCTTGATAAAATTTTTCAATTTCAGCATCAATTCTCAAGTAAATCATAAAATCAGATTTTTTTGGGTCTAAAGATTCAAAAGAAAAAAAGTGAATTTCCACTTTGTCTTTTCTCATTAATAGGTAATCTTCATAGTCTGAAAGTAAATCAAAACCCATTTGATTGATGTAAAACTCTAATGTTTTTTGTTTATTTATAAATGGAAGTTTAGGAATTACGGTTGTTATCATTTGATAAACAATTTTTAAAGTTCTAAAATCTTAAATAATATTGGTTTACTAGGCGAAGCATCATTTTCAAACGAAGCAATTTGAAGATTTAAAATATAATTTCCATCTTCAACTGAATCATCAACATAAATTAGTTCCGTTATTGTGCAATTCATTCGCGCATCTTCGTTTAAATTATTGACGTCTTTTACATTCCAAAATGCTTTGTGTGCCAATAATTTTCCTTCATCTTCTTCTCTATCAACGCTTGGCAAATCAATTAATAAATGTTGGATTCCCAATTCTCGAATATAAATGGCTGCATCTTCTGAAAGATATGGCGGATTTGTATTAGAATATTTTTTTGATTTTTTTGATGTCGGATTTGGTAATGTTCGAATGATAAGCGATTCTATATTTTTTGTCACATCGAGCGCAGTCGAGATGATTTCTTTACTAATGATCAAATCATCATCTAAATTTTCTGGTTGAACCGAAATTAATTGTGCTGTAAAGAAAAACTGCTTCAAACATTGATTGATGCTGTAAAATTCTCGTGTAATGTGTCCGAGACATTCAGTATGTGTTCCATGTCCGTGCGGATTGAAGAAAATATTATTGAAATTTGTCGAACTTCCTTCTGCTACTTTGCCAATCCATTCGCCAAAAACAACAGGTTTTATTTCAGGTTTATCAATGTACCAAGCAATTGGATTTTCATCTGTATTGGATAATGGAATAGAAATATCATTAGGTTTTGATAAGTCGATTTCGTATTTATTGTTGATTTTTGCTAACATATTTTTTAACCGCTAAGAGCGCAAAGATTTTACGCAAAGTTCGCTAAGTATTTAAAGATTATTCACTATTCGCTTAATTCCGTTTTTTATTAAAGTTACATTGAAATTAATCAATAAACCTAGCTTGCAATCAGTCAATTTTAAATATGTCAAAAGCTGAGCAAAATGAACATCATTTAAAGCTTCGACAGATTTTATTTCTAAAATTAATTTATTTTCAACTATAATATCTATTCTGTAACCAATATCCAATCTAACTTCTTCGTAAACTAACGGCAATGCTTTTTGTTTTTCAACTACAAGTCCTGTTTTCTTTAATTCATAAAACAAACATTCTTCGTAAGCACTTTCTAACAGTCCAAGTCCAAGACTTTGATGCACTTTTAAAGCACAATCAAATACAATTTTTGATAATTCGTTTTCTGTCATAATACTCATTTTGGCGTTTAACAATTACTTATTTTAACCACAAAGAGTGCAAAGATTTTACGCAAAGTTCGCTATGACATTTTAACTTCTTTTTTTTCTTTGCGTTCATTACGTAATTCTTTGCGGACTTTGCGGTTAAGCTATTCCAAATTTAATAAAAATAAGTCTGAAGCAATTCCATCACTCAAAAACTTTCCATTTTTTGTAGTTCGCAATACATTTTCATCTACAAAAAGCAAATGATCTTCAATATATTTTGCTGATTGCTGGTTGAGATAATCTAAATAGGATTTTCCAAATTCATTTTCAATTCTGTCTAATGAAATACCCCAAATTGTTCGTAAACCTGTCATTATATATTCGTTGTATCTATCGGTTTTTGATAAAATTTCAGTTTCTAATGGCAGTTTGTTTTCTTGAATTGATTTGATATATAATGTATTATTTGAAACATTCCAACCTCGTTTTTCGCCATCATAACTATGCGCTGAAGGTCCAATTCCGATGTATTTTTTACCCAACCAATAACTCGAATTGTTTTTTGAAAAATAGTTTTCTTTCCCGAAATTGGATAATTCGTAATGGATAAAATTATTTTCGGTTAATTTATCAACTAGAATTTGAAAATGTTCTTGGGCAACTTCATCGTCAGGTTGCGGAATAATTCCCTTTTGGATAAAAGTATGCAAAGCCGTTTTTGGCTCAACGGTTAAAGCATAACTCGAGATGTGTGGAATTTTAAATGACAATGCCGTTTCGATATTTTGAAGCCATTTTTCATTACTCATTCCTGGAATTCCATAAATCAAATCCAATGAAATATTGTCAAAATATTGTGATGCTAATGCTAAACATTCTTTGGCTTCTGCCGAATTATGAGCACGATTCATCAACTTCAAATCATCTTCAAAAAAGGATTGAATGCCAATTGACAAACGATTGATTCCGATGGAATGATATTCTTCATATAAATTCCTCGACTGCGCTCGGAAAGACAACGCCTGTGAAATTAAATCATCTGGATTTGCTTCAATTGTAATTTCTGGATTTTCGACCACTTTATAATTTTTATAAACGGCATCAATCAATAACTTTAAATCAGAAACTTGTAAAATACTCGGAGTTCCACCACCAAAATAAATGGTTTCAACAACTTCACTGACACTTCGAGCGGAGTCGAGAAGCTCACTTTTACGCAATTCAATTTCTTTAGCCAATGCTGCAATCATTTCGCCTTTTTTCTTCAGTGAAGTAGAAAAATGAAAGTCGCAATAATGACAAGCTTGCTTGCAGAATGGTATGTGAATGTAGATTCCGCTCATGTTTTAGTTTGCTTTTGGATATTCAGACAAGTAAATTTCCATACCAATTTTAGCGAGTATTTTAATCATTTTCAAGTTAATTACTGCGCCGCCGCCACTTGCATCTTTTCTAATATCAAAACCTATATCTGCTATATATTTTCCATTAGGCAAGTTTTTACCAATAGAAAACAACCATTTTTCAAAATCATCAATTTGGTTAGGTAAATCCCAATTATTTTCTGAAATTAAAGCAATCGTTTCATAAGATTCTTCTATGTAGATATTTATTGGCATACTAGTTATTTCTTTACACGAGATTCATTATCTTTCACAAAAGCATCCCAACCAGTATAACTTTTCTCTCCAATTGTCTTTCCTGAATTGAAAAAATGGCAAACTGCTGCTGCTAAACCATCAGTTGAATCCAGATTTTTTGGCAACGTTTTCAAACCTAATAATTGCTGTAGCATTTTAGCAACTTGTTCTTTACTGGCGTTTCCGTTTCCGGTAATTGCCATTTTTATTTTTTTTGGTTCGTATTCAGTAATTGGAATGTCTCTTGAAAGCCCAGCTGCCATTGCAACGCCTTGAGCTCTTCCAAGTTTTAACATGGATTGCACATTTTTACCAAAAAAAGGTGCTTCAATAGCTATTTCGTCAGGGTTGTGTGTTTCGATTAACTCAATCGTTCGCTCGAAAATGATTTTCAGTTTTTGATAATGATTGTCGTATTTAGACAACTGCAATTCGTTCAACTGAATGAATTCCATTTTTTTATTGACCACTTTTATCAGCCCGAAACCCATAATTGTTGTTCCGGGATCGATTCCTAGTATGATTCTTTCGTTTACCAATTTAAGATATAAATTTATGTAAAAATAAAGAACTTATTTGTTAACAAATAAAAATGTCGAGATATATTATAAAGCTTCAAAAAAAAGAATCAACATAAAGCATAAATAGTTGATTTTTAGAACTGTTCTTTCGAGCCTGCTTTTTTAGTTTATAAAAGACTAATACGCTTTCTATCTTTACATCACTTGTATCAAATAGTAGTTTTTCTTTCCTTTTTGCAACATCAAAAATTGATTATTGATTAAATCTTTTGAAGAAATAATATAGTCCTCTACAACTCTTTCTTTATTTAACGATATTGAATTTTGTTTCAATTCGCGTCGGGCATCACTATTGGAAGCTAAAAAATTTGTCTTTGCCGAAAGTGCAGCAATCATATCCAATCCGTTTTCTACATCTTCTTTTGAAACTTTAGCTTTTGGAACACCCTCAAAAACCTCTAAAAATGTTGTTTCATCTAGTTTTTTCAAATCATCCATGGTTGGGCTAAAAAAGGCATTGGAAGCAAAAATTGCTTTTTCTAATTCTTCTTTTCCATGAACAAAAATGGTAACTTCTTCTGCCAAACGTTTTTGCAATACTCTTAAATGTGGAGCCGTTTGATGTTCTTCAATCAATTCATCAATTGTGTTTTTGTCTAAAAATGTAAAGATTTTAATGTATTTCTCAGCATCAACATCAGTAGTATTCAACCAAAATTGGTAAAATTTATACACCGAAGTTTTATCGGCAGTTAACCAAACATTGCCTCCTTCTGATTTTCCAAATTTTGAACCATCAGCTTTTGTAATCAATGGACAAGTCATTGCAAAAGCTTTTGCACCTTCGCCATTAATTCTTCTAACCAATTCGGTTCCTGTTGTGATATTTCCCCATTGATCGCTTCCTCCCATTTGTAGTAAACAATTGTGTGTTTTATACAAATGATGAAAATCATATCCTTGAATTAATTGATATGTGAATTCTGTGAAGCTCATTCCTTCGCCTTCAGTTTCTAACCTTTTTTTGACGGAATCTTTTGACATCATGTAGTTGACTGTAATTCTTTTACCTACATCACGAGCAAAATTGATAAAAGAGAAATCTTTCATCCAGTCGTAATTATTTACTAAAATTGGTGCATTTGTTGCTTTAGAATTAAAATCTAAAAACCGAGAAAGTACAGCTTTTATTCCCGCAACATTTTTTTCTAAAGTCACTTCGTCCAAAAGGTTTCTTTCGTCTGATTTTCCAGAAGGATCGCCAATCATTCCTGTTGCACCACCAACCAAAGCAATAGGTTTGTGTCCAAAGTTGCCTAAATGAACCAATAGAATAATTGGCACTAAACTTCCAATGTGCAACGAATCACTTGTTGGATCAAAGCCTATATAAGTGGTTGTCATTTCTTTTAAAAGTTGTTCTTCGGTTCCAGGCATCATATCATAAACCAATCCACGCCATTGCAATTCTTCTACTAAATTTTTCATTTTTAAAACAATTTTCGCAAAGATAGTTTTTAGATTTGGAATTTGAAATTTGAAAGTTGTAAATTAGCTTCATGGTTTTAGTTACTGGTGGAACAGGATTGGTTGGTGCACACTTATTACTTCATTTGACAGAAAGTGAAGATGCAATTGTGGCGATTTATCGAAATGAAAAATCGATAGTTAAACCTAAATTACTTTTTCAACAATTCCAAAAAGAAGCTGAATTTTCTAAAATTATTTGGATTGAAGCTGACATTTTAGACATTCCTTCATTGGAAATTGCTTTTCAAAATATAGAATATGTTTATCATTGTGCAGCACAAATATCATTCGACCCAAAGGATGAAAATTTACTTCGTAAAGTAAACATTGAAGGAACAGCTAACATTGTAAATTTTTGTTTGGATAAAAATGTTAAAAAGCTTTGTCACGTAAGTTCTATTGCCGCTCTAGGTGATTTAAAAGAACACGAAACCATTTTGACCGAGGAAATAGAATGGAATCCCGAAGTTTCTCATAGCGATTATGCTATTACAAAATATGGCGCTGAAATGGAAGTTTGGCGAGGACAACAAGAAGGCTTAAAAGTTGTAATAGTTAATCCTGGTGTGATTTTTGGTTCTACGATTTGGAAAACAAGTAGCGGCACTTTTTTTACTAAAGTTAAAAATAATTTTCCTTTTTATACTTATGGTACAACGGGTTATGTTGGTGTTTTTGATGTTGTTAAAATCATGGTGCTATTAATGAAAAGTGATAGCAATGGCGAACGATTCTCGTTAATTTCTGAAAATTTATCATTTAAAGAAATCATTCATTTAATAGCTGGAAAAATGAATGCAAAAAAACCAACTTTTGAAATAAAACCTTGGATGACATCAATTATTTGGAGAGTTGATTGGTTTTTTTCTACTGTTTTTAAAACACGAAGAAATCTTTCTAAAAACGTATCCAAAACTATTCATTCTAAAGAATTCATTAGTAATGCCAAAATAAAAAATGCTTTGAATTATAATTTTCAAAGCATTGTAGAAGTTGTTGAAATAGTACTTTCTAAAAATCAATAAACCGTTGGTGTGTCAGAATTTTTAGTGTCTTGTGTATTATTTATTTCCCCTGTTTTACCTTCATTCTTTTTACTTTCTTCCTCAAGTTGGTCTTTAACTTTTTGATACATTTTTTTGTATTCAACAATATCACTGGCATAATATTTATTGCTTTTTACTAACTGAATGCTGTCTATTTTGTATTTTTTAAAAATGTATTCATTAATTTCTTCTGGAGTAATACCTCCATTAATATTTTGACTTTTTATAGCTTCTAGTAATGAAACATCATATAAAATAGCAATCATTTTATCTTTTTCAATCAAATTACTAGGTTTTTCTACGGTAGAATTTTGACAACCGAAAATAAATAGTATCGTAAAAAACAGAATTAACTTTTTCATAAAAGGGTATTATCGATTAAATAATAAACGCTGTCCGGCTTTGATCTCTTTTACTTTAAAATTTTGATAAACCAACGTTCCGTTAACAAAAGTATGTGTTATTCTTGATTTAAAATTATAGCCTTCAAAAGGTGACCAACCACATTTTGCTAAAATGTTTTCTTTTTTCACATTCCATGGTAAGCCAGTATTTACAATAACCAAATCTGCAAAATAACCTTCCTTTATAAATCCACGGTTTTCTATTTTAAAAATCTTAGCAGGATTGTGACACATTTTTTCTACAATCTTTTCAATAGAAATTTTCCCTTGATGATAGGCTTCAAACATAGCAACTACTGCATGTTGTACCAACGGCCCACCTGATGGTGCTTTTAAATAATCCTGACTCTTCTCTTCTAAAGTATGTGGAGCGTGATCTGTAGCAATAACATCTATTCTATCATCAAGCAAGGCTTCCCAAAGTACTTTTCTATCATTTGCCGTTTTTACAGCAGGATTCCATTTGATAAAATTACCTTTAGTTTTATAATCTTCATCACTAAACCAAAGATGGTGAATACAAACTTCGGCTGTGATTTGTTTTTCTTCTAAAGGAATTTTATTGGTAAACAACTCCATTTCTTTTGCCGTTGAAAGATGAAAAACATGCAGTCTAGCTCCCGTTTTTTTTGCCAATTCTATAGCTTTTGAAGAAGAACTATAACAAGCCTCTTCACTGCGAATCAACGGATGACATGTTACAGGAATAGCATCGCCATATTGTTCTTTGTAGTGCTCCAAATTGTTCTTAATAGTAGTTTCATCTTCACAATGAACCGCAATCAGCATTTTGGTAGAAGAAAAAATCTTTTCTAAACTTTCTGGATTATCAACTAACATATTTCCGGTAGATGATCCAAGGAATAATTTTATTCCCGCAACATTTCTTGGATTTGTTTTCAATAATTCTTCCAGGTTATCATTCGTTCCTCCCATCATAAACGAATAATTGGCATACGCTTTTTGTGCAGCTATTTGATATTTATCTTCTAGTAATTCTTGTGTAATTGCATTGGGAACAGTATTGGGTTGTTCTATAAAAGAAGTAATTCCTCCAGCAACCGCGGCTCTGCTTTCGGATTCGATATCACCTTTATGAGTCAATCCAGGTTCGCGAAAATGCACTTGATCATCAATTGCTCCTGG
>Ga0255344_1005136_pt1 | contig 12748 bp, 22 predicted proteins | sample wastewater_treat_5_FD_192414 | JGI IMG/M metagenome (GOLD analysis project Ga0255344, IMG submission 192414) | Wastewater microbial communities from Lulu Island WWTP, Vancouver, Canada - plant18 | ecosystem: Engineered > WWTP > Wastewater > Unclassified | place: Canada: Vancouver, British... | reverse complement strand
CTTGGTGGTTCAAGTTTGACCCCAACGGAGAAGGAACAGTATGAGAAGTTCTTGCCAAAGGTAACAGATAGTGCGGCAAGGGCAAGACAGAAAATAGAGCAATTAGTTCCAATGCTAGAGGCTCTAATGGGAGCCAGTATAAGCTCAACAGAGACTTTAGAACAATATTAAATACTAGATATACCACCAATGGAGAACAAACCACTAACCGAGAAGGAGATTAAAAAGATAATTCAATTAGAGATTAAGAGTTGTTTTGAACAACTTACTACTGATGTTAGAGAGATAAAACAAGCACTACTTGGAAATGATTACCAACAAGGGGGGTTAGTTTCCATAGTCCAAAGTCATAGCGAATACATAGAAAAAAACAAAATCATAGGATTGGCAGATAGAGGAATGAAGGCAATAGAATGGTACGAAGGATTATCCGAAAAAAAGGGAAGCGATGGAAAAAGCGACTTGGAAAGATTAGAAGATGGTATTGATGCAATTCAAACAATTAGCACCATAAAGAAATGGGCAATCTTTTTTGGAATAACTAACATAGGGGCGATTATTGCACTAATCCTTGAGAAGTTCCTCTAGGGTGGAGTAGGGTAGGAGTAGGGGTAATATAAAATTGGAATAAATTAAGTGAGGAAAAGTATGGTTAAATTACAAAAACCGTTAAACAAGACAGAATTATGGATTACCCAAACCTACCACGGAGAGAAAACTCAATTGCCAGACACTCAATGTGCAGTAGATATTTCTGCCAATGTGGGAAATGAGGTAATAAGTGTTGTTGATGGTGTCATAGAGAAGGTGGATGTCGCTGGTGAATATGTATCAATTATTCCTGATGGAGGCAATTTTAGACTTCTATATGTTCATATCAATCTAATCCCCGTGAAGATGGGGCAGAGGGTAAGGGTGGGTCAGGTGATTGGTCATATTGCACCAAACAAAGGGGGTTCCCACCTACATTTTGGTTTAAAATGGAAGAATCCAGCAAAACCAGCACCTTGCCCTATGGACTATTTTGACAGAAGTATAGTATTCAGAACAAAGTATGCGGATATTAAAAAAGAGTGGTTCAAGGGTGAAGACTTAGATTGGAGTAAGTTTAGAGACCTAAGCTATATAGGGTTTAAGATAGGAGATAAAATTGTATTTACAGGAGTACAAAATATCAGAAGTGGTAGTGGTACAAGTTACTCTACAACAAGTCAGACAGCTAAGGGAATGACAGCAACAATTATAGGTGGCTCAAGAGTAGCTAATGGTTATACATGGTGGGACATAAGAGTAGACAATGGTGGAACAGGCTGGATTGCAGATGTTGGTAAAATGGAGATTTACACACCCCCCGTACAACCGCCTGTAGTGCCTCCAGAATCAACGGAGTGTGAAAAAGAGGTAATCAGACTGCAGGGCGAAATAGACAGCCTAAAGGCCAGTAAAACTCTTCTAGATAGCAAGTTGAGGGAGAGTCAAGAGGAGAGGAAGAGATTAGAGGGAGAGAAGAATGAAGCCGTGAGGCTACTAAATGAGTATAAGAATGGCAGGTTTGTTTGGATAGTGGATTTTCTGGAGAAACTATTTCCTAAGAAGAAGTAGGAGTATCCTTAAATTATTAGAGATTGTTTTTTGGAACAATTGAAGCCTGTTAGTACAATTAAAGATAGATTAAACAAGGAAAGAAAAAAAGTGAATGACATACTAAACATAATAATATATTCAGCAAGTATTATTTTGTTTGGTACTATGTTGGTTAAATTTATTTTATCTAAAATATAATAATGGATACAGAATTATTTATTTTGAGTGCTGGTGTATCAGGAGCAATTGGTTCATTAGCTCCGTTTGTTTTACCATCAGTATTTAAACTACTGGGAAAGATATTCAAGAGAGATCTTTCTAAAGAAGAAAAGAGATTGATAATCACTCTTCTTTCTGGGGCAGTAGCACTTACTTTAGTGCTTATTAAATATCAATGGGTAGAGAGTTTTGAGGATAATATAGGAAATCTTTTACAGTTCTTCTATATCAACTTTGTTGCAATTAAGGGTATGGTACAGACCATATATGAGTTGATCATTAAGAGTGTTCCAGCATTGGAAGAAAGATTTAGTTAGTAGAAAAAAGAGAGAGGGCCAATAGTTAAAATAAATATTCCTAGTGCCATGACGCCAGAAAACAAGGAGAGAGAGGGTTTGTATACTTCAGGGGATGAGAATAGTTTTGAGTCGATTAAAGATATTAGAATAAAACAACTTGGAAAGGGTGAGGTGAGTATAAGCTATCCTGATAGATTTATTACAGAATTGACCTTTGATGAGCTTCATAGGGAAATGGTAAGAAGATCTGAACTTAGACAACTTGTAGAGAACAAAGAATATAATACAAGAATAGAGATAGAGACTGATAGCCCTATTGCTATCGGCTGGTTTGCAGATACGCATATAGCGGGTCAAGATGTAGACTATGAGCGATTAAGATGGGAAGTAGAAGAGATTAAGAATAACCCTTACATGAGAGTCTTTTTGGGAGGCGACCTGACAGACGGATTCTGTTGGAACCCAGCACAGTTTAGTGATATAGCCAATCTTAATGAGCAAGACCTATACCTACATAAAATGCTTGAGTATATGGGGTATGACAAGATACTGGGGGGGGTAATGGGGAGTCATGAGAAATGGTCAAGAAGAACAGGGCTAGATTCTTACAGTGATATTAGAAAGAATATACCAATCTTTGATGGAACAGGAACAGTAGAATTAGTAATAAATGGCATTACCTATACAGGAGCTATCTTACACGAAGCAAAAGGAAATAGTTATTTTAACCCTAATCATGCACAAAAAAGATTTATCATGGAGAATGAGGGCTACGACTTTGTAATGACAGCCCATACTCACGCAGGTGCAGAACAATCTCAAATAAGACAGACCGCAAAGGGTAGTAAAAAGGTTGTCTTCTTGTCCGGTAAGACATTCAAGAGAACTGATGACTTCTTAGATACAAAAGGATTTAAGAGAAAAGAAGGTGAAGCCTTAGGAACTAACTGGATATTGTTCAACCACAAACAGAAAATGATGATACCTCTATCAAGTACAGCAGAAGTATTAGAAATTATGGGGAGTATTTAGTGATATAGTTCGTTAAAAATCCAACTAGAGGAGGTGTGATGTGTCCAAGAAGGCGAAGTTTGACTGGAAGCACGAGATTAAGGTATTGCAAGGGTATGTATGTCCCGTATGTGGATTAAAAGGTACAGATAGTACACTCCAGATACACCATTGTAAAAACAAATGTAGAGGTGGCAACAATTCAACAATCAACTGTGTAGCGGTTCACTCAAAGTGCCACAAGCTCATCCATGAGAAGCATGGGAACGATTATTACGACCCAAGGCAAGGCTAGTTGGTAGAGAGAGGGTATTGTATATATCCATTTTGGTATGAATATCCTCTCTTTTAGTTTTGTAAACTTAATTGTAAAGATAATTGACATGGTAAAGAGAACTAAATGCGAGGTGTACAGCAGAATTGTAGGATACATAAGACCTATTGCACAATGGAATATTGGGAAACAAGCAGAATGGTCAGATAGAAAAATGTTCAAAATAAAGAATATATGATATAGTAATTCTAAGGCTTTTAACTAAATTTAGTTGAAGCCCCAATCTGATATAGCAGTCCCCAGAAATGGGGATTGTTTTTATAGTCCTATAAAGAACTACTACATCCCCCTTGACAACCCCTATTTACTAGGTGTAAATTAGAAGTATGAGGAGAAGCACCAAGCAAAACTGCACAGAATTAGATATTTATACAGGGGGGTTGGTTTCCTTGCTTGGTCGCCAACTCTCCTGTATAACTATTTAATTTTAAGACCAGGCAAATATGCAAGAGATAATCTGTCCAAAAGAGGGAAATGCCTACTCAGTAGCCGAGGTAGAAGAAGTGGATACCGAAGAAATTGAGGGGATAACAGGGAACAATAAACTCCTATTCAAACCCGAGTTTATTCCATTCTACCTAAACGAAGTAAAGAAGTATAACTTTTCTAACACAGAAGGACTTGTCTATGGGTTTATAAGGTTTTATTTAAAAAATAATCCTAATGGAAAGTTCTATTTTACTAACGATCAACTCGCTTATATGCTAGATGTTTCTTCAAGTACGATTTCTAACTCAATAGTTAAAGTCTGCAATTGTGGAGAATTTAAAGTTTCTTACAAAGTAAAAGCAAATGGTGGCACATTCCGACTCTTAGAAAGTTCAGAGTCCGACTCTGAGAAAGTTAAGAGTGAGACTCTGAGAAAGTTAAGAGCAAATAATAATAAGATAAAAGAGAATAGTATAAACACACCTAGGGAGGCTGTGGGGGACAAGCCCCAGAGTTATGGTAGTCCTGACATTACAAAGCTACAGAACTTCCTAAAGGAACACTACCCTATACCGCTGGAGGGAATTACAGATAGAAGAAGACTACACAATGTTATACAGGTTCTAACTAAGAGAAAGAACCAAGACGAGTGGATGGATGATGACTGGAGAAAGAACTTCAATACCTTTATCAATCTGTATATTCCAAACACTAAAGAGGATTACTATGCTAGAAGTGTGTATAAGCTACTAGATAAAATTAAACTCTGGAGAGAGTATCGGGGTAAATTAAATTAAATTAAGTTATATATATTTATGGAAGAACAAAAAGGGGAAATGTTAGTAAGCACAGATCTAGGGTTAATCAGCAAGGAGAATGTCAACTGGTTATACTCTCAAAGGGTGCTAGGTAGAAAGGGACAGATATTAGCAACAATGGTTCCTGGTATATCTCAAAAGTTAGTTTATCTCTATTCCTATTTAAGACTTCTAGTTGATGACATTAAGAGTGAAGCCCCTACACTGCCGCGTGGGGTAACCTTAGACCTTAACGATTGTCTAACAATAGCAAGAACAGGAAGACTAGAGAAACCCTATACTTTAGAGGGTGAAGAGTTTAAGTATATTGTTCATCACTCGGTTGTAGAAGATATACAAAGAGCTGGGAAAGAAGCCTTTATTAAAAATCAACCTAAGACTAATTCTAAGTATGATATTTTAGATGACTAATAAAATGGAACTAAGCGAACAACAAAAACTAAGTTTTAGAAATACTCCAGAGTATAAACAAATGAAGAGTATGCTTCCAGCTTGTGATGAGATATACAAACTTGTATTTAATGCCACAGAGATTAAAAGAACTCAAGACTCAGCCCTAGATATGGACTTGGGAATAGATGTTATTCTCACCCTCCCTAGTGGATTAATTCTAACAGGTCAAGAGAAAGCCCTAAGTCATCAGTTTGAACACCACAACACCTTTACAATGGAGTTCTATCAGAACAGAGACACCAAAGAAAAGGGAGAATTCTTTAAGATTAAAAGTCAGTTCTACCTATCAGGATACATCAATGAGCAACAGAATGCTTATACCTCTTGGCATATAATCAACCTTTGCAATCTAATCCAGTGGCTAGGAAAATACCCAACAAGTCAATTAGAGAAAAAGACCATACCCTCTACAGGAGATGCTTCATTTATTGCTATACCTTACAAGAATATACCAGCAGAGTGCATTCTTGCTAAAAGTGAATAATATTACAGGCTATTGACAATATATGATAAAAGGTATAATATAGATAATATATAAATTAAACTACCTAAAAATATATGGTAAATATACACACAGTTCTTAACAAGAGGGGTCATGGGGCCGTTCTTGATTTAAGAGAGATCGGCGTGGGCGATACGAGTTATGTTCTTTTGACCACAGGGAGTGGAGATTCAAAAGACACAAAGGCGATAATTGAGGTTTGCAAGACTGTCAAAGCAAAGCAGTTGTTTAACAGTTTGTTGCATACGTTGATTACAAATGATTATAAATTGATTAAGGCTTAATAGAATGAATATACAAAAAGAGTTTATACAAAACATACAAGGAAAGGACTTCGTGAAGTACGAGGGATTGCTTAATCTCTTCCACGAGAACGGTGGCAAGGAGATACACACAGAGTTGGTACAGTCCGAGCTTAAAGGGGAGACATTCTTTATATTCAAAGCAGTAGTATCTGGAACAAAGGGAACTTTTGAAGGATATGGAGATGCTTGTAAGGGAAATGTTAATCCAATGATTGTAAAGCACATGATGAGAATGGCAGAGACAAGAGCCAAGGCAAGAGCATTAAGAGATTACAACAATATTGGAATGGCTGCGGCTGAGGAGTTAGATTAATTTAACTTTAGAGGATATTAAAATGTTTGAAGATATAAAAAGCGGAACAGTAGTAAATGGAGTTAAAGTTCTACATGAGCAACCTAAGTCGGCATATCAGAAGTTGCTAAGTTATGGAATAGGAGAGCAAATGAGAGAATTGACCAAGCAAAAGATAACTCCTAAGCAACAAATGGAAAAGGAGTTGCTAGTTAAAAGAATGAGAAACGAGTATAGAGATTATTTAGCAACTAAGTAAAATGGAAAAGAAGATACAGAAGATAAAGAGAGAAGCACAGATAGAAGTTCTAACTGATATATTCCAAACCTGCTATCAAGAAGATAGTAGGACCTTGGAGTTAGTAGAAGATAAATTATCTAAATTAAAAGAAAATAAAGATGAAGACAATAAACATAAAAAGTAGAGTAAACAAGATAGGAAAGAAAATAATGAGCATTGATCTAATAGATGGGCAAGGAAGAGGAGTAAGTATAATACGAAGATTGATAATCCTATTACTACTTCTTTTCTCCCTGTATGTTCTGATAGACTTACTAATACACAAAGGGTTTCTAACTACTAACGAACAGAGGCAACTTAACCAGGCAATCCAACAGCCCCTACCAAGCCCTGTGATAGCCCTAGAACAAACAGAAGATACCAAGGTGGACAGTCAGACCACCGAGGATATACAAAAGGTTAAAACCCCCTTACAGCCCCTTGGTAAAATTGAAGAGTATATTATCGCCTATGGTGGGAGATATGACAGTGAATATTTAGCAAGTTTAAGGAAGTATTGTAGTGAAGATACATTGAAGTTAGTAATAGCAATTAGTGTAGCAGAAACAGGAATGGGTAAGGCAAGAATGGACAGGAATACTAACTGGTATGGATACTTTTATGGGGGAGACAGACAGTACGATCCTGATATGGAGACAATGAGTAGGGTTATTTGTAATGGAATAAGTAAGTATTACTCGGATGTGGCAACCAATTATGACAGGGCTTTTACCTATACAGGTGGAGATAATACTAAGACTTGGATGGGTAATGTAAACGAGGCTTTGAGTGAGATGAGGTAGTTCTTTATATTGTCGGATTTGTCGGCATTCTGGAGCCTGAGAGGGTTGTCTGGGGTGTCCGAGAAATCTGATAACTAGGGTGGGGCTTTTACGGGTAGTTTTAGCCTCACCTTAGCAGATAGTTAATTTTAGTAGAAGAATAACAATGGTTATAGATAAAAAGTTCAAGGGGTTAGTTAAGGAAGATTTTAGATATGTGTTTAATGGGGACATAGAAACGACTGAATTTTTAGAGGTAGATTTAGATATGGGGTTGTTTGTAACTGGGTCTATTGAAGCAGGTGAGTATATTAACGCAGGTTGGTATGTTGACGCAGGTGAGTATATTAAAGCAGGTGAGTTTATTGAAGCAGGTGGGTCTATTGACGCAGGTGAGTATATTAAAGCAGGTGGGTCTATTGAAGCAGGTGGGTCTATTGAAGCAGGTGGGTCTATTGAAGCAGGTGAGTATATTAAAGCAGGTGGGTCTATTGACGCAGGTGAGTATATTAAAGCAGGTGGGTCTATTGAAGCAGGTGGGTCTATTGAAGCAGGTGAGTATATTAAAGCAGGTGGGTCTATTGAAGCAGGTGGGTCATCTGGAATAGTGGCTGGACTGTCAATTACCTGTAAAGGCACACTATCGTTTGGATTAAAAGCATTTGCAGGGATTTGTAGTTGGAGAGAAATATCCGAAGAAGAAAAAACTATTACTTGTGAGAAGTTTAATGGTGGAGTAGTTGAGTATGGAATACTAAAGGAAACAGGACTTGAAGAGGATAGGAAGATAGAATTAAGTATGGACGAGATAGCCCAGAAGTTTGGGGTAGCTGTAAAAGATTTGAAGATTAAGAAAGGTTAATTTTAGTGTTTAATAAAGTGGAAAAGAAAAGTAAAAGAAAAGAATCGCATCACCATTTTAATGAAGAAGCAAAATGTGTAAGGTGTGGAATAACAATAAGTGAAGTTCAAAGTGTATTTTGTAGGGAAAAGAATATGTTAAATGATTATCTTGAAGCAGGTGGAGATGAAGACTGTATTGTTATATCAAGGAAAGAGTTTGAAGACAAACTATTAGATAGAGAGAGGGAAGAGAACAATTACTTGCACTTAAATCTTCATGTAAAAATGCCAAGAGAGTTGGATAAGGGAGATTGGAATGGAAAGGTATCAGCTTATCTCTCACTTCAAGGTATAACATATCTTGGGAGTAGTGAGGTGGCAGAGAAAGGGGAAAGTTATGGGGAATTGGTTGATTATATGAACCTTGTAGGAGAAGTAGAAGAATTAAGAGAGCAGTATTTAGAGATAGAGGAGAGGCTAAAAGAGTTAGGGAAAACAACGAAGAGGGTTCAAACATTTGTATCTAAATTAAATAGTAAAGATAGTGGGGAGGAAGAATGAATTGAAGATAGCAAAACATTGGAATTAGTGGAAGAGAAGTTATCTAAATTAACAACAAAGTAATATGGAGAAGAAAGAATTAGAAGAAAAATTGAGAGGGCTTATAATATTTACCGAAGGAGATGGGCAAGGACAAGCAACTAACACAACATTAGAGGAAGAACTTGGAGAGTATGCAATGCAGAAGGTGTTAGACCTTTTCTCTCAAGAGTTAGACAAAGCAAGGGAAGAGGGGTTTGAACAAGGATATAAAGAAGCAAAGTTTGATTGTGAGATGGGCAAGGAATTTAGTAAGGAAAGTTTTAAGGAAGTAGTGAGTAGTGTTTCATCTAAATTAAAAGACAATAAGTAATATGGAGAAGCTGAGGCACCTTGACACATTCACGGGTTACGGAGGGTTTACAATCTCGGCACAGAAATTGGGTTGGGAAACAGTCGGCTTTAGCGAAATAGACAAGTATGCTAGTGCGATTCTTAAATATAATTTTTCAAACATAAAAAACTATGGAAACATCAGCGACATTGATTTTAGACAGTTCCGTGGAGAAATCGACATCATTACGGGAGGAACACCGTGCCAAGATTTGTCAGTGGCTGGAAAAGGAAAAGGACTTGAAGGGGAAAGGAGTGGACTATTCTTTGAGTTTATCAGAGCGGTCACCGAATCTGAAGCTACATATTTTGTCTGGGAGAATGTTAAAGGGGCTTTATGGAGCAATAAAGGATGGGATTTTGCCAGAGTGCAAATTGAAATGGAACAAGCTGGGTATGATGTCTGGTGGCAAGTTATCAATGCCAAAGACTTCGGAGTCCCACAAAACAGAGAGCGTATCTTTGCAATCGGTATTAGAAAAGGAAGTGGAAGAGAAATACTATTTGAGCAAAGAGGGTCAGGAAAAGATATTAACAAGATTGTAGATACGGGACACGATGGGACTAATGGGAATGTTCACAGTTTAGATGCTAACTACTGGAAAGGAAGTAATAATCCCAATAAGAGCAGAAGAAGTCAGATAGCAGTTAGAGAAGCAACTAAAAAAGGATATGCAGTTGCAGAAGAGGGTGACAGTATAAACTTAAGTGTTCCTAATTCTAAAACGAGAAGAGGTAGAGTTGGGAAGGGGGTAGCTCAAACACTAGACACAGCAAGTAATCAAGCAACCCTAGAGGGTATGCGAATAAGAAGACTAACCCCCACAGAGTGTGAAAGACTTATGGGTTTAGAAGACAACTGGACTGCTAAGGGGATTATGGACGGAGAAGAAGTAGAAATATCGGACACTCAAAGATACAAGATGTGTGGGAATGGTGTTGTAGTTAATTGTGTAGATTATATATATAAAATTATAAAAGACAATAAGTAATATGGAGAAAGAAATAATGGTTGATGGAGTAGTGTATGTCCCCAAAGTGGAGCGCAAAGAGATTTAATTTATTATATTTAATAAATATGGAATATATAAAATACACATTAACAATGCCAAATGTAGGAAGTTGGAATGGTAAGTGGTCTGGTGAGGGGAGAGAATATAATGTAGTCAGACGGTATGGGGCTAAAGATGAAAGGGTTTCAAAGATATTAGAGAAAGGCAGTTATTACTACGACTTTGGTGATGGCTGGGGTGCAAACATCTCGGTAGAACGAATAGCTAATGGTAGAGAAGCGAAAAAAGAGAAGAAAAAGTCAATGGGTTTCTGTGGATATGAATGGATGATAGATAGTATTGAAAAGAACTTGAAGATTCTAATCTAAATTAAAAGACAATAAGTAATATGGTTATAGATAAAAAGTTCAAGGGATTAGTAAAAGAAGATTATAGATATGTGTTTAACGGAGATATAGAGACAACAGAGAATTTAGAGATAGATTTGGATATGAGGCTATTTGTGACTGGGTCTATTAAAGCAGGTTGGTCTATTGAAGCAGGTTGGTCTATTGAAGCAGGTGGGTCTATTGAAGCAGGTAGGTCTATTGAAGCAGGTGGGTCTATTAAAGCAGGTGGGTCTATTGAAGCAGGTAGGTCTATTGAAGCAGGTAGGTCTATTAAAGCAGGTAGGTCTATTAAAGCAGGTGGGTCTATTGAAGCAGGTAGGTCTATTGAAGCAGGTTGGTCTATTGAAGCAGGTAGGTCTATTGAAGCAGGTAGGTCTATTGAAGCAGGTTGGTCTATTGAAGCAGGTTGGTCTATTGAAGCAGGTAGGTCTATTGAAGCAGGTGGGTCTATTGAAGCAGGTGGGTCATATGGAATAATCGCAGGACTCTCAATCACTTGTAAGGGAATACTCTCTTTTGGGTTAAAAGCGTTTGCTGGAATATGTAATTGGAGGGAGATATCCGATGAAGATAAAACAATTACTTGTGGAAAATTAGAGAGTGGGACTATTGAGTATGGAATATTAAGGGAAACAGGAGTTGAGGAGAGTGATGATAAGACGCAGGAAGCTATGAGGTTATTAAAAGAACAGGGATCTAAATTAAAAGACAATAAGTAATATGAAGTTGATACTAGGAGATTGTTTAGAAGAATTGAAGAAGATAGAGGATAACAGTATTGACTGTGTTATTACTTCTCCACCATATGATAATCTGAGAACCTATAAAGACACTCTGGAGTGGGGGGAACATATTTGGAAACCAATTATCAAGGATTTGTTCAGAGTATTAAAACAGGGTGGTGTAATAGTATGGGTAGTAGGCGACGCAACAATAAAAGGTAGCGAAACAGGTACATCTTTTAGACAAGCATTATGGGCAAAAGAGTGTGGCTTTAACCTACATGATACAATGATATATAACAAGATTTGCTATCCACCACTAACACACAATCGCTACGAACAATCTTTCGAGTATATGTTTGTGTGGAGTAAGGGAAAACCGAAGACGTTTAATCCAATTCTGGTGGATTGTGATACAAAGGGAAGTAAGCGACCAAGATATAAGTCCAACAAGGAGATTGGTTCTTCTGTTCGGAATGACAACCGTGTAGACATTATTAAAGAAAAGAAAATTAAAAATAATGTGTGGAATATTAGACCTAACAATACTCACCATAATCACCCAGCAATATTCCCAGAGAAACTAGCCGAGGACCACATCAGGAGCTGGACTAAAAGTGGGGATGTTGTGCTTGACCCATTTATGGGAAGTGGCACAACAGGGGTAGTTTGTAAAAAACTTGAGAGAGATTTTATAGGAATTGAATTGGTACAGGAGTATTACAACTTGGCGAAGGAGAGAATAAAAAACACTCCGAATAGTTTATTTATCTAAATTAAAAGACAATAAGTAATATGGAGAACTGGAAAGAAAGGTTTAGAAATCAATTTGTAGATACTTATGGAGAAAAAGACAGTAAAGAGTGGAGAATAGCATATCAGCCAATAGAGGAATTAGAGGACTTCATCTCTAAAGAACTAGACAAAGCAAGGGAAGAGGGGTTTGAACAAGGATACAAAGAAGCAAAGTTTGATTGTGAGATGGGCAAGGAATTTAGTAAGGAAAGTTTTAAGGAAGTAGTGAGTAGTGTTTCATCTAAATTAAAAGACAATAAGTAATATGGAGAAGATAATACTTGCTTGTAAAGGGGATAACAACTGGAGAGAGGTGTTTGATACGGAAGAAAGGGCTTACTGGTTTTTATATGGATTACTTTCTAGGGTGGACAGATATTATGAAGACAGTAAGTTTGGTAGCTTTGCTTTTGATATTGAAGATGACTGTATCATATGGAAACAGGGGGATAAGGTTAAGTATTGTAATGGTTGGCATTGGACACAGCATAGCGACAAGGAAAAGATAGTTATGCCAGATGGGAGAGAGCTTTATAGTATTTTCAGCGAGTTAGAGGAATAGTTAAATTAAAACAATAAGTAATATGGAGAAGAAAACACTTGAACAGATAAGGGGAGAGTTTGATAAAGAAAGAATAAAAGAGTGGGACAAGACAGCTATGGAAACATACAAACAAGCAACACAGGACACCCCAGAGGAGTGGAGTTGGAAGTTCCTTAAGGGTGGGTGTGAACCAACAGATTA
>Ga0255344_1005130_pt1 | contig 12755 bp, 10 predicted proteins | sample wastewater_treat_5_FD_192414 | JGI IMG/M metagenome (GOLD analysis project Ga0255344, IMG submission 192414) | Wastewater microbial communities from Lulu Island WWTP, Vancouver, Canada - plant18 | ecosystem: Engineered > WWTP > Wastewater > Unclassified | place: Canada: Vancouver, British... | reverse complement strand
GGCAAACATATTGATGCTTCAAGGCTCTTCCTCTACAAGACAACCCGTAACCTGATGCAGGTCTCGGGCGATACCGGAGCCTGGCTCCGCGAGGCTATGGGCGCCCTTGTCCTCTGCGGTGTGCCTGATGAGAAGTACTGGCCCTACAAGGTGAAGGACTTTGATAAGGAGCCGACCGGCTTTGTCTATGCACTGGCTGAGAACTACTCCACGGTAAAATACTTCTGTCATGATCCGCAGGGTTCAGAGACTCAGTCTGCTGATGTTCTGGCATCGGTAAAGAGCTACCTGACAGCCGGCATACCATCCATGTTCGGCTTCTGGGGATTCGAGTCGTTTGAGGAGTCAGCTGCACCGGGTGATATACCCTATCCCTGCAAGGGAGAAAAGGCACAGTGGGGTCATGCCGTCATGGCTGTCGGTTATGATGACGATCATAAGATCACCAATCTGAAATGCAACCTGTCAACCAAGGGCGCGCTGCTTATACGCAACTCATGGGGAAAACAATGGGGCGACAACGGCTACGGCTGGCTGCCCTATGACTATGTACTTTACGGCCTCGCCCTCGACTTCTGGTCAATCCTGGATATGAAATGGATTGACACCGGGAGATTTGGATTGTAAATATATCGCAACAGATCAGTATGACTAACATTTTCCAGATTCGCATTGAACTGGCACGCTACCGCCCCAAAATATGGCGCCGGCTGCTTGTAAAGCCAGACCTCCCGCTGTCCGATTTTCATCTGGCCATCCAGATAGCCATGGGATGGGATAACAGTCACCTGCACCAGTTCATAAAAGACAGGAAATTCTATTCAGAAAGGCTTGAGGAAGACTGGACATGGGACGACGCACATAACATTGATTATTCTGAAATGCACGTTTCAGACCTTCTTACAAAAGAGAAGGACAAGATCGAATATGAATATGATTTTGGAGATGGCTGGGTTCATGAGATCAGGCTGGAAAAGATCCTTCCCGCAGATGATACCATGAAGTCACCTGTCTGTATTGGCGGAGAACTGGCCTGTCCGCCGGAGGACTGCGGAGGTATCTGGGGCTATGCGCAGATGCTTGAGGCATTGAAAGACTCGAGTCATGAGCAGCATGAAGAGACCCTTGAGTGGATCGGTGAAGAATTTGACCCGAAGCTATTTGATGTAGAAATGGTCAACAAGCTTTTGAATAAGCACGTAAAGTATAAAAATTATAAAGCATAGAGTCAACTGTCAGGGAATACTTGACAGTTGTGGAATAAGGCTGAATTTTGATTCGGGAACCCGGAACCTCTGCCTTCAGGCAAGTTGTGGCTCACGTTTCAGCAGCTGGTCCTGCGAGTTGGTCGCAAGGCATTTCAAAAGGTATGATAACGCAGCTGAGATTCCGGCAATCAACACCGGCTTGATAGTGCTCCACGTGAAAACAGCCCCGGTATCAAGTAGATTAATGACACCTGTCAGGACAGCTGTTAGAAAAGCAATCAGAAGACCCCTCGAAAAATCCTTCCAGTCGAGAGTGAGAAATTTTGACTTCATGACATGTTGGTATTAGTTTAACTTTCACACCCATAAAGTTAAGCCAAACCTCATTACAAGTCAAGTCCCTTCTCCTTAAGGACTAAAGATAGATATTCATTTAAATCAATAGTTATGAAAACCAACGATGTTTTCATAGTTGCTGAAATTGCACAGGCACACGACGGTAGCCTGGGTATAGCACATTCATTCATCGATGCCCTTAAGGATACAGGCGTTGATGCCGTAAAATTCCAGGTTCATATTGCAGAGGCAGAGAGCAGTATTCATGAACCTTTCAGGGTGAAATTCAGCTACGAAGATGCCACACGCTATGATTACTGGAAGCGTGTGGAATTTACTCATGATCAATGGTCCGGACTCAAAAAGCACTGCGAAGAGTGCGGCATGGAATTCATGGCATCTGTGTTCAGTAATGCCGCTGTTGACCAGCTTGAAAAGATAGGTGTCAAAAGATATAAAATCGGGTCAGGGGAAGTGTCAAACCTACTGTTGCTCGACAAAATTGCTGGTCTAGGTAAACCTGTAATACTATCCTCGGGCATGAGTTCCTTTACCGAACTTGACAGAGCGATTGAGTTGTTAAGGGCATATAATTGTGAATATTCAATACTCCAGTGCACAACTGCTTATCCAACAAAACCGGAACAATGGGGACTGAATGTCATACACGAGCTTAAGGACCGGTATGGCGTACCTATTGGCTTCAGTGACCATTCAGGTGACATTTATGCCTGCCTTGCAGCGACAACTCTTGGTGCAGAGATCTTAGAATTTCACGTAACCTTTGACAAAATGATGTTCGGACCTGATTCACCAGCATCGTTGACAATTAACCAGACAAAAGTCTTGGTTGATGGCGTAAGGCAGATTACTATAGCTATGAATAACAGTGTGATAAAGGACGAGATCACTCACTTTTCTGCTCTGAAAGGGATGTTTGAAAAATCATTGGCGGTGAACAGGGATTTAAAGGCTAAAACAGAAATAACACCAGAAGTTCTCGAGGCAAAGAAACCAAAAGGTTTTGGCATCCCGGCATCAGAATACAAGACAGTTATAGGCAGAAAGTTGAAGGCTGATCTTAAAGCATGGTCATTTTTAAAACCGGAAGACCTCTTATGAGTAAAAGGAAAATATGTGTTGTTATAACTGCACGCCCGAGTTATAGCAGGGTAAAGACGGTATTGCAGGCAATCAAGGATCATCCGGATCTTGAATTGCAGCTGATCGTTTCAGGATCTGCACTTCTGGACCGTTACGGCACAGCGGTTGATTTCATTGAGAAAGACGGATTTGAAATCGCAAGCCGTGTCTTTAATGTACTTGAGGGCGAAAATCTTATGTCTGCGGCGAAGACAACCGGTATTGGCATCCTTGAGTTGTCAACTGTCTTTAACAACCTTAAACCTGATATAGTCGTAACTGTGGCCGACCGTTTTGAGACAATGGCAACTGCTGTAGCCGCAACTTACATGAATATACCCCTTGCCCACATCCAGGGTGGAGAAGTCACTGGAAGCATTGACGAAAAAGTCAGGCACAGTATAACGAAACTCGCAGATTACCATTTTGTTGCCTCCGCTGGTGCCATGGAGAGGGTTTTGAGACTTGGAGAGAACCCTGACTTCGTATTCAATACTGGTTGCCCTTCAATAGACTTAGCAGCCAGGGTTGCAGGAAACCCTGAACTGAATTTTGATCCCTTTGAGAAGTATGGCGGGGTGGGAGCCAGACCATCACTAGGTAACGGCTATATAGTAGTAATGCAGCATCCTGTCACTAATGAATACAGGGAAAGCAGGGCACATATAGAAGAGACTCTTTGTGCACTTAAAGACATTGGAGAATCCGTTTTATGGTTCTGGCCTAACGTTGATGCCGGATCCGACGGAACTTCTGCGGGAATTAGGGCTTTCAGGGAAACATATCAGCCGCACCACATGCATTTTTTCAAGAACATGGATGGAGAGGATTTTCTGAGGCTTCTCGTTAATTCAAAATGTATAGTAGGTAATTCCAGTGTAGGAATTCGCGAGTGTGCATGGCTCGGCGTACCCGCAATAAATATTGGGAGCAGGCAGAACAGGCGAGAGAGGGGTACGAATGTAAAAGATGTTGACTATGATAAGGATCAGATCCGTCAGGCAGTATTGACCTGTCTGAAAAATGGCAAGGCAGAGCCTTCTGATATTTACGGAAAGGGAGATGCAGGTAAAATGATAGCAGATTTGCTCGCAATAGTACCACTCAGGTTCCACAAGACAATAACATTCTGATGAAGATACTGGGATTAATTCCTGCTCGCGGAGGCTCTAAAGGAGTTCCTGGTAAAAATATTAAGCCTCTCGCTGGCATACCACTTATTGAGTACACAATCGCAGCAGCACTAAACTCTAAACTGCTCACCAATGTTGTTGTCTCTACAGACAGTGCTGATATTGCCCGAATTTCTGAAAAAGCAGGAGCAGAGGTGCCATTTATTCGACCTGATTATTTGGCAACAGACGATTCAGCCACTATTGATCTGGTTATTCATGCAGTTGACTTTTTACATGATACTGGAAGGGATTATGATGCTATCTGTCTCTTACAGCCGACTAGTCCGTTCAGACCTGATGGATTTATTGATAAGGCTGTTAAGAAATTTATAAAGTCCGGGTCTGACTCCCTGATTACAGTCCTTCCCCTTCCTGAAAAATTTAATCCACACTGGATTTTTGAGATTAGCAGCACTGATTCATTGAGGCTTGCAACAGGAGAAGATAAAATTATAAAACGTAGACAGGATCTTCCTCCTGCTTACTATCGTGACGGATCAATATACTTGACCCGAATCAGTGTTATAAAAGAAATGCATTCTCTTTACGGACGTTCAATAGGTTACGTTGTATCTGACCAGATGTATCATGTGAATATTGATAATTCGGAAGACTGGCTTAAGGCAGAAGAGACTGCGATTGTGCTTCAAAAAGGGAACCCCAAAGAATTTGAATATCTTTTTAAAAGCTAAACGTTTGTGTGCGGCATTGCCGGAATAATCGGATTATTTCCTGAGAGATCTGAAAGACTTGAAAAAATGCTTGTGGCTCAGGCACACAGGGGGCCTGACTTTACTGGCAGGTGGTCTGATAATTTCATTGCCCTGGGTCATAACCGGCTTAGTATCATTGATTTGAGCGAAAAGGCAAATCAGCCAATGATCAGCAATTGCGGAAAGTATGTTATCGTTCTGAACGGTGAGATTTATAATTACAGGGAACTTAAAAATGAGCTTAAAGATTACAACTTCAGGACAGAGTCAGACACTGAGGTTGTACTGGCTGCCTGGAACCGTTGGGGCAGGGAGATGCTGTATAAATTAAACGGTATGTTCTCTTTTGCAATCTGGGATAAGGATAGCAGAAAACTGTTTGCAGCGCGTGACCGGTTTGGTGTGAAGCCCTTTTATTATTCCGTTTCAAAAGGCAGTTTTATTTTTGCAAGCGAGATAAAGACTTTTTGGGCAGCAGGAATGCCCCGCGAAAAGAATCTTACCGTATGGGCAAAGTATCTCGTTTACGGTTCATACGGAATGCCTGAAGAAACATTCTGGGAAAATGTTTTTCAGTTACCTGCAGGTCACTGGCTCGAAATTGGTGCAGAGGATTCGCTCTCTGTCAATGGTATCAAACCTGTGAAATGGTATGATTTTGCATCCCGGATAAGAGAGATCGAGCATTTGGATTCTACTTCCCTGCGAGATAAATACATGGGACTTTTGAAAGAAAGTATCAGGTACAGGTTTCGTTCAGACGTGCCGGTTGGTTTCAATATCAGCGGCGGATTGGATTCTTCGACCCTTCTGGCCATTATAAACAATGAGTATCCTGATAACAACTCTATTGAAGCGTTTACTTTCTATACGGGTCATCCTGACTATGATGAACTGCCCTGGGCTGAAAAGTTAATATCTCTCACCGGGAAGCTCCTGAACGAGGTTCTGATGACTAGCGCTGATGTGCCGCGACTTATTGAAAAGGTGAGTTACTTTCAGGACGAACCATTCGGAGGTTTTCCGACCCTGGCTTACAGCAAGATATTTGAACTCGCAAGGCGAAAGGGGATTATTGTTCTTCTTGACGGGCAGGGGATGGATGAGGCGTGGGCCGGTTACGATTATTATCAGAATGATTCCGGGTATACGGTTCAAGGTACTGCAACCTCGCCGGTAAGACCAGAGGTGCTTGAGCCTGAGTTCAGGCAGCTGGCTGACAAGGATGCTTATCCTGCCCCATTTGAAGATAACCTGGTGAACCTGCAATACAGAGATCTTTTTTATACCAAGATTCCTAGGGCGCTCAGGTTCAATGACCGTGTCAGCATGATGCATGGAACAGAGTTGCGAGAACCGTTTCTGGATTATCGCCTTGTAGAATTAGCATTTTCACAGCCTTATAATATCAAGATACGGGATGGCATTAGCAAATGGATGTTGCGAGATATCGTGAAAGACCTGTTGGGAAGTGACATTGCCCTTGCTCCAAAACGTGCGCTTCAGACCCCTCAGCGAGAGTGGCTGTCAGGAGATCTCAAAGATTATACCGAGAACGTTATCGGATCATTTTCTAAAAATGACTTTGTTATTCAACCAGAAGTCAAAAAAATATGGGAAAGCTATCTGAGCGGTAAGAATGATAATAGTTTTTTCATCTGGCAATGGATAAATCTTAATATGTTATTATAATTGAATATGAATGTGCAATCTCCCTCAAAATTCAGCCACCATAAATAAAAGAAAACATACAACGAATCTTGGAAGCTTGGCAAAATGATAAACTCTTTCGCTTGGGATTTTATAGGCCGCATAACCAGTCAGATTGTAAGCGTTATAGTTGGTATTGTACTTGCTCGTATTCTTACCCCTGCCGAGTTTGGGTTAGTAGGCATGTCGATGGTTTTTATTGCTATGTCTGGCCTTTTTACTAATCTTGGTTTAGCTTCTGCCTTAATACAAAGAACAAACCCTGAAGAAATACATTATTCATCTTCATTCTTTTTAAATATTGGTTCAGCTGCTATTTTAACCAGTATTTTCATCTTAGCTGCTCCCTTAATAGCCAAGTTTTTCAACAATGCTTCGATAATAAGTCTAATAAGGGTTTTATCGTTAAGTCTATTGATAACAAGCTTTTCTACAGTTCAGGAAGCGATGCTAAGAAAGGACATGAGATTTAAAACTTTAGCTAAAGCAAAAATCATTGGAGCGGGTTTAAGCGGTGCGACCGGAATTTCTATGGCTCTAAGTGGATTTGGGGTGTGGAGCCTTGTTACGCAAACCATTATTGGCAGGTTTGTGCCCACAGTTTATTACTGGGTAGTAAGTTCTTGGAAGCCAAAGCTCCAATTTCATTTCAAGGCAATCAGGGAATTATGGAGCTATAGCCTAAGTCTGCTCATCGCTGGTATTATTGATACTATTTACCGGCAGTTGGATACTGTCATAATTGCACGCATTTTTACTACTACGGATCTTGGTTTATTCTCCAAGGCAAAATCCCTGAATCAATTTGCAGTTAAATACTCATCACAAAGTATCGATGTAATTACATTTCCTGCGTTGTCAAAAATTAAGAATGAACGTACCCGATTAATTGAGACAGGCTTAAAAGCTGAAGTTTTTATTGCATTTATAACTTTTTGCCTACTTGGCTGGCTTTTTGTATCATCAGAATCACTGATACTTACTCTTTTGGGGCAGAAATGGGAGGCATCTGTGCAAATTTTCAGATTACTGTGCCTAAGCGGGTTTGTCTATCCAGTTAGTTCAGCTTCACTTAATATGTTGAAGGCTTCCGGAGATTCTAAATCGTTTTTAAAGGTTGAAGTAATAAAAAAGATAATTGGACTGATTGGCTTATCAATTGGATTTATGTTTGGGTTAAAAGGTTATCTGATAAGCCTCATTATTACCGGCATGATCTCTGTATTATTGAATATGCTTTTTACAAGCCGTTCACTAAATATTTCAATCGGCCATCAACTGTTGCCCATATTACCTTATGTTCTGCTTGGTATAATATCTTCACTGATCGTTGAAATAGTACACATAAACTTCAGGTTGCAGTATGTTAACTTTATATTAATTACAATAGCATTTTTCTGTGTCTATTTCGCATTAAATTATCTAATTAAAACAGATGGCATAAGACTTTTTATAGTACAAATGAACAAACTGAAAGAAATCGCACGAAATAAATTTTTAATGTCTTAAACCCTCCAGAGTATTGTTATGGCTAAGTGTGTTTTACTGTCTACATTTCCATTACCTTATCATTTAATCGGAAGTTGGACAAATAGATATGACTATCTGTTGTCACAGTCCAGTCAGGTAGATTATTTGATAAGTCCTCAACCAGCCGGGCATCATAATGAATATAAACACATTAAATATATATATCTGAAATTTGGGAATCGCAGAGGATGGACGAAGTATTTCTATAAATATCGGTATATAAATTATCTAAAGATTGTAGATTCAATTTTAATAAAGGAAGATAAGCTTATTCTTAAGGTCATTGATAATGTCAGATTACTTAAAGACTTGCATGGGTTTCTTCTTAACAAAGGGCTTCGTAATCGTTGCAGAATTGTTTTTTCACAACATGGTTATTCTTATTTCTTTTCTTCGAAAGAAGGTGTTCAATTTTATGAAATGGCGGACCATCTGATCTTATTGACTAAACAATCATATGAATTCGAAGTCGGAAGATATTCCTATATAACTTCTAAGATTTCAATTTTACCGAATGGAGTGAATTCACAAAAATTCTATAAACTTTCGAAGGAAGAAAAAAATATCAAGAAAGAACAACTTGGGTATAAAGGGAAAAAGATATGTCTGTGGCTCTCGCAAGAAAGGCCTAAAAAGGGGTTACATATTCTCCTTGAAGCATGGCATAAATCAAAGCTTCGTAATTTAAATGATTTTGTTCTTATTATTATTGGAACTTCGAATAATGAAATACTGGGGAACATCCATTATAAAGGAAAAATCCCCAATGACCAGTTGCCCGAATGGTACCAGATTTCAGATTTCTACATGTTTACTTCTCTTGTTCATGAAGGATTTAGTTTATCACTGACTGAGGCATTGAAATCAGGATGTACTGTCATTGCCTCAGAGCTAGAACCATTACCTGAAATATTGATGCATGGAGAATATGGGCATCTTATTCCTAAGCCTCATAATCCCGATAGTTGGAATGATGTTCTCGATTTACTTGCTGATAATAAGCTTCCTCAAATAGAATTTAGCCGAGATGAATTAGATAAACTATACGATCTCGAAAATTGGCGAATTAAAATGAACGAGTTAATTCGTGAAGAAAAGCAGTTGTTTGATAGAAAAAGTTCGTTTATAAAGTGAAAATTCTCCTTCTTCTCCCTGACGGCGTTGGGGTTCGAAATTTCTTATATACTGACTTTATTGATAAAAGTCTCAGCGCTGGTCATGAGATCGTGATCTGGGCAGAACATGATATTCTGAGCCTGATAGATACCATTTCTGTGGGAAAAGTAGCCCTTCCTGATTCTCGATATACAGACAAATGGTCTGAAGCATTACGCCAAGTATGGCAGAAAGGTATGCTGAAATATCAGGCAAAAGAATTTAAAGATGATATATATCTGAAATATATTCAGAAATCAAGATCCGGTAAATTTAGTAGTAGAGCGAAGGATCTCTTATCATCAATTTTCTTAATGGGGTCAACATCATATAAGCGTCTTAAAAGCATTAAAAAGAAGTATATTGATAGAATAGTCCGGTTACCTTATTACAATGTATGCCTTGAGCAACTGAAGGATATCAGACCTGACATTTTATTTTGCACACACCAGCGTGCAATAAATGCCATAGCACCATTAATTGCAGCAAGGAGTCTGAAGATCGCTACTGCATGCTTTATTTACTCATGGGACAATCTGCCCAAGGCAACTATGTTCATAGAGGCAGACAATTATCTGGTATGGAGTGAACATATGAAAAGGGAACTTATTTTATATCACCCAGAAGTAGAGGAAAAAAATATTCATGTGACAGGGACACCACAGTTTACACCTTATTTTGATGAATCCTTAAGACTAAGCAGGGAAGAATTTGCTCGCCGTTATAAGCTAAATCCAAACAATTCCTGGATTTGTTATTCAGGGGATGATATAAGGACGTCGCCTTATGATCCTGTTTATCTTGGCCATCTTGCAGATGCTGTGAAAAGACTGAATAATCATAGTCAGAGGAATATTCATATAATCTTCAGACGCTGCCCCACAGATAAATCCAACCGCTTTGATGAAATTCTGGAACAGCACTCTGACTTGATAACTGCTATCGATCCACTTTGGGATTCCATAAATGATGATTTTGGTTGGAACAAAATCATTCCCAGGAAAGAGGATGTTGCTCTCCTGGTAAATACTGCCTTACATTCTGATATGGTCATCAACGTGGGCAGCACTATGGCTTTTGATTTTAATATACATAATAAACCAGCTCTCTTTATTAATTATAATGCCATTGATAATAAGCATTGGGATATCCATAAGATCTATCAATTCACACATTTTAGAAGTATGAATGATCTGACTCCGGTTATATGGGTAAACTCAAAAAATGATTGGAGCAAGAGTATAAAAGAAGCATATCTGAATAAACAGGTAATATCAGATTGCTATACATGGCATTCAAGGATTGCTATGCATCCATTGGCTAATTCCAATGAAAGAATTATCAATGCTTTAGAAAAAATCTCCTTATAATGCATATCTGTTTTCTTACACATGAATATCCAAAAGAAGGTTACCCACATGGCGGGGTAGGAACATTTGTTAGAACCTTAGGACGCGACCTGGTTAAAGAGGGTATTAAAGTATCGGTAATAGGAACAAACTATATTGATGCTAACGAAGATGAAAACGACAGTGGTGTGATGGTTTACCGTTTAGCTCCTAAGTACTTTAAAGGCTTAACATGGTATTTAAACAGTAAACGAATTAACCAAAAGTTGGCTGAATTACATCTTAAAGAACCGATAGATGTAGTGGAGACTGCAGAGCTTGGTTTGGCTTTCATAACCAAAAGAAATGGCATAAAATATATAATCAGATTACATGGCGGGCATCATTTTTTTGCTGAATCAGAGAATCGAAATATTAATCCATGGAGAGCCTATCAGGAAAAAAGGAGTTTCAGAAAGGCTGATAAAATAATTGGAGTCAGCAATTATGTTCTTGATCAAACTGCAAAGTATTTGAAATTCAATACAAAAAGAGGATCGGCAATTTACAATCCTATTGATCTTCGACGGTTTTATTGTGCAGATCCGCAAAAGGCAATTAAGGGTAGAATTTTATTTGTAGGGACAATATGCGAGAAAAAGGGTGTTCGTCAATTAATCATGGCTTTACCGAAGATTCGAAAAGAAGTTCCTGAGGCTCATTTATTAATTGCAGGTCGTGACTGGAAATTTCCAGATGGATCTTCATATGTTACTTATGTTAAAGGATACATTAATGAGAGAGATAAAGAAAGCATTACCTTTTTGGGGCCTATAGAGAATGATCAAATTCCCGGGTTGATAGAATCATCGGAAGTTTGTGTTTATCCTTCACATATGGAGGCAATGCCTTTAGCATGGTTAGAAGTAATGGCAATGGGTAAAGCGTTTGTAGCAAGTAATACTGGACCTGGCCCAGAAATAATCCAAGATTGTATGACTGGCCTACTATGTAATCCAATGAACCCTCAAGATATTGCTGATAAGACCATTATGGTTTTAAAGGATTATGATTTGAGACTCAAACTAGGATTGGAGGCCAGGAAAGATATTGAAGAGCGTTTCGCGATTGATAAAATTGTTAAGCAAAATATACTTTTTTATAAAGGCATCATTGAAGAATGACCCTACTAATAATTTCACATGTTGTTCACAAACAGTCACAAGGTCATTTTTATGCTTATGGGCCCTACGTGAGAGAAATGAATCTTTGGATAAAATATGCTGATAAAATAGTTATTGTAGCCCCTGTTGATAACAAAAAAGAACCAAGCCAAATTGATATTCTCTATGACCATAACGAATTAAAACTTCTGAAAATTCCCCAAATTGACATCCTGAGTCTTAGTTCAATATTAAGAGCTGTATTTCTTTTGCCGATTATCATTTTTAGTGTATTAAGGGGTATGATAATGGCAGATCATATTCACCTTCGCTGCCCTGGAAATGTAGGATTGATAGGGTGCTTTTTACAAGTCCTTTTCCCATTTAAACGTAAAACTGCAAAATACGCTGGCAATTGGGATTGGAACAGAAAACAACCTTGGAGTTACAGGCTGCAACAAAAAATACTGAGAAATACATTTCTGACCAGAAATATGACAGCACTAGTATATGGAGAGTGGCCTGATAGAACGAAAAACATAAAACCTTTTTTTACTGCCTCCTATTCTGAGAAAGAGCGAATCCCCGTTTTAAAAAGACCATTATCAAAAGGTGTAAATTTGGCTTTCGTCGGAACCCTTACTGCAAATAAATCACCTCTGACCAGTTTGGAGGTTTTGCGAGAATTAAAGGCTAAAGGTATCGAAGCTAATCTCACATTTTGTGGAGACGGATCGCAAAGAATAATCCTGGAACAGAAAATTTGCGACTTCGGCCTGAAGGACAATGTTTCATTACTTGGTAATATTAGTGCTGAAAAGGTAAAGGAAGTTCTTGTAGATTCACATTTCCTGATTTTCATTTCTCGCTCTGAGGGTTGGCCTAAAGCTGTCAGCGAGGCAATGTGGTGGGGCTGCCTGCCAATAACTACATCTGTTAGTTGCGTTCCATGGATGCTTGATAACGGTCAACGTGGAGAACTAGTAAGTGGAATGGTTAACGAGATATCAGAAATAATCGAGAGGTATCTCTATGATGAGAATAGTTTCGAAATAAAATCTCGTAAGGCAATGGAATGGAGCCGAATTTACACCCTGGAGAAACTCGAGAGTGAGATACAACAATTGATTTAGGTTGAAAATACTACAATTAATAGACAGTTTGCATTCGGGTGGTGCAGAACGAATGTGCGTAAACATATCCAATGTACTTCATGAGAATGGACATGAAGTTGTCCTATGTGCAACACGTTACGGAGGAGTGCTTGAAAAAACGATCACCTCCGGCATTAAGT
>Ga0255344_1005126_pt1 | contig 12769 bp, 8 predicted proteins | sample wastewater_treat_5_FD_192414 | JGI IMG/M metagenome (GOLD analysis project Ga0255344, IMG submission 192414) | Wastewater microbial communities from Lulu Island WWTP, Vancouver, Canada - plant18 | ecosystem: Engineered > WWTP > Wastewater > Unclassified | place: Canada: Vancouver, British... | reverse complement strand
GACGAATACCTTGTTTTAAGGTCGCAAATTGCGACCTTAAAACAAGGCGCGCATGCCAAATGGATTTTGGATTTTGAATTTACCACCCATAAATTAATCGAGATCAAAATCGTTCATCATGCATCTTTTATCATGTATCTTTTATCTTTCATCATGCGTCTTTCTTCTTCCTAATTAATCCTATACTTCTAATGCAATCGAAATATTACCTCTGATCAAATAATCAACTAAAACTGTCAGTCATATGTCGGATACTCAAATTATCGACGTGTTTGTGAAAATGAGAGAAATGATGTCGACACAAAAAGACATTCTGCATAAAATTGAACATATCGAAAATCATCTTAACGATCACAGTAAAGAAATTCAATATGTGTTTTCGTTAGTGAAGCAACTGCTGATGCAAGAAGAAAAGCCGAGAAAAAAGATAGGCTATAAACAACAAAAGGCTATTCCTTAATTGAAATAGCCTTTTGTTGTTTAATAATTAAACGGATTAATGATCCATTGCTCCGTGACATTTTTTGTATTTCTTGCCGCTTCCACAAGGACAAGGATCGTTTGGTAATGTTTTGTTTTCATTACGAACCGGCTCTTGTTTTTGAGGAGGTGCTTGTTGCGGTACTGCGCCACCGTTAGGGTTTCCTGGTCCTGCCGTTGATGATACATTGTTATTGTATTCATCATGCGTAGCACGTAATTTACTTAAGTCTTGTTTTTGTGGTGCCGGTGCTTGTTTTACCGGTTGTTGTTCTTGTACAGTTATTACACCTCTGAATAAGAACGACATCGTATCATGATTGATTTCATCAACCATTTTCTTGAATAAGTTGAATGATTCAAGTTTGTAAACTAACAACGGATCTTTTTGCTCGTATACAGCATTCTGTACACTTTGCTTTAAGTCGTCCATCTCACGTAAATGTTCTTTCCATGCATCATCAATTAATGATAATGTAACACTACGCTCAAATGCTGCAGTAATTTCTTTTCCTTGCGATTCATACGATTTACGCAATGGAGCTAAGATTTGAATATTACGAACTCCATCAGAGAAAGGAACAATGATGTTCTCGTATTGTTGTCCTTCTTTCTCGTAAACTTCTTTCACAACAGGATAAGCACGTTCTGCAATCATATTTACTTTATTGCGGTAGTGCTCGTCTAATGCTTCGAATAATTTATCGCTGATTTCATCTGCCGATTTTGCATTCTGGAATTCCGATTGACTGATCGGGCTTTCCATAGCAAACAAACGAATCATTTCAAGGTTGAAGTTTTCGAAATCTTTGTCTTCTACAAATTGATTCGAGATGCTATCACTCAAATCATAAAGCATGCTTTGTAAGTCGAGCGCTAATCGTTCGCCATATAATGCATGTCGACGTTTCTTGTAAATAACTTCACGCTGTGCATTCATTACATCATCGTACTCTAACAAACGCTTACGAATTCCGAAGTTGTTTTCTTCTACTTTTCGTTGTGCACGTTCAATCGATTTAGTAATCATGCTATGCTGAATAACTTCTCCTTCTTTCAATCCTAAGGTGTCCATTAGTTTAGCAATACGCTCTGAACCGAATAAACGCATTAAGTTGTCTTCAAGTGATACGAAGAATTGAGAAGATCCCGGATCGCCTTGTCGTCCCGCACGACCGCGTAACTGACGGTCAACACGACGAGATTCGTGACGCTCGGTACCGATGATTGCTAATCCGCCTGCTTCTTTTACTCCAGGTCCTAACTTAATATCCGTTCCACGACCAGCCATATTCGTAGCGATCGTTACTTGCGATGGTAATCCGGCTTGCGCAACAATTTCCGCTTCGCGTTGATGCTGTTTCGCATTCAATACGTTGTGCTTAATCTTACGTTGCTGCAACATACGGCTTAGTAATTCAGATACCTCTACCGAAGTAGTACCTACAAGAACAGGACGTCCTGCTTCAGTAAGTTTTACGATTTCTTCAATTACTGCATTGTATTTTTCACGTGTTGTTTTATACACTAAATCTTCTTCATCCTTACGCGAAATTTTTCGGTGCGTAGGAATAACAACAACGTCTAATTTATAAATCTGCCATAACTCGCCTGCTTCTGTTTCTGCCGTTCCTGTCATACCCGCTAATTTGTGGTACATACGGAAATAATTTTGCAAGGTAACAGTCGCGTAAGTTTGTGTAGCAGCTTCTACTTTTACATTTTCTTTCGCTTCAATCGCTTGATGTAATCCATCGCTATAACGACGCCCGTCGAGTACACGACCTGTTTGCTCATCAACGATTTTTACTTTTCCTCCGTCAATGATGTATTCAACATCTTTCTCATACATCGTATACGCACGAAGTAATTGATTGATGGTGTGAATTCGTTCTCCTTTCACTGCGAAGTCGCGCATCAAGGCATCTTTCTTCTCTAACTTTTCTTCTTGCGATAAATTAGATTTTTCAATATCGGCCATCACTGATCCAACATCCGGTAATTCGAAGAAATGTGGATCGTTAGAGTTTGCACTGATCATATCATGACCTTTGTCGGTCATTTCAATCGTGTGATTTTTTTCGTCGATTACAAAGTATAATTCAGGATCTACTTTCTCACGCATCTGTCTTCCTTGATCGGCGAGATATGTATTTTCTGTTTTTTGTAATAACGCACGCGCTCCCGGCTCACTTAATAATTTAATTAATGCACGGTGCTTTGGTAATCCGCGGTTAGCTCTTAATAATGCTAATCCTACTTCTTCTTCTTTCGCTTTATTGTCGATGTTTTTCTTTGCATCAGCGATAAGTGTATTTACATAATTACGTTGTGCAGTAACTAATGTCTCGATACGTGGTTTTAACTGGAAAAATTCTTGATCATCGCCTTTAGGTGTCGGTCCTGAGATAATTAACGGCGTACGTGCATCGTCAATCAATACTGAATCGACCTCATCGACGATAGCAAAGTGATGTTCGCGTTGTACGATATCTTCCGGACTTCTCGCCATGTTATCACGCAGGTAATCGAAACCAAATTCATTGTTTGTTCCGTAAGTAACATCGGCCATGTAAGCCTTTCTACGTTCAGCAGAATTAGGTTGATGTTTGTCGATGCAATCAACCGATAATCCTAAAAATTCGAAAACTGGTCCGTTCCACTCAGAGTCACGTTTTGCGAGGTAGTCATTCACTGTTACTACGTGAACTCCGCGTCCCGCTAAAGCATTCAAGTAAATAGGAAGTGTTGCCACCAATGTTTTACCTTCTCCGGTAGCCATCTCAGCAATTTTACCTTGATGTAAAACAGTACCACCAATTAACTGCACATCGTAGTGCAACATGTCCCAAGTAACTTGGTTCCCTGCTGCCATCCATGTACTTTGATAGTAAGCTTTATCACCACGAATAACTACACTGCTGCGTTTAATTGCAACTTCACGATCGTGATCGGTAGCTGTAACCTCTATCTCTGTTGATTCTTTATAACGACGCGCTGTCTCTTTAACAACTGCAAAAGCAGCAGGAAGAATTTCTAATAAAACTTCTTCAATCTTAGCATTACGATCTTTCTTTAATTGATCTACACGACTGAAAATATTTTCTTTCTCCTGTAAATCCATCTCCGGATTATTCTCAGCAGATTCAGTTAATTCCTGAAGTTCTTTTTCAACTGATGCGATATGCTCGTTGATCTTATTTCTGAATTCTAGTGTGCGATTACGTAACTGATCATTCGTCAGTGATGATAATTGCTGATATTCATTGTTCACTAAAGGAACATAAGGCGAAAGTCCTTTTAGATCACTTTCCGCTTTGCTTCCGAAGAATTTCTTCAGTAAGCCATTTACAAATTCTAACATATTGGGTAATTCAAGAGTGTGCGAAGGTACTATTTATTGATGAGACGAACACTAGTCAAATAGCACTCCATTTTGCTCTTTTTCAGCAATGTGTGAAAAATTGTCAGTCTACCACTTGACAAGCGTTGGTTTCGAACGTATTTTTGACAGAAACCAATAAGAATAAACGCCGCCTTTTTTATGCTAGACTGGGATAATGATGATGATGAGTTCGATGCTTCCGATTTCGATGGGAATGAGTCTGCTAATGAGCAGGCCATGAGGGAAATCAAGCAGGAGGATGAACGCATCCGTAGTCTTCCTCTCATGAAAACAGCGGGGCAGATTTTTAAATTAGTAGAGGCTTTGATAGAAACTTTGCCTGATGACGATATGTCAGCTAATTACAAACGTATTTTAATTGAGGATGCAATTGTGCTGGCTCCCAAAATCGCTGCAGCGGAAGGTGCTGATATTTATACCTTTAGGATGGAAAACGCGGTAATTATTAAAGTTGCTGCACGAAATTTGCTTAACCAAACTTCTGCCATGAAGATGTTGGGACTAAGTGAACCCCAATACCTCGATTTGTTAAGAACTGAAATTGAAGAGTTCAGGGTTTTGTTTGTAGAGTGGGTGAAGAGCTTCGATCGAACGAAAGATATTCCCGATAATTGGGGATTGTTTAACGTGTAATTTTGCTATAAATCGAGCTTTTTTAACATTGGCGCCATTTTATTGGTCAATGTTACTACTACTAACGTCATCGCACCTCCGAAAATTACCGAGTTTGTTAATCCTAGTAATCGCGCTGTTACGCCCGATTCAAAGGCTCCTAATTCATTGCTGCTGCCTATGAAAATGCTGTTAACTGCTGCAATTCTTCCTCTCATTTCATCAGGCGTAAATGATTGAAGTATAGTTGATCGAATTACTACACTTACATTGTCGAACATTCCGCTAAGCATGAGTAGTATGAATGATAATACGAAGCTGGTTGACATTGCAAATCCGATCATGCAAAGGCCAAATCCGCCAACGCAAATCAACATTTTTCTTCCTGCATTTTTGTGTGGTGGACGAAATGCCAATACTAAAGCCATTATTACAGCACCGAGAGCAGGAGCTGATCGCAAATAGCCTAATCCTTCAGGCCCTGTATGAAGAATTTGATCGGCAAAAGCCGGCAATAAGGCTACTGCTCCACCAAATAATACCGCGAATAAATCGAGCGTAACTGCCGACAAAAGAATAGGTTGGCGAAAGAAAAAGCGTAGTCCCGTTTTTAATGATTCAGCTATTGATTCTCCTTCAATCTTTGTAGGCACCGAGGTCGGTTTTAGCGCTGTGTAGAGGACAGTTACAAAAAGAATTAAAGTAGCTACAATGATACTCGAATAAAAAGGGCCAATTTGTGCGTAACAGAGTCCTCCTAAAGCAGGACCGGTAACAGCCCCAATTTGCCAAAGGCTGCTATTCCAAACCGAACCGTTTACATACTGTTCGCGGGGTAAAATTTGCGCCCAATAGGCGGCTTGCGCTGGAGTGTGAAATCCACGGGCCATTCCAACCATGAAAATCACTCCGTAGAGAGGCCAAATGAAGTCCGGGTGATCGAGATGAGTATAAAAACATAGTACCAAAGCCCCACAAAACATTAAAAAGGCTGTTATGACCATTATTTTTTTTCGAGATATGCGATCTGCCAATAATCCGCCGGGCAATGACAATGATAAAGCGGGAATTGCTTCCGTTAAACCAATGAGTCCTAGCGATAAAGGGTCTTTTGTGAAGGCGTAAATCATCCAGCTTGCTATAACGGCCTGCATCTGAACAGCCAGCGTTAAAAGAAATTTCCCGGCTAAAAAATACCTGAAAGCACTAATTTTTAGTGAACTGTAGGGGTCATGTGGCTTACTCATAAGTCCGCAAAGTTAAACGGAATCATGGATTTTGTAAATTTGAGCGATGACAATCCGTGAAGACATAGCTCAGGCAACGAAACCATTCAGAATTTTTGTGGTGGAAGATGATTTGTGGTACGGCGAATTACTCGTACACCATTTAACTCTCAACCCCGATTATGAAGTGCGCAGGTTCGAAAATGCGCGCGATGCTATTGCGAATCTTCATCTGGCGCCCGATGTGATTACCTTGGATTATTCATTGCCCGATATGAATGGTGATGAAGCTTTAAAACGGATGAAGGTTGAACTGCCGAATGTGGCGGTGGTAGTTATATCCGGTCAAGAAAATATTTCTACTGCTATCGATATTTTAAAGAAAGGCGCTTACGATTATATCGTGAAAGATGATGAAGCGAAAGAGCGACTTTGGAATACAGTTAATAATATTCGCAGTAATGTTGAACTGCGTCATGAAGTAGATCAATTGCGTGAACAAATTACCAATCGTTATGATATGAGTAATTTGTTGATCGGCAATTGCGAAGCGATGCGTAAAGTTTATCAGCTTATTGGTAAAGCAGCGCAAACACAAATTACTGTTTCGCTTTCTGGCGATACAGGAACGGGAAAGGAATTAGTAGCGAAAGCAATTCACTTTAATTCTGCTCGTTCAAAATCGCCTTTTATTGCTATTAATGTGGCTTCGATTCCTAGAGAATTATTAGAGAGCGAATTGTTTGGCTATGAGAAAGGAGCTTTTACAGGAGCGAATGCTCGTAGAAGCGGAAAGTTTGAAGATGCGCACGGCGGAACTTTATTCCTCGATGAAATAGGTGAAATGGATACTAGCATGCAAGCAAAATTATTACGTGTACTACAAGAAAAAGAAATAACAAGATTGGGTAGTAGTGAAGTTGTTCCTGTAGATGTGAGGATTATTGTTGCTACGCATAAAAATATTGCTGACGAAACAAGTAAAGGAAATTTTCGAGAAGACTTGTATTATCGTTTACTCGGATTGCCAATTAAATTACCGCCACTCTGCGAAAGAGGTAACGATATATTAATTCTTGCAAAACATTTCCTAGATACATTCTGTGTCGAGAATAAATTGTCGAAGAAATCGCTAACGCCCGAAGCAAAAGATAAATTATTATTCTATCGTTTCCCTGGTAATGTACGTGAATTAAAAGCAGTAATTGAGTTGGCAGCTGTGATGGCCGACGGAAATCAAATCACTCCGGCAGATATTACTTTTACAGCTACTAAAACACCAACCGATTTGCTCGATCAAGATCTTACACTGGAAGAATATGATGCTAGAATTATTCGTCATTATTTAAATCGATTTGATGATAATGTTTTGGAAGTCGCTGCGCGATTAAATATTGGAAAGAGTACCATCTACAGAATGTTGAAAGAAGGCAAACTGTAATTTTATTGATGCAATTATGACGGAAAAAGAAAGTTTTTTTGGAGCACTTCTAGATCAGCTGCCCGGTGAAATTGTGGTTTTCGATCGCGATTATCGTTATGTTTATGTAAATCCAAAATCTATTGCCGATCCGGAAATGCGTAAGTGGATAATCGGTAAAACTGATTTTGAATACTGCGCATTTAAGGGTATTTCAACCGAGCTTGCCGAGAAACGTGTTTTATTGTTTAAACAAGTGGAGTCGGAAGATCGAGAAATTGAGTTGCACGAGCGACTGGTGTCAAAAAATGGTAATGTGAAATTTCATATTCGCCGATTGCGTCCTTTTAGAAATGAAGCCGGTGAGTTTACGCATTATTTAGGATATGGATTTGATTTTACCGAACAACAAAAGCTAAAAGATGAGTTAGTCGAAAGTCGAAATTTTATTCGTCAAGTATTGGATTCTAGTCCGCATTTGATTTTTGTAAAAGATTACTACGGACGATTTGTTTTAGCCAACAAAGCACTCTGTAATTTATTCGGATTAACATACGAGGAATTACTTAATCAGGCAAATGAAGATATTCATAATAATGAAGAAGAAGCGTTAAATTATAATCGCGTTGATCGTAGTGTAATCGATAGTGGAGTGGCTATTCGAATTGAAGAGATGTTTTCAAGAAAGAATGGGCAAGTAATTTATTTCGATACGGTAAAAGTTCCTTTTTTAGGAATTAATAATGAGAAGCAAGTATTAGCGATTTGTACCGATATCACCGACCGTAAGAAGAATGAAGAGTTGTTGAAAATTGGCGAGCAACGTATGATCATTGCTCAAGAATTAACAAAGGCCGGAAATTGGGAGATCAATCTAGAGAGTAGAACAATTAGTTGGTCTATTGGTATGTTTCCAATATGGGAACGAGATGTTGTTCTTGGCCCACCACCGCTCGATGAGATCGGAAATCTTGTGCATCCCGACGATTCCAAGCGAGTTATGAATGCGATTTTTTCCTTGAATAGACCAAACGAACGTGCAAACGTAACTTATCGTGTTGTTGTTCCTTCAGGTGAAAAAGTTTTGAAAACAGTTGCCATGCCTTTCTGTGATGAAAAAGGGACTGTTGTTCGGATATTCGGTACCGTTATAGATATTACTGAACAAAAGAGAACGGAGGAAATACTTCGTTTAAATGAACAGCGTTTAAATGAAGCGCAAGAGTTGGCGAAAACAGGAAGCTATGAGTACGAATTAATTACTCAAAAGATTACTTGGTCGCCGGGATGTTTTCATATTTGGAAACGACCAATTGAATTAGGACCACCTACATACGATGAGTTCGAGGCTACTGTTCATCCGGAGGATAGAGCTGATGTAAAGCAAAAAACCGCTTCGTTGTCACAAAGGAAAGATACTTATACTATCAATTATCGAATTGTTTGTCCTGATGATGAAGTGAAGTCGCTTCAAGTAACTACTAAGTTGCAACGTGATGAAAACGGAGTGTTAGTGAAAGTATTCGGAACACTTACCGATATAACAGAATGTGAAGTTTCAGAACAAAAAATGAAACTCAACGAGCAACGTTTATTGGAGGCTCAGCAGTTAGCCAGTTTAGGGTCATGGCAAATAGATATCGCAACCGGCAAAACAGAATGGTCGGTAGGAACGAATTTGATTTGGGATCGTGATCCCGGCGCTCCCGCATTAACATTCGATGAGTTACTGAATACAATTGTTGATGAAGATCGCGATTTCATTAAAGGTGTCATCGAAAAGGCTTTTCAATCAAGAAAAAATTTCAATGTTGAATATAGAATTTTAACCGTTAAAGGGAATAGAAAAATCATTAATGGTAGAGGTCGTGTTCAATTAGATGCACGTGGATATCCGATTTTGATGTTTGGTACCGTGCTCGATATTACTGAGCGGAAGAAGGTAGAAATGGAGTTGATTACTGCCAAGCAGCAAGCCGAGGAATCGGTTCGTACTAAGGAGTATTTCTTGGCTAACATCGGACATGAATTGCGTACACCGTTGAATGGTGTATTGGGAATGGCTCGCCTCTTGCAAAAAACTGAACTTTCGGCTACCCAACGCAGTTATATTGATGTGTTAAGTACTACAGCAGGAAATCTGTTGGTGATCATCAACGATATTCTTGATATTGCCAAAATTGAATCCGGTACCCTTACTTTCGAAAAGGTGATTTTTGATCCTTTTAGAGTTGCTGATACTGCGGTGCAGATTCAAATTTATAAAGCAGAGGAAAAAGATTTAATGTTGCGACATATCAGTGAAGGTACTCCGTTGCCATCGCTCATTGGTGATCCTTATCGCTTGAATCAAATATTGTTGAACTTACTGAGTAATGCTGTTAAATTTACATTGCATGGTGAGATCATTTTATCGCATCGGATAAAAAAGGAAGAGGGCGATATGATCTGGGTTGAATTTTCTGTGAAGGATACTGGTATCGGAATTCCGGCAGAGAAACAAGATTCGATTTTTGAAAGCTTTACTCAGCTGAATCCCGAAACGGCAAGTATTACCGGTGGTACGGGATTAGGATTAGCAATTTCGAAAAATCTTGTTGAACGACAAGGTGGTAAAATTGGAGTGGAGAGTGAACCGGGCGAGGGAAGTACTTTTACTTTTACCATTCCGTATCAAAAGGCTGCTGTTGATGAACAAGAGCAAGAGGATAAATCTGTATTTGCTGTTAGTAAACTAGGACCTCTGCGTGTATTGCTTGCAGAAGATAATCGCGTAAATCAATTTATCGTGGAGGCTATGTTGCAAGATTGGGGATTGGTAGTTGATGTAGCTTCTAACGGACGTGAGGCAGTGGAGCTTTTTAATCGCCGACAGTACGATCTGATTTTAATGGATATTCAAATGCCGGAGGTAGATGGAGTGGAAGCTACTTACTTAATTCGTAATTCGGAAGATAAAAAGAATGCTAAAATTCCTATTATCGCACTCACGGCAAATACTACTAAACAAGTGCAACGACAAATTATGTCGGCAGGCATGAACGATTTCTTGGTGAAACCTTTTAAAGAGGAGAATTTGTACAAGAAAATTATCAACTTGTTTGCAGGTAAGTCGAATTTTAACATGCCGCTTAAAAAGCGTTTCCCTGTTCGTAAACGCCCCGTTCCGGTGGGCGAAAGTTTATATGATCTTTCTTTGCTTCGTCGTGATGCACGTGATAATATTACGTTCCTAAAACGGATGTTGAGCATTTTTATTGAAACAATTCCTCCAATAATTGATCGGATGTATGAGCATTTCGAAAAAGGGGAGATGGATGCAATTTCAACGCTAGCGCATAAAATTAAACCTACTATCGATGGTGCAGGAATTACTTCGTTGAAAGAAACAATTAGGAGTATCGAAAATTATCGCGATAAGAAAAGGAGCCCTGAGCAGCTTAAGTCGGATATTACTCGTATTAATCAAGTGATTGATGCAGTGATTGATGGATTCAAAAAGGAAATCGATAAGCTTGACAAAGAACCTTCGAATTAGTATGGAACGTAATTCTGATAAGCCCTCTAAGCTTTATAAGTTAGCATATAGCATTTCAGTTATCGGACATCCATTAATTACGATCTCTGTCTTTGTATTGATTTACGGATACTTGTTTTATGATGTTAAAACTACTTTGTCGATTTTCCTTTTGATTCTATTGGTGGTGATTCTTCCAATAGCCATTAATAATTATTGGCAAGCGAGTAAAGGAATGATCACTAATTTTGATGTGAGCGACAGAAAGCAAAGAAGTTCTTTGTACCCATATTTGCTACTGTTGATGGCAGTTATTACGGGAGTATTGTATTATTTCAAATACCCTGAATCAATTACAATTGGCGTAAGTTGCTTTTTGTTAATGATTCTCTTTATGTCTGTTTTGAATTTTAAACTAAAAGCTTCGCTTCATGCAGCAAGTTCTTTTTTTATTTGTATGCTGATTCTTAAAGTTAGCCCTACAGTCGGCGTTTGTGCTCTTGTATTTTCTTTAGTTGTAGCTTGGTCGAGGTTGGTGTTAAAGCGACATACTTTGCCCGAGATAATTGCTGGATCAGCATCGGGGATTTTATTCGGATTACTAGGATAAGATCATTTCCGTGATCTTCTGAGTGTTTTCATCCCAATTGAAATTCTTCACAACAAATTTTCTGGCATTTTCGGTAATGCGTGAACGTAAGTCTTCGTCGTTTAAAAGTCGTTCTATCTGATTGTAGTACTCGCGTGGAGTATCTGCAATCAATACTTCTTCTTCAGGAGTAGCTCCAAGCGCATTGTTTGCAAAAGATGAAATTACACAAGGTATTTCCATCGCCATGCCTTGAAGAATTTTATTTTGGAGTCCGATGCTGATTAGCATTGGCGCAATCATAATTCTTGATTCGTTAAAAACTGTTCTTACGTCGTCAACCCATCCGCTAATAATGATTTGTTCAGAGGCTAATGAAGTAGTCTCACTTGTAGGAGTGGCTCCCGCAATGAGTAATTTTGTTTGCTTGCCTTCTTCCTTAAACAACGGCATTATTTCTTTGGCTGCATATTGTACAGCTAAAATATTGGGAGGGTAGGATAGGTTCCCAACAAATAATAAATCGTATTTTTTATCAGTGGTAGATCGTATGTAAAAATTAGTGTCGACACCATTTGCAACAACTTCTATTTTGTTGTTTTCTGTATGTGGAATCCAATCACGATCTTGCTTTGAAATAATTATTTTATGACGAAATTTATCGAAAATACCATGCTCGTAATTCGTTAGTCGTAATTGTTCAGTCGTAATGAATTGGCGCATCAGTAAATTTGACTTTTCTCCTCTGCGTTCCATGCCTTTTGAAAAGGTGTCCATGTAATCCAATACACTTCTTTGGATGTTCAGTTGCTTGGCATATTCACTCATGCGAATTAAATGACAAAACATCGCTTCAGGCTGATGCTTTTCAGTGAATGCGCGCAATTGTTGCATTGCTTTGTTGTCGTAAAAATACGCAACTTGAAATGGAACGTTTTTGTTGAAGGTGTTTTTTACAAGCGATAAAACCGATTGGAATTTATTTACTACTCCTACTTCAATGGCTTTGCAATAGGGAGAAAGTTCTTCTAAATCTTTCGTTGGCACATCAGTTTCGTTTACTGCAAAAAGATAAATGTCGAAGTGTTTACTCAACGATTTTATTAAATAGTATGCACGTAGTTTGTCCCCTTTTTCGAGAGGAAACGGAAATCTAGATGTAAGAAATAATAACTTCACCGAAACAACAAATAAATTAATTTTCTTTTCTTACTTCTCCACTACCGGTAACGTCCGATTTTATTGCGGGAGATCCTTTGTATTTTACTGTTCCACTTCCAACTATGTTAATCTCAAGATTACTTCCACACGTTTGTTCTACCTCACCGGAACCGTTAATTTTTATTCTGCATTTATCTGCATTTAGTCCGTAGGCCATCACCGACCCCGATCCGTTGATTTGAATTTTATGATATTCGGCACGACCTGTTACAGTAATGTCTCCCGATCCGTTAATTTTTGTTCGAACCTGATTTACATCTACAGGCATTTCGATATCTCCCGATCCATTTACGTTGGC
>Ga0255344_1005109_pt1 | contig 12812 bp, 29 predicted proteins | sample wastewater_treat_5_FD_192414 | JGI IMG/M metagenome (GOLD analysis project Ga0255344, IMG submission 192414) | Wastewater microbial communities from Lulu Island WWTP, Vancouver, Canada - plant18 | ecosystem: Engineered > WWTP > Wastewater > Unclassified | place: Canada: Vancouver, British... | reverse complement strand
ATACTGTCATTTAGTTTTTCTAATGCAATGTTTTGTTTATTTGTAAAACTTATATTTATTTCCATACTTTGTAGTTTATTATATATCCAACATATCCTTTATTTATATTATATTCTAATGCAATACTCTTCTATCTTTACCCTTACCAACATAAAATACTTTACCATCATTTAACCTTAGGTGTAAATATATATAATAGTTATTCATTATTTTTATTTATATTTATTATAATCTTTTCACCACCACTTGTTATATCAAGTTTTTTAATATGTAATTGATTTACTTTATTTAATTCTTTTTGAACTTCTAAGGCAAGTTTACCATTTTTATTTTTAATAGCATCTTGTCTCATATTTTCTAAAATCATTATGGCTTCTTCTAATGACTTATTATTTATAAGTGAATACATTTCACCTAATTTTTCTTTTGCTTCTGTAATCAATTCATATGACCTTGATATGTTTATTTTATAAGTATCTATTAAGAACTTTACCAATTCTGGTGAGGAATAACCTTGTTTATATCTTAAATCAATAATCATTTGTATTGCAGTATCTTTATCTACTTTCATTTTACGCTAATTTCTTTTTTTATTTATATATATTATTAGTATATATCATGATTCTGCATGTTTTATAATTGTATAAATGTATTTATTCTCTCAATCATCTTCTTTATTAAACCACTACATGCACATCTACTTAATTTAGAACTAAACAATTCATTATATAATTTGAAAAGGGCATTTACATCATCATTTTCTATTGATGATTTAGCATTTATTCTTGCCATCAAATCTCTTTCTTCTTGTGTGACATCTCTACTTGCTTTTAACCAAGGAAATAATCTATTAAGTCTTGATTGGCGTTCCTCACATTTTTGACACTTATCAATTCCAAGTGTATCTGTTACTTTAGCAATTAAATCTCCAAGCCCACCTATACCTAAATCTTGTTCTTGTGTTTCTTCTTTTTTTATCTTTCTCTTTGCCATTTTATTTACTATTTATTTTTTATCATTCATTTTTACAAGGTATGCTTCCCTACCTGCTATTACTATACCACAAGATATAATTGGTTTTTTACCAGCAGAACCATATGCCATAGCATAACTATGTCTATCAATACCACATCCTGTTTGTAATCCAAATACTTCATTGTTTATGTATTGAACATATCCCTCACTATGCCTATGTCCAGAGACTACTGACTTACATTCCTGCCTTGCTTTTGCTGCTGCACTGGCTCCCTCACCATGAAAGTAAAGTGTGTTATCTAATTCATATTCCATAACAAAGTTCCATCCTGGTACTCCTAATACTTCTTGATAAGATTTCATCCATTTTTTACTTAATCCTGAACTAAACATCTTTCTACTTACTATTCTATCATGATTTCCTATAATAATTGTTGCTTCTGGAAATGCTTTATACCATTTACTAACCTTCTTTATTGCTAACTCTAATTCTTGCCCAGCAGAAAAACCATCAGGATCTTGTTCATGATATGATGAGTAATGTAAATCAATGACATCACCAATAAAAACTACTTGATTACATTTCCATTTCTTATATATTGATATACAAAACTCTAAATAACCTTCCTTCTCAAAAGGTAGGTGTAAATCTCCAATCACTAATACTCTATTTTCTTCTTTTTTTAATAAGTTAAACATATTTTTGTTTTATTTTTTATTCAATAAGATTATTAAAACTATTACTCCTAAAATGAATAATAGTGTTAAGTCTTCTTTATCTTCCTTGCTCATTTATATTATATGATATATTTTTTTAGCATCTAAATATGCCTGCCTTGCTTCTTCTTCTGTATTAAATGTTCCAAGATTTATTCTTTTACCATTTATTACTATTGCAGTCCTATATTTATTTCTATTACAGAAAAATCCCTTAGGATTTCTATTAAAACCATTTTGTTGATTTGTTACTGATCTTAAATTATTTATTCTATTATCCAATTTATTACAATTTATATGGTCAATTATATTCACAACTTTTTTGTGAATATAGTAATAAGCAAATTGGTGACCTTGTAGGTGTATTTTTTTATTATTACCTATATCAATACTAATCTCTATATAACCATCTTTATTCTTACCTTTAATTTCTTTACCTCTAATACCATATATAATTCCAGTTATACTATCATATGTAAAACCTTTATCAATTGCTAATATACATTTTTCTTCTTTTGTCATTATTTATTTTTTTTATAATTTTCTTTAATCTTTTCTTTAATCTTATTTATTCTCATATTTATAGTCATATGTGAGATTCCTATTTTCTTTGCAATTTCTCTTTGAGATAGATTCCAAATGAAATGTAATTGGTATAATTTCTTGTCATAACTCTCTAATTGTAGTATAGTTTCTGTTATAACATTTATCTTCTCTTGATCTTCCAAGTTTTTCTTTATCAGTTCTTGTAAATCTTCTGGTTGTGTAGTATCTTCTAATAGTTCTGTTAAGTTTGTATCATCATTATCAACATAGTCTATCTTTCTGTTCTTTTCTTTCTTTATATAGTTTAAGAATCTATTTTTAAGGCTCATAAATATATAACTATCATTTACTCTGTAATCAGTTATATTTTTTTCAATCATATTTAATAATAGTTCCTGTAAGACTTCTTCAGCAATCTCTCTGTTACTACATATAATTTTACTCATATTAGACCACCTTTTATAACTTTTTTCATCAACTATCATATTATATGATATATTTTTTTTGCCTTTAAATATACCTGGTGTGCTTCTTCCTGTGTATCATAACAACCAAGACTTATCTGTTTATTATTTAACTTTATATAAGATCTATATCTATTACTTCTTTTATTATATGTAAAACCTTTTGTGTTTGTATGTAAGTTATTATGTTGATTTTGTTGATGAGTTACCTCTCTTAGATTACATATTCTATTATCACTTTTATTACCATTTATATGGTCTATATAATCTACAATTTTATTATATTTAATAAAGTATGCTAATTGATGCCCATATAAAATATATGGTTTATTACCATTATATACTTGGAAACATATATAACCATTTATAGTTCTTTTTATTTCTTTACCTCTAACACCAAAAATCTTTCCAGTATTTGAATCATAAGTAAATCCTTTATCAATTGCTAATTTAATTTTTTCCTCTCTTGTCATTAAAACTGATATAGTTTTTTATATTGTGTTGTAAAGTTTCTTATATTAGTTGCAGCTTCAAATTTTTCTTCTTCTAAACTTCTTTCTAATATATATTCCATTACATCACTATAATAATCATTTACACTTTCTATATCATCATATATATCATATACTATTCCCATTTCCAAATAGTATTGTTCTACTATAACACTTATTCTCTTCTCTGTAATAATCTTATCACTTATTAGTTGCATCAATATATCATTTATATACTTCATATTATTCCATACAGCATGATCTAAAAAACTGGTTGTTTTAATAAAGTGTGGTATGATTACCATATTATTTATAAATTGTTGTCTTAAAGTATTTATATCCATTACAATTCTAATTTTTTCTTTACCTTTAAAAGGTTACTTAACATAAGGTTTAGTTCATCTTCTATTTCCATATGTGTTAAATCTATATATCCAAATGTTTGTGTAAAGTAATGTGCTAACTTATATGCTCCTAACATATCAATATATCCTCTACTTGTTTTTAGTTTATTTAAGAAGATTATACAATCTTTTGATAGTGTGAGTTGTTTTTTTATTTTTAGTTCAACTCTGGTCTTATTATCAGTTGGTTTATAATCACCTCTTAATACTTTTACTCCTTGACAAACTTTACATCTCTTTAACCAAAAATGAAAAGGCATTGTTTCCTTAGTCTTACCTTTATTTTTAGTTTTAGAAAAATATATTTCTTCTCTTTCTACACCACATTCTTTACATTTCAATAACATCTATATTATGATATATTTTCTTAGCATCTAAATATGCTTGTCTTGCTTCTTCTTCTGTATTAAAATAACCAATGTTTATTAGTTTATAATTTAATCTAATTTGTGCCTTAAACTTATTTCTTTCCTTAGCAAAGGTATAACCTTTGGCTTTTGTATTAAAACAATTTTGTTGTTTAGTAACTTCTCTTAAATTACATATTCTATTATCATCCTTTATACCATTGATATGATCTATACAATCAACTATTTTACCATATTTCATATAGTAAGCAAACTGATGACCTTTTAATTGATAGTATTTTCCATTTATTTCAATGTTTATAAATATATAACCATCCATTTTACCTGTTATTTCTTTGTTATAGATGCCATATATCTTACCACTTACTTCATTATAAGTAAATCCTCTTTCAATTGCTAATTTAATTTTGTCTTCTCTGGTCATTTATCTATCTAATAGGTATTTTATAGCATCAGCATAACTGACTTTTAATTTTTTATTTCCTTCTTCTAATCTTTTAGTTACCATCATTTTAATAACTTCATCTAATTTATCTTTAACTTCAATTGGTAGCATTACCAATTTATTCTTGTCAGTGTTATATTTCATTTTGTAATCTGTTTTTTGTATATATAGATTTTACTATATTCTGGTTGTATAAAAAAAACCAGTTACTCTAATAACTGGTTTAATTTTAATTCTCTTTGGTGTCTTTTACATTCTTTATCAAATAAACCTATATCATCTATAAATAAATCTTCTCTAAAAAACTCATTGTCTTTGTAAAAAATGACTACTCTAATATATAATGTTCTGTTTGGTCTAACATCACCTTGATGCTCTCTTACAACTTCTGTTGTCATATGATAACCTAATTTAGTATATTTACTATCTCTCATTACATTCTTTTAATTTTTGATAGTAGTAGATCATTTCATACTCTCTATCTAATCTTGTAATCTTTTCACCATACTTTTCTATATAAAGGTTTAATAATCTAACACAATCATACTCATCAACATTTCCTTTATTCAACTCTATTCTCTTTAATAGTAAATATATGTCTCTATTCAAATCTTCTCTTTCTTTTCTAATATGACCAAAGAACTTTATTACTTTTCCTGTTATATCTACTGGTATAACTTTTTTTGTGTAAGTGTGTTTACCTTCACTTAAACATACTTTACATTTTCCTACATTAAAGTATATTGTTCCATTTTTCTCTGTGTATCTAAAATCATATTCTGTTTTAGAAATTCCACAATTTTGACATTGTATTTCCATTTTGTTTTTTATTTTTTTTAGTTACATATCCATGTATTTACATCAAATCTTGATAAACCTGGATAATTTCTTGTTACTACTGATTGTGTTACTTTTGTTGAGTCAATAATACTTCCATCAGGTCTTATATTGGTACTTATAGTTGTTTTTCTATTGTAATACATAACCGTTGCTGTTAGACTTACATCTGCTAAGTTTCCTGTTGGTGGTATATCAACTGAGTGAGAGTATGTTGTATATGTACAGAAGTGACCATTTGCTGGACCAGGTATATTTATTTGTATTTGTGGTTGTATTTGTTGTGGTTGGTCTTCTGTAATAGGATCTGTTGAACAACTCACTAATAACATTCCTAATGTTAATCCTAATAATACTCTTTTAGAGAGTTCCACTAATCTTTTCATTGTTTTCATTTGTTTGTTTGTTTTTTATGATGTATATTCTATAAGTAATAATTGTATCTCATCTCTTATTTCTCTAACCTTTTGTTTATCATCTAAGAACCTTAATAGGTCATAGTTTAATTCAATAATACTTTCTTTAATTTCTTCTTTTGTTTTCATAGTGTGGTTTTTTTTATTGGTGATAGAATCTATCATATTTTAATTCATAATACTCATCTTCATTAAAATTCTCTGTGTGTAACTTAGCAAGTATGTTTTCCATTTCATAATCATATGCTTTATCTTCATTTCTTGTTATATCATTATTGATATATACTTTTTGTTGGTTCTTGTAAATCCATTCTCTTTGTGTGTTCATCTTTTTGTTTTATTTTTTGGTATATTATTATATATATTATATATATATAAAAGTTGTCTCTTCCTATGTTTATTTTTTAATCTCCCAAGTAAAACCCAAACAATCTACTTCTACTTCAATAAGGCTAAATTCATTCATCATATCATCTATTCCTTTTACTGCTGCTTGTAGGCTTTCTATTCTACTTATTAGACTTAATTTCAATTCTACTAAATCTTTTTTCTTATTACTAATATAGTAACCTTTACTATTTGCTATTACTGGTGCTATTGCAAATGTTCTACAATAGTTTGTTAGTTTTCTTAATCTTGCTGCTGAGAAGTTACTCTTCATTCCAATTGATTCTTTATTATCATTGAACCATTTTACTATTCTATCACTCACAAGTGGTTTGTCTTCTGTTCCTCTTTTCAATGCTTTTAATAACATAGGTAGAACTATGTCTTTTTCTTCTGTGGTAAGTTTCTCTGTGTGTATCATTATAATTGTTTTTTTTTATAATGTATATATTTACTTTGAAAACTACTTTTTTGTTAAGGCTGGTTTTTTATTGCTGTTTATAGATAAACTAATAAAACCCACTAAATAGTGGGTTATTCTATAAGTTATTAAATGTATTCCAGTAATTTTGTTGGTGTTTAATGATTTCATAATGTTTATCACTTACACCATTTAATGGTAGATTTTCATCTAATAAAATAGAATGAACTCCTACTCTAACATCTCTACTTGCATCTCTAAGTATATGTTTGTATTCCATATTCCAAAAGAATGCTATTCCTTTGTAATCAAAAGTTCCTAAGTTTGATTGGTCTAATCTTAATTCTTCTAATGCTTTTTCTAATTCTGTCATAATGTTTGTTTTTAATTGTTTAACAAAGATAAGGAATAATTTGATACTACCAAACTTTTTTTAATAAATTGTGAAACTTTATAGTTATTTTTTTATATATACTATAACTTATCTGACATAATAAGTTTTTATTTTTGTTTTAGAGACCTTCTTTATGAAGGTCTTTTTTGTTTATAAAAATAATTTAAAAATAATTGTAAAAATACCCAAAGGGGTAATATATCTTTTTATATATAATTTATGGAGTTGTTATAATGCAACTATATCTTGGGTTCCATCAGTCTGGCCACTGATGGTTTCTCTCCCAAGTAAATAAATAGAGAATATAAAAAAAGAGAAATAGATGTTTTCAAAACTACCAACATTAAAAAAGTTTAGTAAAGAAATTATAACTATACAAAAACTACAAAGTATAGTTAAAAATAATACACAGAGTGAATATATAGAATATATTAGAGGATTACAATATAAATCAAAAGAATATAATACTTCAAAATTAAATGTAAGTTGTATAACACCACATGGTATATTTAATAATGGTATTAAGAATACTGATATAAAAAGTTTTTCAGGTTATTTATTTTATGATATAGATGGTATTGATACCAAAAATGAACTAAATGATACCATAAAAAGATTATGTGATACTTTTCCAATTTCTTTTTTACAAAGAAGTCTAAGTAATAAAGGATTTCACTTCCTAATAAAATTAAATGATACCTTTTCAATAACAAATGATACCTTTTTAGATATATATGATTATGTAAGAAGTCTTTTAATTGATGAAGGTTTCAGTATAGACCTTTCTGCTAATGGATTATCAAGAAAAATGATTATATCAAGTGATAAAGATTGTTTATTAAATAATGAGGTATCATTAAATATAGATATGGTATCATTTAATACTTTTAAAGAGTTAAGAGATACTAATGGTAAAGTTAAGATAAAGTCAAAAAGTAATAAGATTGAGAGTATTGAACTAAATGATACCTTTTTTGAACTAATACCTATAAAAGAATTATTACAACAGATAAAGGTTGAAACCAAATATACAAAAGACATTGAAGGTGATTTTATAGTAGAAGATATGGAATACTATTATATACATTTACCTGAAATTATAATGGATGGAACAAAACATAAATTATATACAAGAATAGTAAATGCTTTATACTTCATAAATAATAACATATCAAGAACTCAAGTATTATCATATATTTACTATGTAAATAATAGAGCAAATCCAGGTATGCAAAGTAAATACCTTTATAATTTTATAACAAGATTGTGTGATAAAATAGAAGAAAATGGAGTTAAAGTAAAACCAAGAATAAAAAGAATACATTTTAATAAAGAAAGTAACCTTACAAAAAAACAAAAACAAATTATGGCAGCAAAGATAAATGGAACATTAAGAACTAACAGAACAATAGAAACTATACAAAATGCAAAATATGAATTAGGTATTAGAAATATGAAAATTACACAAAAAGAAGTTGTAAAATATACAGGATTAAGTATAGCAACAGTTAAAAGAAACTGGACTTCACAAAACAAAGAAATTGTTGTTGAAACACCAGAGATTAAACCAGAGATTAAACCAAAGGTTGTAAAAGAATCAATTTTAGAGGTTATAGAAGAAGAAAAGTTTTTTACTAATGAAAAAGAAATAATCAATTATAAAGGTTTCAAATCAATTGAGATAGACAAAGTATCAACTGATGATAAAAAGTTGTTTATATCAAAGATAAATGCTCTTAAAGAAAGTAATATAGAACCATCAGAAGATATATTATATGACTTAAACCTATGGAATAGAGAAAAAACTTGGTATTTATATACAAAATGGAGAAAAAGTAATCCATATGAACTAAATAATTTAGAAAATAACAAATAAAATAAAGATAAGATGAACATACAAGACACAATAGAAGACAAAGATAGATACTATGATAGTTCATATCATTTAGACAATGGTGAGAATATATCAAAAATTGTTAAAAGAAAAAAAGTAGGATATGGATTACAGAGATGGAATGACCTATATCAAAAATATGATATAGAAATCATAAGTAATAAAAATAACTTAATACTATTTTCTATTGAAAATAAAGAATACTATTATGGTATTCCTTCACAAAGAATTAAAAGAAGGTATGATAGAGTTTGGAACAGTAAAGTAGTAACAGAACTAAAAAAAGATTTTAATGAAATACCACTAAGAAAAAACATAGTTGAAAAAATTAAAATTAAAAAATTACATCATCTACCAACAGATATGGCACCTGGTAAACATAAAGATAAAAACTGGTTACAAGTAAAACAAGAAGATCCAAATTATATAAAATGGATGATTAGTGCTACAAAAGATAAACAATTAAAGAATATGTTAAGTAATATAATATAAAAGAAAAGACCACTTAATAAGTGGTCTTTTCTTGTCTTTAACAAGACACCGCTACACTTGGTCCTAAGTCAAGTATATATTCTTTTAATCTATAATACATTATATCTAATTGCTCCTGCTCACAATAATAATCTGGTATATCACTACCAAATACTTTTACATATTCATCAACCAACTTAAAACTATCAATATAAGACAATTGTAGGTGGTTTATTTCAATCCTTTTTAATAAAAGGTATATTGACCTCACATCAACTATTATCTCTTCTTTACTAATCTTTTTATTCCAGGAATTATGTGGTTTATATTCTTTACCACTTTTTTTATTAGGATAAATTCTTTTACTATTACAAGCATTACAATATGATGAATATGCTTTTTGACCACATCTCTTTTTAAAATAACCTAAGAAATAGAATCTACTTATTGGTAATTCTAATTCACACATTTTACATTTTTTAGTTATCATAATGTATATATTAAAGTTTATCTCTCTGTTGATGTAAGTTGTGATAAACCAGCAATTATTGATCCAGCCATTATTAAATAACCACCTATTGATACTAATGTGGCAACTGGTGATGCTACAAATGCCCCACCAATAACACCAAGTGCTAAACCAACATTTTGTATATTCTTCCAAAATTGTGGTGTTGGTTCTTTTAATCTTTTAAGTAACTCCATTTGTCTTTCTTTCTTTTTTCTTTCCTTGAATACTTCTTCTTATTCTTAAATACTTTTGTCTTGCTGGCCTCCCATATTTCCTGCAAAGTTAGAACTATTGTCTTCATTATATCTTATGGTATATTTTTTTAGCATTTAAGTATGCTTGCTTTGCTTCATCTTCTGTATTAAATCTACCAAGTTGTATTGTTATATTATCTAATACAATTTTTGCCCTAAATCTATTATGTGATTTAGTGTAACCTTTTACAGACTTTATATTAAATATATTCTGTTGATGAGTTACCTCTCTTAAATTATTTATTCTATTATTACTTCTATTGCCATCTTTATGGTCTATATATTCTACAACTTTACCATATTTTATATAGTATGCAAATTGGTGACCTAATAAATGATAAGTTTTTTTATCTAAATATATATTTATATCAATATACCCTTTATTTTTCCTTGTAATTTCTCTTCCAAACCTACTATAAATCTTACCAGTTACTTCATCATAAGTAAATCCTTTTTCTATTGCTAATTGTATTTTTTCTAATCTTGTCATAATGTATATATAAACTATTTAAGTGTTCCTCCTTTTCTATAAGTAGCTCCTGTATCTATTAAATACTGCCATATAAAACTCATTTGTTTTCTCATCTAATAACATGTATGTATAATGACTTTTCATATTCTATCTTAAATTACCCCCCTTTTTATATGTAAATCTTGATAAAAGTTGCTCTATACCACTACCAACAGAAGGTTTTCCAATATACCAAGAACCATACTCATTCTCACCATTAGTTCTTGCTTTTGATGCTGGCTCAATAAGTAATAGAAATGTATTATAATCAACATCAAAGTAGGTATAATAATCACCAGTATTAAACTTAATAACCAACTCCATAGTTTCATCATTAAAAAGAACCTTATCTACATTAGAACTATTTGCTGTATTTCTCCACTTCTTTAATGTTGTGTATTTTATTAAGTCAGTTCCTTTATATGACTTCATATTTATTGGTCCTTCACTAATATGTTTATATCTTATCATAATTTACAAATCTTTTTTACCTGCTAATCTAACATTTAAGTTCTTTATCTCTTGTGTTAAATCTCTAACTGCCTCATATAACAAATCAAACTTATCTGTTAAATGTAAGTGGTTGTTCTCAACTAAACTAATTCTAATAGTATTCTTCTCACTATTATCCTTAACTCTGTCTAACTCTACCATTGTTCTATTTAAGAAATAACTTATTATCCCAATGATTATTCCTGCTGCTATTACTATTACTGTATTATCCATATTACAAAATTATCCATTCTCCATTTCTTCTAACATAACTATTATCATCTTCTGGTGCTTCATCAATCTTATTTGCTAATGTTATATTTAATTCTGCTATTGTATCATTTAATGCTGCTATTGCATTATTTAATTGTGTTAAAGTAGCCTTTGAATCTAACTGACCTTGTAATCCTGTTACATTACTAACTGAGTGAGTATGAACTAAAGGTGCTTTATCATCTAAAGAAGTAAATAATGTTGATATATCTACACCAATTGGTTCAACTACATCATTTAATTCTTGATTTGTTACATAGTTAGATAATGTTGCTGTTAAATAACTTGTAGTTACTTGTGATAACATAAATGTATTAACCTCATCAAAGTTATCATTAACATATTGAAAAGCCGTTCTTAAAACAGTTCCTGTTCCATCATTAGGACTTAAACCTATATTTATATTACTAAATGTCATATCTTATTTTTTATTTTTTTATAATCTTATATTTTGTTGTCTGTAACTAAAATTAGTAATTCCTAAATCTAAAATCTTCTGGTTACACTCTGCTTTTAATCTACCTCTTTCATCAATAACATCTTGAGGAATAGGTATTGAATCAAGACTCAGTTTCTCAATGTGTTTTTTTAGTAGGTCAGATATAAGTCCTGTGTATTCTAAATCTATTTTTAAAGCCTCTTGTATTAAATATGTTTGTGAGACTATCTCTTCATATTCAATTGTTTCATATTCTAATCCTTGTGGTATTTCATTTATATCTAAAACTTCTACCATTTGATTTTCTATTGTATATCTATATTTTATCATATCTAATTTATATTTTATCTTGCATTTGTAAAGATTTCTTCATACATAAAGTAATCTGTTTGCATTGTTCTTGCTGTTGTTCCTGATACTTTATTAACAATACTTATTAAACTCATAGCAACAGTGGTAGCTGGAATGTTTGTGTTATGTGTAGCAACTAAAATTCCATCAATATAAAATTTAACAACATTTCCTGAAGAATTAATATCTATTCTTAATTTATACCATTGTTGAGCATTTACAGGTATTGATGTAGTTGTCATAGTTACACCTGATGCAACTCTTGTATAACATTTCCAATTAGGGCTTGCATTTGATGGATTAAAAAATACAGAGCCTCCTTCATCATAAGAAAAAAATATACAATTTAGATTATTTGTCCAATTAGAAGGAACACCATATCCAAAGTATGTAAAAAACCTATCTGTAGCAGTTGATAAGGTATCTATTGTAGCATAAGTTTCAATACTAATTTCTCCTAATCCTAAAAATAAATTTGTATTTCCATAAGTATAGCCTGCAAATCCAGTAGTTGTAGAGCCTGTTGAATGTCTAACAACTCCTTGTTGATTAGACTTATTTGTTATAGTTCCTGTACTTTGACACAAGGCACCTGTACCATTAACTAATGTAATTACTTGACCATAAGAAGCAGGAACAGTTCCTGTTTGAGAACCCATAAACTCTTCAAAGTAATAAATACCTTGAGTTCTATTGAAAGTTTTTAGGTTATTTTGTTTACTATTAAATATAGTCCAATCTGCTGAACTTA
>Ga0255344_1005104_pt1 | contig 12818 bp, 7 predicted proteins | sample wastewater_treat_5_FD_192414 | JGI IMG/M metagenome (GOLD analysis project Ga0255344, IMG submission 192414) | Wastewater microbial communities from Lulu Island WWTP, Vancouver, Canada - plant18 | ecosystem: Engineered > WWTP > Wastewater > Unclassified | place: Canada: Vancouver, British... | reverse complement strand
TGGAGGTGAATCATGTTTTTCGCGGCATTGTGCTGCCGGTGGAAACCCGTCGGCTTGGCAACGAGGCGCGGAAACTTTTCACAACGGAATTGTCTGTGCCAGTTCTGGCCGCGTCAGAACTTTATGGCAGCAAGCTCGTCGCCGCGATGGATCGCCAGCATCCGCGCGACCTCTTTGATGTTCGCGGCCTGTTCGAGCGCGGCGGACTTACCGCGGAAGTGGTTGAGTGTTTTGTGTGTTATCTCGCCGGCCACAATCGGCCAGTGCATGAGGTCTTGTTTTCGCGAAATCAGGACATGTCCGCAGCCTTTGAGAATGAATTCGTAGGCATGACCCGCGATCCGGTCACGCTCGCGGAGTTGGAAGCGGCTCGGCGCAGACTGAAAAAAGAATTACCCGCCGCACTGACAGCGAATCAACGACAGTTTCTGCTTGGGCTTGTCGCTGGTGAACCCAACTGGCAGTTGATGAAGTGTCCGCATCTTTCACAACTTCCGGCGATCCGGTGGAAGCTTCAAAACCTCGCCAAACTCAAGAAATCCAACCCGCACAAATTCAGTCAACAAGCCGATGAATTGCGCTCAGGGCTCGCAGGTTGAGCCATGCAATGCGGCACATTTTGCCACTCGCAACCTTCAGTGAAACCTTCAGTGAAACCTTCAGTAACGGGGTTAAAACTGGTTAAGTTGGGATAGGTGATTTTTGTTGAAATCCCCATGAAATCAGCGATTTTAACACCGTCAATCGGGCGTGAGTCGCCCGATTCCGACCCTCGCCTCCAATCTTAATGGCCGAAATGCCAGCGGATTGGGAATGCGGAGGGTGACAATTTCCAACGGTTTTTCTCAACGGATTATAGCGGTTTAACTAAAACTGTGGCCGTGACGGGAGCGCGGGCTTTAGCCCGCTTCCGCGTGATTTTGCCTGCGGGCATTGAAGCGGTGTAAACGCCGCGCTCCTCGGGCCAAGGAAAATCGGCCACAGTTTTAGTTGATTTGCTCTAGGCCGTGCATCCACAATTCCCCATCAACACGAACAGCCTTCGCCCGCGGCTCGCCCCTGCAGCCTCCTCGCTCTGCTTCATGCTTGGAAACTGCGAGCCAGTAGGAAAACCGTTACCAGGCCTTCAAGCATGATTAGGCGTTCATCATGTTTTCAACAACGAGACCGCCAACCGTAAAAACCCCCAGGCTCCGGCAAAGACCAACCGGCTCGTTCACGTCATGAACGAGACTGCCCGCCACTCGTGCGCTCCCCTCCGCCGGGGCGGCCGGCGGAGGGGAGGGAAAGCTGGGGGGCACCCAGATCCCCTCCGCCTTCGTTTTGGTGTGGCAAAATATTGAGTGGGTTTACTGGGCGACTGGATCGGCGCTTTTTCCGAAAGCGCATTGCCCGCATTCTGGCGGGTTTCACGCCAGAAGCACTTGAGTACTTGGCGGCGACGTTGGCTCATCACTTTCAATTTGACCAGCGTTCGCTCGGCCGGCTCCGGAGGTCACGATGTCCCCAGCCTTTCCCAGCATTGACCCAAATTAGCCCAGTTTTCCACACCGTAATTACCTTGCGCGAAAAAGTCGGTCAATTCGTTCAATGAAGCGGTTCAGTTTCCTAGACCTCTTTTGCGGATGCGGCGGATTCAGCCTCGGAATGGAGCGGGCGGGGTTCCAATGTGCGGCGGCCATTGATTTCTATCCGGAAGCCGTTGCTGTCTTCAAAGCGAATTTTCCACACGTTCCACAAGTGTTGGAACGCGATCTGACCGTATTCTCTCCGCGCGAACTTGCGGGTTTGATTGAAACCGAAACTGTGGACGTGATAATTGGCGGCCCGCCATGCCAAGGCTTTTCCACTGTGCGGCAGCGTGATGGCGCAAACAGCGGGCCGCGCATGGTCGAGGACAAGCGGCGCCATTTATATCAGGAATTTCTGCGCCACGTTGCTTTCTTCCATCCGAAAGTGTTCGTAATGGAAAATGTGTTGGGGATCAGGTCGGCCGTAGGCGGCAAGTATTTCACCCGCGTCCAGAAAGAAGCGCGGGCGGTTGGCTACCGCGTGCATCCGCAAGTGATAAGGGCAATCGAGTTGGGCGTGCCGCAGAAACGGCAACGCCAGTTGATCATTGGCACGCGCCTTGATCTTCCAGAATACTTTCCAGGCAAGTTGATGCCCGCACCGCGCGCCGTCGCGAAACCCACTTTGGGCGAAGCGATTTGCGATTTGCCGCCCCTGCGGGCGGGTGGCGGCGACGAGGAAGCCAATTACGACATGGAGAGACGCGCGGCGCACGTTGCGAAATATGGGCGGCGGTACCTTTATGAAACGCTCGAAATCCAGCGCGCCGCAAAGCTGACCGCGCATCGCGCCCGACCGCACAGCGAGCGCGATCTGCGTGACTTCGCAAGACTGCGGGAAGGGGAGCACGGTGCGCAAGCCATGAACCGGGGCGAAAAGTTTGAATTTCCCTACGACCTTGGGGTATTCAAAGACCGTTACACGCGGCAGCACCGCGACGCCGCCTGTTCCACCATCGTTGCCCATTTGAGCAAAGACGGCCTGATGTTCATTCACCCGACTCAAAACCGCTCACTCACGCCGCGAGAGGCCGCCCGCGTGCAGAGCTTTCCTGACTGGTTTCAATTTCCGGTGGCCCGCACCCACCAATTCCGCGTCATCGGGAATGCGGTGCCTCCGCTCGTGGCCGAGGCAATCGGGCGCGTTGCCAAATCTTACCTGGAGAAGACGATGAAAACACAAAAAACTGTTCAACTTGGTTTGTCGCCGCTGCCCTCCAGTCAGCGAGAGGCAATCCGATGGTTGCTTGGCTTGGTGAACGCAGCGGATGCAAAGACGCTGCGGGAATTATCCCCCACTGATTTCAAACGCGGCTGGTATTCGATCGGTTTTTTGTACCCCGGTCTTCATCCTGACAGCGCGCTTGAGCACGGCACGGAGTTGTGCGCGCGCGCTGAAGATTTTCCCGAAATCCGCAAGATCGAGCCGCGTTTGCTCGCGCCTTACTTTGTTGACAGTGGCTGGCCTGTCATCCTGGCGCCGATTGCAGATGAGGCGTGGCGGCGCTATGAGTCCGGCCATTTGAAGGAAGAGGAGTTTTATTGCAGTGAGGCTGTGATGGCCGGCATGTACTCGCGCAATTCCGAATTGACTGAAGGAATCGGAAAGGGGCGATCGCAAACGGGGGCATAAACCCGGCTCACCGCCCAATTTATGGACTTTTCTGAATGCTGTGGCGAGGAGCAAACGATCCCCCCTCGGGAGGAGCAAACGATCCCCCCTCGGGAGGAGCAAACGATCCCCCCTCGGGAGTGGCAAACGATTCCCCCTTGGGTTCAGTTTCTTTTCCGCTTGGGTTACAAGTGGCCGCGCGCCAATCCCAAGCCACGCCGAATCGCCCTTGTATCCATGCCGTGTGACTCGCCCGCTGCCGGATTGATTGCGCTGGGTGCGATGGTGCATGATTTGGGCAATCCACGAGCCAACGATGTGGACGGCCATTATGACAAGCTACTCAAATATGCCAAACAATACCTCCAAAGCTGTAAGCCATGCATCGAGAAACATGGCAAGTGCAATCCCGACCAAATAAAGTGCGGTTACAAAAAGAGGGCAACGGGCAAATTGCGGTCGCCGAAATTGAGGGGCACAGTGACAATCTCCGCTGAAACTGATTTTACAAAAGGCGAACTTAAGTGGATTCTCAATAAAACCACTACAGTGACGCCAGAGCCAAATCACACCATCAATTACCACATCGACGGCGAGCCACCTTGCCAGTGGGATGAGGATGCCGGGGAGTTGCTCGGCGATCCCTATCAAGCCTTGGTCAACGGATTAATAACCACACGGGATGATGAGGTGAAAGTCATATCGGAAAATTTACGGCGTTCATATTCCGGACTTTGTTTCGCCGGTCGAAACCAAGGCGAGACACAGTGCAAGGAGGTATGCGATCGGATCTGCTCGGAAAATTTACGGCGTTCATATTCCGGACTTTGTTTCGCCGGTCGAAGCCAAGGCGAGACACAGTGCAAGGAGGTATGCGATCGGATCTGCTTCCGCCTGGCTGACGGGACGGCCACCTATCGGCTAAGCGAACTACTCACGGTCTCCGGCTGGTCGAGTAGCCCGATTTCACGCATGGCCTACTTCAATAGCCGGACCCAAAAAGCCGATCGCAATGTGGTAACACCGACCTTGGTGGTTGCTGATGGCGACGATGCTTTTTTGCGTTCCCGCTCAGCATTTTCGGGCAGCGACGTCATCGGCGTCGTCCATCGAACAATGGCGTATGACCGGCTGGAGGAGGTTGGCGAAAAAATGCGGCCCGACCAGTGGTATGCGGCTGACACGGATCTGTTATGTGAGCTTCCTCCCAAACCAAAAGGGATTTCTATTGCGGTGCTCAAACGAAGGAATAGCCCATGATTTCCGTTACCAAACTTTTTGAATGGCTATCGAGGGACGATAATTTCGTGCATGAACGTCATGAAATTGCTTCGCCAGCCTTTGGCAAATTACGGCGGAGCTTGGGATCAATCATCCGGAGTTTGCGTCAAGCTGAAGATCGTGAAGCAGCTGAGATCGCAAATTCGATGCGCGCCCATTTGTTCACCTGGCTGACATCCCCGGTCGTTTTCGACTCATCCATCGGGGATGCGCTCGGTTTATTTGGTCACCCGGATACGTTCGAGGAGCGCTGGGGATTCCACCAAGGTGAGTTCGTAGCAGCGATCGATACTGCGAAAGAGATGACTTCTGAGACGAATCCGCTGCGCACCGAGTTGATTGAGGTCATCCGCACACTTCGCGCCGCGGAAAAGAGTTTAAAGATTTTCTGCCACCGGAAGGCTCGTGAACATTTTTACTCGCTTGAATTGGCGCCACGATTGGAAGATTCGTCTTTCCTCCATTCCGTTCGTGATTATGCCGCCGCCGACGAGTTTGATGCGCTCATCAAAGTTGGCCCTTTGCGCTCGAGAGGCTGGGGCGCTGTTCCAGATGCGATTAAGTCCGCCCCAAAGTTTGAAAAATTGATTCAACTTGTCTGGTCAGGTTGTGCCGATGACCCGGGATTCGGATACGATCCAGTCAGGCCATCTGGTGAGCCTCTCGACAACCAGATTAAATGGAAGCTCGAAATCAAATCCCGACACGATCGGAATACCCCGCCAGACTACGATGCAGAGCAGGACGAGTTTTCTTCGCTTGACGAGCCGGTTGGGCGGGACGCACGACGACGTGCAATCCTTTTGGAAATCCCCGGCGGCAAAGGCATTCTTCATCCACGCACAGCTATTCTCAGCTTTGCCCCCGACGCCGCCCCCGCGACATCTGTGGGTTTGCGAGTTCCCGGTGAATCACTTTGGGAGGGCATGTTCGTGATCCAAATACAACTTGCCGAAAAGCCCTTTGGCGAAACGCAGGTCCAGAAGAGCAACTATTGCCGTATCTGGAAGCAACAATTAAGCGAAGAGTTGCAAACAAGCCCCGATGCATTTTGTCGTACATTACGCAACAACGGGCTTAATCTTAAAAGCCTCCGCAATCGTGTGGAGGATTGGGCGCGAGAACCAGACACAGTAATCCCTGCGCCTCAACAGGGAAAACACTTTCAAATTCTCATTGCGGCGCTGGACATTGATCCAATCCACACACAGCCAACCGAACAGGACACACGGCCGTGGTGGCTAAGGGCTTGGGATGAAATACGTGTATCTCGCGGTGAGGCCATCCAGACTGGGCGGCAGGAACACGAACTTGTTGAACAGCAGGCGCTGGTATTACTGAAGTCCCTGCTTCCCCAAATCCACGAAAGACCCACTGAGGACGAACAGTTTCGGCTGCCGATTCCTCGCGGGCGCGGCTTGTGCGGCGCATTCGATTTTTTTAAAGTGCTCGGAATTGAGGAAGATTTCCTGGCTCCGGACACCGAAATCAAAGTCGTCCGGGATCTGAACAGATTCGAACAGTGGAAAGTAACCTGATCCGTTGCCTATGGCTCGCATGATACCATCGTTCATGGACGACCACACGCCACCCGGTGAGCGCGATGTGTTTAACATGATCGCCGCCGGACCTGACGATTGGGTGGCACTTCACTCGCTCGACCTGGCTCCATGGAATCGCGGGCTGCGAACGGAACTTGATTTTGTCGTAATCGTTCCTGACACAGGCATGCTCTGTCTCGAAGTCAAATCCCACGACAACATCACCTTTGACGGCCATCGGTGGTTTCCAGAAACGCTGAAACGGTCACCCTTTAAACAGGCCGCGGACGGACGACACGCATTTTATCGCCGACTGGCGGAACTTGCCCCTCATTTGAAGCACGTGCCGATCGTTCACTGCTGCATCTTCCCGCGCTCGCCCTTTGATCTTCACCCGAACCTGTCGGTTCAACCGTGGGAGTTAATGGACTCCCGTGCGTTTGGCGCTTTCAGTGACGGCCCGGCATTTTGTAATGAATTGAGGACGAAGATGCGACAAAGCATCCGCGCCGATGCAAAAATCACACCACTTGGGCAGCGCCTGTCCGACAGCCAAATTGAAGCGGTCTTAAAATGTTGTTTGCCCATACAAAAACGCCACCCCACGGCAAGGGAGGAAATCAATCGCCGCCAAGCGAAGATGGAAAAACTGCTGCGGAATCAGCAAAAGCCCGTGCTTCAGCTTGTCGCCTTGAACGAGCGAGTAGTTGTCTCCGGTGGTGCGGGTACGGGAAAAACCCTCATCGCCATGGAAGCAGCCCGCCGCGCCGCAGAAAAGGGGCGACGGGTGGCTTTGCTCTGCTTCAATCAACTCGTGGGTAGATGGATGGCCGGACGGATGGATGAAGACAAACCGCCGGTTCCCAATCTCGTGACCGGTCGTGCCCTGCAGATCATGGCGAGACTGGCCCGCCTCGAGGTGCCTCCAAAGCCTCCTCCCGAGTTTTGGGAAACAACACTGCCTGGGCAATTGGAAGAATGTCTCACCAACCCTGATTTTCGCGCGGCGGCGGTGTTTGATTATCTTGTCATTGATGAAGCCCAGGATCTGTTGGCGCGATCGCGCATTTGGGCGTGCCTGTTGCAATTTTTGGTCGGCGGCATCGAGCGCGGGGGCTTTGCAATTTTTGGCGACTTCGACAACCAGGTGCTCTCCAAACATCCGACGATGACTCAAAATCTTTCCACCCTTCGTACCGTTGCCAGACCAACATATTGGGTGTTGACTGAGAATTGTCGCAACTACCGTATCGTTGGTGAGACTGCCGTGAGACTCAGCGGGCTTGGCCGGCCGGTCTATACCGGCTACATGCGCAACGGCGGCAGCCTCGAAAACTACGACATCACTTTCTATGAACACGAGCGGGCGCAATTGGATAGGATTGTCCAATGGCTCAAGGACTTCAAGGCTCAAGGATACAAGCCTTCCGAAATCACATTGCTGTCATTTCGTTCGGACGAGGCCAGTGCTGCCAGCCGCTTGCAGCGCGAAGGCTTCAAGATCCGGCCCGTTTGGAGCGCCGGAGACTCCACCGGGTTTGCGTCGGTTCACGCGTTCAAGGGCATGGAGAACAAGGCCATCATCCTGACCGATGTTGCGCCCGGCGATCAGGAGTTTGACCGCCATCTGTTTTATACCGGCATGACCCGCGCGACGGAATCAGTCCGGGTGCTGTGCGATAAAGCCTGCCAGAACACTCTGCTTGGCTGGCTGAAGAAAGGAGGCTACGTATGAATGAGCGATCACAAATGATTGAATGGATTCGGGGTGAAATGGTCGGTCCGGCCCGGACGCTCTCCGAACCCGAACTGGTTGTATTCACCGATCGGGAGTTTACCGATCCCGTACCGAGGCGACGCGGCCCCCTGGCTTGGCAACCCGCCCCCGACGCGGCAATTCAAGAAGTGTTGTATTACAACCAGGAGTCACCACATCGGAAATACGGCATAGGACTTCTGCACGCGCCGGGTTTGCTGGCAAATCAGGCGGCGCAAGCGGCTTTAGAGGCCACCGACACCACTGGCATGGAATCTGACGCGGACGAGCAAAACGATGAGGACGGCGGCAATCAGGAGCAAGAAGATGACGAAGGGGAAGATTCAGATACGGCCGCGTCAAACCGCCCCGACCCCTCTGAGGACTTTGAAGTCACCAGTCCTGATGTCAGGCGCCCTTCCACGATTGGCATTTCTTTCTGCGCCCGGCTGGATGAGGGTGGATCTATTACCGTACGCCTGCCACAGAGTCGGAATTTCTTCTGGCAACCCAAAGATGCTCCCCCGTTCCAGCTCAATGGCCGATACGAAGCTTGTACACGACGTTGGAAAGATACCGAGGGGAAAGATGAAGATGGAGTTGACAGGACCGGGCAAGCCTGGCGACGGTTACCCGCCGTCCGGCCCGATGCTGGAGTCAAGATCGGACGCGAAGAACTGGTTCATGGGCGTGTGACCCGTAAGGATGTCATAATGCCGGAAGATTCACCAATCGCTTTATGTATCGAGATCTTTCCGCGACGCTTGAAGGACAGGGATAATACCTGGTTGCTGACGGTCGTTCTCCGGAACGTCACCGCCCACGAGCAAAGGCGTCACGAATCCTGCTTGTACCAGTCGTTTTTTGAAGTGGCAATTTCGAGGGGGCGCATCGAGAAGTATCCCGAAAGCCGCCGTCCCTTCAACCAGCTCGATGGCGAGGAACAATCGCTCGCCCTGCTTTATCGGGAGTCGGCCACTTGGGGAATCGGCCACGGCTGTGCGGCGGGGTGGGATGCCGAGCCCGGCCAGCCTCCCGAGACGCTCTACGCCGACGTGATGCCTGCCGTGCAGTTGCCCAGCATGACTCCGGATATTGAGTTGAATGGCACCCCGGTCAAGCTGTCCATGCGCGCTCTGGCCAACCTGCCGGATAACGAAGAAGGCGCAGCTTGGCAATCGTTGAGTGATCTTTCTGCCGGCTACGCGTCTTGGATTGAGCAGAAACGCGGAGAAGCAGTCAACTTGCCCCAGGATTTTCAACAGGTTGCCAATCGTCACCTTGATTCGTGTGATGCCTGCCTTACCCGGATCAATCGAGGCATTGCCATTCTTCGTGAAGATGGGCGCGCCCGGCGGGCGTTTCGACTGGCGAATCTTTCCATGCTGCTCCAACAAATCGCCACCAAGCAGTTATCCCGTCGCCCACTGCATTGGAATGAAGAGCTGAAACGGGTAACCCCCCCGGGAACTTTCAATCGCCGTGGCGTGTATATGAGGAAGGTGCTGAAAACGACCAACTGGGCCATTGGCGCGCATTCCAGATTGCCTTTCTGCTCATGTCGCTTGACGGAGTCCGCAGTGGCCAGTCGCCCGACCGGGAAATTGTGGATTTGATCTGGTTTCCGACGGGTGGCGGCAAAACCGAGGCATACCTGGCCGTCATGGCGTTTTATATGTTTCATGAGCGGTTGCTCATGGAGGCGGACAGCAAAGGGCCAAAGCGCGACGGCACCAATGTCCTCATGCGCTACACGCTCAGAATGTTGACAACCCAGCAGTTCCAACGTGCGGCCAGCTTGATTTGCGCGATGGAATACTTGCGCCGGTACCCGGCGACAACCGGCGTTGGCGATATTCCAGGGCGACGATTCTCGCTGGGGTTGTGGATAGGTGCCGATGGTGCCCCCAACACTTGCAAAGATGCCCAAACCGAACTGAATCGATACCGGAAAGGGGAGATTACGGGCAACCCACTGGTCTTGACGGAATGTCCGTGGTGTCGCTCGCAGATCGGACGTTACGACGGATCCATTCCCCAGAAAGTCAAGCAGGAACAAAAACAAAAACAAAAGCCGGTCGTCGGAATAGAAGGCGAAGGGAATGAAGGACCAATGCTGCACTGCCCGGATGTCAAATGCCCCTATGGGAACTCCCCTGAACATAAGAACTGGCTGCCCGTCGAAGTCATTGATGAAAGACTTTACCGGCATCCACCATCGCTGGTCATCGCAACGGCCGATAAACTCGCGATGATTGCCTATCGTCCGGCGGCGGGCGTTCTATTTGGAAGACAATTTATCGCTGGAAAACCTCACCAGGAATCGTTCCCCCCCGGATTGATTGTCCAAGACGAACTTCATTTGATTTCCGGCCCACTGGGCACGATGTATGCCCTGTATGAGGGCATCTTTGAACGTCTGTGTTCATACCAACAGCAGGAACAATGGATCAAGCCCAAGCTCATTGCCTCGACGGCAACAATTCGTGGCGCAGCCGAGCAGGTACGGTCTCTGTACGCCCGAACAAGAACACAATTGTTCCCCAGTCCCGGCCTCCTGATGAGTGATTCCTTTTTTGGCAAAAACGCGCGGGATGCTGGTGGAAAACTCCAGGACGGGCGCCTTTATCTTGGCGTCCATGCGAATGACTATGGATCAGTGCTGACAACGCAAGTGCGTGCCTTTTCCTCCGCGTTGTTTCGTCCGTTTCGGTTTGATCCAGCTCGCCGAGACCCTTGGTGGACTCTGCTCGCCTTCTACAACAGCATCCGCGAACTTGGCGGCGCAAAAACCCTGTTTGATTCCGACATCCGTTCTCGCCTCAAATTCATGTTCAACCGTGAAGGCTTTGACAAAAATGACCGGCGCACGTTGCGTATCGTCGAAGAATTGACCAGCCGACTTTCCCAAGCCGACATTGTGGCCATGATGGACCGGCTATCCACAACATATTCTCCGAGTGGAAGCCCGGCAGCCGTGGATGCGTGCCTTGCATCAAACATCATTGAAGTTGGCGTCGACATTGACCGCCTGTCTCTCATGGGCGTGGTGGGTCAGCCGAAGACGACGGCAACCTACATCCAGGTTACCGGCCGCGTGGGGCGACGCTGGTGGGAGCGCCCCGGGCTCATCCTGGTGATTTACAACCCGTCGAAAAGCCGTGATCGTTCACACTTTGAGCAATTTCACAGCTACCACCGCCGCCTTTACGAACGGGTGGAGCCGACAACGGCCACGCCGTTTGCCATTGCGGCGCTTCAACGCGGTCTTGCTGGGGCGCTGCTCGCTTGGGCCAGACAACACAGCGCAGCGCGCGTTCACGAGTGGGAAGCCTACCAAAATTCTCTTGAGGAAGGGCACCAGCTGTTAGAAGATCGCTGTTCATCCGTCCAAGCGAGCGAAGACCGCCCACGTTCGTTGGAAGAATTGGGCCGACTCTTTGAGGACCTCGAACGGAAATGGGAACAGAACCCGCAGGAGTGGGAAAAATATCCGCCAGATGTTAACGGTCACTATCTCATGTTGTGGCCCGGTCAGTTTTACTCCCCACTGCAGAAACGGCGCGGTGTCAGCGTTCCCAGCAGTATGCGACAGGTGGATCGTAGCGCCGAATTGCAAATCACCCAAGGCTACGCCTTGATGGAACTCGCCGCTCGCCCGCCCGCTTCGTCCGCCCCACCGCCAACGAATTCTTGACATATTACGCTCATGGGTAACAGACAAATACGCACGGGACAACTGATCGCTCCTTTTGGTCCCGGGAGCATTTACACCGACCGCCGGGGCGTACCCCTTATAGTCGCTGGACTTGACCACTGCCTCAAGCGATGGGACGCAGGCGAAATGGTCCCATGTGAAAAACCTGACGAGTTCGAGCTATCTGAGCCACGCCTCTCGGCTTTGCTCAAAGTCAATCGTTTTCGCACGCCTCCCGATTATCGTACCCTTCACCAAAAGTACCCCGATGGCCAGCGTCCCCCCAATGCCTATCTTTTCATTCCGGCGTTACGTTTCCCCCGATGGTATCGCAACACCAAAACTGCTGAGATGCGAAGGTTCAACTTGGACACCGCACGGCTACCCTCCCCCGAAGGGGGGGCCGATGGCAGCCGGTGCGTTTCATTTCCGTTTGCGCTGCCGGCCATATTGGTGAGTTCCCGTGGAAGCAATGGCTCGGCTGCCGGTGCCCGGGCGATGGCAGCCTTTTCCTGTTGGATTACGGTGGTTCTGAACTCAGCAGTATTCAAATCGAATGCCGGACTTGTCCCAGACCCGCACCCGATAGATTCAACCGTCGGAATTTGGCCGGGACAACTATCAAACCGGACGTCAATGAGGGCGAACAAAGCGAATTTCAAAAACTAGGAATCCACTGTCACGGAGATCGCCCGTGGCTCGGCGAAGGGGCGAATGAACCGTCCTGTAGCCAGCCGCTTATCGCGGCACTCATCAACCAGACCAACATTTATTTTCCGCGAACCATTTCAGCAATCGCACTCCCCGATCTGCGACCGCAGGATCCGGCCATTACAGCTCTCAAAAACAAAATCGAAGAGCTCTGGACCCTTGGTGTTGCCCGAACACTCTGGGAAATGGGCGACCGTTCCGGAGCGGTTGCGATGATAAAAGTCAAACTTGATGAACTCCAAACAGCAAGTGACGAGAAACAGATTTTGGAGGCGTTGCAAAGTTTGTTTGATGTCACGGCCGCCCAACTTCCGGCGGGGACAATTCCGCCAGCCGCACCGGAATCTGATTTCGTCGCCTTCCGGCGTGCAGAGTTTAATGTCATTCGCGAGCCGGTGAACGACCCAGAAAAAGCACCGAACCTTCGCGTGATTGACGCCGGCGTTTCCGAAGAACTGGCCCGATGGTTCACGCGGGTGAACCTTGTGGAAAGGTTGCGCGAGACGAGGGTGTTTTACGGGTTTGACCGATTAGAGCAGAACAACAATGCGCTTCAGCAGATGCCGGAGATTGCGATGCGTCAATTGTTCCGCGACCCGCCTACAGCTCCGGTCGACCGCTGGCTACCCGCTGTCAAGGTGTTTGGGGA
>Ga0255344_1005099_pt1 | contig 12830 bp, 13 predicted proteins | sample wastewater_treat_5_FD_192414 | JGI IMG/M metagenome (GOLD analysis project Ga0255344, IMG submission 192414) | Wastewater microbial communities from Lulu Island WWTP, Vancouver, Canada - plant18 | ecosystem: Engineered > WWTP > Wastewater > Unclassified | place: Canada: Vancouver, British... | reverse complement strand
TTAGTCCGTTGTAGGGCGCAGGGCTCAGGGCACAGGGCGCAGGGGAAGAAGCTCAGGGCTCAGGGCACAGGGCTCAGGGCACAGGGGAAGAAGCACAGGGCTCAGGGGGAAAGAGCGGTACGCGGTATGCGGAGTGTGGTAAGCGGAAACGAACAGACCAGGAGATTTGGGGACGAAGTGACGAAGTGACCTGCAAGACTGCAAGACAATGTAATAAGTGCCACAACAAGCGCTAATGGGGACAGAAAGCATCAAATAACCACCTAAGCTGCAATGTTTTTATACATTATGATTAGAGCCGGGCAAGAACTTGATGCTTGCAATTGCAAATATGGTTTAATGGACAGATGATCGCTTTGGTAAGGTCAGTTCATCCAACTATTGCGGGTAACTATTTTGGAAAAATGATTGATATGATATATGACCTACAACTCCTGATTTTCAAGAATTCTATTTATTGAATCCCGCAATTCTAGGAGTAGGTTTTGCCAACGTGTCCGTATTTCTTCATCTGCTTCATTATCAGCAAGCAAACGTGCAAGAAGATGAGGTTTTTTGTAAATCAATCCGAAGAGTTCAAAAGTTGGTTCCTGAGTTATTTTTAATATATCATAAATCTCATTATCTGATTTTGGTTTAAATATATCTTCTAATGCCATAATTATTGATTTATACTATTGTTCAAGTATCTTTCGTCAATTTGAGCAGAAATTGCTTCCAATCTTTTCTTTTTATTACCCGTGGATCTCATTCCTTTTCCGGGGACAAGTTCACCATCAAGGCAATAAAGCTGACTTACACTACCATCAAGAACACTAGCTTCTTTTTTAGTTAAAATAACTACTTCGTTTTGGCGCATGATTTTTACAACATTTTTATAATTAAGTTTACAAGGATATAATCCGAGCAATTCATTTATAATTACTTTTATAGGAACTATATGTTCATAATGTAATACTTGCCAAATCTTTTCATCTGTTGGGTTTTGATACTCATCTAAGTCTAAGACTGATGCCGCTCTACTGGTAAATTGATGGTGTTGTCTACATAATTCTATATTTTTCCAAGTCTTTTGATAATTATTGTTTATCTCAGCATACTGTCTAATAATTTGACTTAAGATATAACTATAAGCAGGTGTATTAATATTGTCTCTGAACTTATCAATTTTAAGTATACTTAATACAATGCGACATATTGTTTCTTGTGGTTCATTCATTAGTTTTAAAAAAAGATATGTTTCTAAACCTGAATTATTCATAAATACTCAAAAAATGGGTTTTCTTGTTCTTTATATATAGTTTAAATAGCTATATTTAAAGCGCTTACAACAAAAATAACCTTTAAAACAAAGATAGACATAAAAACTGACATTTCCTCACCGGAACTTGACCTTTTTCCGATACAAAGTAATAATATTGAACTTAGTTTTAATGGTGGTCGCATAAGCAGTGATGGTGGATTATTACTCATTCGCAAGATCGACAAGCAGTTAAATCTCTTATCTTCAGTAAGTAACTGTATTCTGGATGGAAGGGATAAGCGTTATATAGATTATTCCATCAAGGAACTGCTGATACAGCGTGTTTTTCAAATAATCGCCGGCTATGAGGATTGTAATGATTGTAATGATCTGCGTGAAGACATGATACTGAAAATGTGTTCAGGCAGGCTGTCTCAGAGTGATAATAATCTGGCCTCACAGCCAACAATGACCCGACTTGAAAACTCTGTAACACGGATTGTTCTTTTTCGCTTAGGCAAATGCCTGATAGATTGTTTTATTGGTTCGTACTCAGAGCCTCCCGCGATAATAATTTTAGATTGTGATGACACCAACAATGACACCTATGGTCAACAGGAACTGTCATTGTTTAATACCTTCTATAACGAACATTGTTACATGCCATTGCACATTTATGAAGGATTGTCTGGCAAGTTAATAACAACCATTTTAAGGCCTGACCGGCCGGCATTAGCCAAACGATTCAAGGCCATTTTAAGAACACTTAAATTCTTCATAGGCACATCAAAATCATCATAGGTGAAAACATAACCTGTCTTAAGACGATTAATCTTATTTACAACGATATCAGATACTTTCATTATATCTTTATTTGTTGCAAATATTTAAAAAGTGACGTTCTTGCCGGTAAAAATGTCACTTTTCTTTACTAATTATTCCACAACTACCCCTAGTCTAAATACCAATATTTTTATCATAATGATATGACTCGTTATTGCAGAAAGTCCAGAGAAAGATGATCCATTCATTGACGAGAGTATGCATGTTAGCCGGACTCCCGACAGCTTTTATCATCATTCATCAATAATTCAGCCAGAGTTAATTAATAAGAACAAGTAATAAATACCTGATAATTTTGCCGCTCTAGCGGTAAAAACTGAGCTAGTTGGTAAACTATCGTAGTAAATGCAATGATTTTGCTGCCAAAGCAGTAAATATTCGCTAATTGCTTGTTGTTTTTAAAAGAAGACTCTTAATTTTACCGTTATAAAGGTAAATATGATAGATTCTCAGAAATTAGCAGAAGTGGTCAGGATGCATCGAAAGGCAGCCAAACTGAGCCGTATTCAGTTAGCGGAGCTTGCAGGTGTCGGAAAGACAGTGATCTATGATATTGAAAAAGGCAAGGAATCAATCCAGTTGAATACATTACGGAAAATCCTGAAAGTATTGAATATAAAGATTGTTTTAACAAGTCCTTTAATGGATACTTTAACAAATCAGGGAAATGAGAAGGGCTAAAATCTTTCTTCTTCAGAAGCTCTGCGGGTTGGTGGATGCTCCTTCGGAGCATATTATTTCCAGGTAGTTTTATGATGAGAGTATTTTACAGTAACATTTTTTGTCATATCCTTGCATATTAGGGTTAGTGAGTTTCGTAAGGGGGAGAGCATTTCCAACTTCATAATTATCAACCCCGGGAGATTGTTCGGCAAGAGAGGGATTTGCTGAGGGAAGTTAAAGTTACAATCACGAACAGCTGCATTGCAGCTGGACAAAGAAGTCACGTATGTGACTTAATTTTAATAACCCCCGGTGCTAACCGGGGGTAAAGTACACTATATGGTTTTAAGCCCTGAAGGGGCGTGACAGACAAGGATTTTTCCGGGTTATCTGTATCTTGCTTAGGTCTCGTTGTATTATTAATCAAAACTCTAATGTTAGGGTAAGATATCGTCAACTGCTGTATCATCTTGTTTTCAGGACGAATATGCGTAATCAACAGGAACATCGCAGAAAGAAATCTTGTGAAGAACAATGCAGAAGTCTTATACAGATGGTGGGTATTAATATTGATGAAAGGTATTACCCCTAAAAGTCACGCCCCCGCTAAAACGGGTCACGCCCCCCGCTAAAACGGGTTACGCTCCTTCGGAGCTTAACGTCCGGGGTGGTGCCGTACCTCCGGTTTCACCGGAGGTTATTAAAATCCTTCTCTTTCAGAGAAGCTGCCGGTTGGTGGATGCTCCTTCGGAGCATGTCATATCCAGGGAGTCTTGTGATGGGAATATGATAGTAATCCTTTTGGTTATTTCCCGGCATATCAGGGCCAGAAAGTTTTGTGATGAAATATGTGATCCTTTTGCTTCTGATTCTGTATGTCAAGGTCAGGTAGTTTTTTGATGGTAGTCTGTTAAAGTATGATACTCCCCGGAATTAAGACCACTGGTTAAGTTAAAATTGCATACTTTTAAGCCAGTGTATTATGAAAGCAAAAAGACAAAAACATTCAGGAGCCTTTAAGGCAAAAGTCGCGATTGAAGCGATACAGGAACGGGAATCTCTAAGTGAGCTTTCTAGGAAATATGGTATCCATCCGAACATGATATCACGCTGGAAGAAGGAGTTTTTGGATCGTGCCTCGGAACTTTTTAACAAGTCGGGTCATGATAAGAAAGAGGATGCTGATCTCGAGAAATTGTATGCCAAGATAGGTCAGTTAGAGATGGAGCGAGAGTTTTAAAAAAAACTTGAAGAAACTGGGTCTATAGCCGAGCGTCTTGGTATGATTAATCGTAAAGAACCATTTGCCCTAATCCGAGGTTTGGTTGTGAATTGCTTTCAATTTGTGATTTAACGATCTTTGACACACCCATCTTTAAAAGTGCTTTTAGGGAACATTTGTTGTGAATTGCTTTCAATTTGTGATTTAACGATCTTTGACACACCAGGCTGTCGAGATGGACAAGAAGCTGCAGGGTTGTGAATTGCTTTCAATTTGTGATTTAACGATCTTTGACACACCAGAGCAATTCAAAGAATATGTTAATGCAAAGTTGTGAATTGCTTTCAATTTGTGATTTAACGATCTTTGACACACCAACGTTAACTATATCTGTATAACCTATCAAGTTGTGAATTGCTTTCAATTTGTGATTTAACGATCTTTGACACACCGGCGGCTCGCTCTCGAAATTCATGTAAACAGTTGTGAATTGCTTTCAATTTGTGATTTAACGATCTTTGACACACCACTACCAAAAATTCCTTTACCTAAAATGCAGTTGTGAATTGCTTTCAATTTGTGATTTAACGATCTTTGACACACCGGCGGCTCGCTTTCAAAGTTTAAATAAACAGTTGTGAATTGCTTTCAATTTGTGATTTAACGATCTTTGACACACCGGGGGCCGCCTTCTTACTTTTTCCCCCCCAGTTGTGAATTGCTTTCAATTTGTGATTTAACGATCTTTGACACACCCTTCTCAAGAAAATCCGTTGCTATCAGGATGTTGTGAATTGCTTTCAATTTGTGATTTAACGATCTTTGACACACCTTTGTACGAATTTTCGAACGTGAGAGCGGAGTTGTGAATTGCTTTCAATTTGTGATTTAACGATCTTTGACACACCAAGATTGGCACTCCCGTGCATAACGAGGTGGTTGTGAATTGCTTTCAATTTGTGATTTAACGATCTTTGACACACCGCAGGTGGAGTTAAACCTCAGGTTTCCTGGGTTGTGAATTTCTTTCAATTTGTGATTTAACGATCTTTGACACACCTTTTTGATATTTCCTTTACCTTCCCGTTATGTTGTGAATTGCTTTCAATTTGTGATTTAACGATCTTTGACACACCTTTTTGATATTTCCTTTACCTTCCCGTTATGTTGTGAATTGCTTTCAATTTGTGATTTAACGATCTTTGACACACCATTCTTCCATTTCTTCACGTTCGTTAATAAGTTGTGAATTGCTTTCAATTTGTGATTTAACGATCTTTGACACACCTCGCATCCTTTTTTTAGCGAGGTTGAATTTGTTGTGAATTGCTTTCAATTTGTGATTTAACGATCTTTGACACACCCTTCACCGTTTAGGTCAGGCATTAACTGTAGTTGTGAATTGCTTTCAATTTGTGATTTAACGATCTTTGACACACCACTCTAAGCTCAAATCCATTCGCCCCAACTGTTGTGAATTGCTTTCAATTTGTGATTTAACGATCTTTGACACACCCATCTCAGCCATTCTATATTAGTATCATATGTTGTGAATTGCTTTCAATTTGTGATTTAACGATCTTTGACACACCTAAGTTCAAGTTTATGATAAACGATAACGGGTTGTGAATTGCTTTCAATTTGTGATTTAACGATCTTTGACACACCATCATACTCTGAGCAAACCTCTTATCCCACGTTGTGAATTGCTTTCAATTTGTGATTTAACGATCTTTGACACACCAAGAAAGGAGAAAATAGTGTACCGGTAACTGTTGTGAATTGCTTTCAATTTGTGATTTAACGATCTTTGACACACCCGATATGTGTTATTAAAGTCCCTGCTGTCCGTTGTGAATTGCTTTCAATTTGTGATTTAACGATCTTTGACACACCACCCTTGAAATAAGGGCAAATCATAATGAGGTTGTGAATTGCTTTCAATTTGTGATTTAACGATCTTTGACACACCCAGTTACAGGGGCAGGATAAGGGGTGAGATGTTGTGAATTGCTTTCAATTTGTGATTTAACGATCTTTGACACACCTCAAGCTTTGCGGTATAACTCCAGGCTCCGGTTGTGAATTGCTTTCAATTTGTGATTTAACGATCTTTGACACACCTATGATGATTATGACGGATGTAACTGTTCAGTTGTGAATTGCTTTCAATTTGTGATTTAACGATCTTTGACACACCACCTACCGTATAAATAAAATCAGAATCATAGTTGTGAATTGCTTTCAATTTGTGATTTAACGATCTTTGACACACCCACATTACCCTTTAACCTTGCAATCTCGCAGTTGTGAATTGCTTTCAATTTGTGATTTAACGATCTTTGACACACCTCCATTCCGGTTTAACATAAACTTTTTTATGTTGTGAATTGCTTTCAATTTGTGATTTAACGATCTTTGACACACCCTTGGCATAAAAGAACGTTTTATCTACACAGTTGTGAATTGCTTTCAATTTGTGATTTAACGATCTTTGACACACCTGCGATGGTAGGGGAAAACTCGTCAAGGTCAGTTGTGAATTGCTTTCAATTTGTGATTTAACGATCTTTGACACACCTTGTTCTGTACCTTTTGAAACTTTGCGTAGTGTTGTGAATTGCTTTCAATTTGTGATTTAACGATCTTTGACACACCAGTCGCATTCTTGATAAGACCCGACAAGTTGTTGTGAATTGCTTTCAATTTGTGATTTAACGATCTTTGACACACCTTAACAACCACAGGGTGTCATTGCGCTGATGTTGTGAATTGCTTTCAATTTGTGATTTAACGATCTTTGACACACCACAGGTATAGTTTAATATCTGGATAAGTGTGTTTTAGATCCGAAAAGAGAATTTTAAAAGTGTGTCGCAAAAGCCTCCCCTCTTAGTGATGGGGAGGTTTTTTTACATTCTACAATTTAGAACAGCTCCAATTGTTGAGGCGTATCAGGAGGCTCTGTCTGTTTTTTTTCACGGAAGAACTCCATCATACCAAATTGCTTATCAGTAATTGTGAAAATAATTACCTCACCGTGAGGTGGAAGAAAGCTCTTTACTCTTTTTATATGAACATGGGCATTTTCTCTTGAATTACAGTGTCTGGAGTAGATTGAGAATTGCACCATTGTAAACCCATCACGAATGAGATCCTTCCGGAACCTTGCAGAGAATTTCCTGTCCTTTTTAGTTTCGGTAGGCAAATCGAAAAATACAAACACCCACAAGATTCTATAATGGTTTAATCTGTTAGGCTCTTTCATTCATATACTAATACATTATTCGAGTACCGGAAATAATAGTTTCCGGGATTCACCCGCATAGCATCTTAGCAATGATGCGGTAGTCCTCTGTGCAGCTATCATTAACGGGCTTTTTGAGCCATCAATTATTACATCAGTTGAAGGGATAACAAGAAGCCTCTTCTTAATCTCCGGAGTCAACTCATCAATATCCTCAATATCCTCAAAATCTTCAGTAATCGCTAAAGTAATCCTATCTACAAACGGACGGTATGGTTCCATTATATCATCGGCAAGACAATAAGGATTGTATTTATTACGATGATGAATGCCCAGAAAGGACATTAGCCCGGAAGCAACAAGCGATCGTGCAATAACAGCCCGCAGTATTGCATAACCATAATTTAAAAGGTTGTTGGGCGGTTCTCCATACCTGTGCCTTCGGAATACCGATTCACTACCGAAAAGTGCAGACCAGTAAAATGAAGCTGCCCTGGCTTCATAATTATCAGGATCACCACTACGCACAGAACCAGCCCAATAATTCATATTCTTCGCCTCAATGCCTGTAAGTTCAAGCAACGCAGCCTGATTGTTTATCTTAGCCACAACAGTTTGCTGCCACAGGTTTTTCCTTAGAGGTTCCGAGGATTCAACCTGATGCCTCACGGTCTCTGTAAAAGCATGGTGTTCGTGCATTCTTAAAAGCAGTGCATCAGGAAGGTGTTTTGAGTTACAAATTAACACTGCCGCATTGTTTTCCATTAGAGACATCATAAGCGCAGCTGTTAAGACAACCTGAGAATTATCAATCACAATTACCCCTGTATCCTCAACAGGAACAGATTTTGATGGTTTGCCTCCGGTGTAATCAATGTGCAACTGACCTTCTTTTAGTGAAAGTTTGCATGGATTCCCAAAATACAGTGTTCGTTTAATCATTCCCCAATTTTTATGATATCACCGAGATGATTCACTCTTATCTTAACAGCGTCCTTTAGCTTTTCCATAGACCGAATTCTTTTGTGGGTAAAATCATAATTCTTTTGTACTGTAGCCTCATACTGGTGCCTGAACAAATAATCACCTTTTGACATCGCCTGAACTCTATATAAGTTTTTAGCCAGCAGCGGTTTGTTTACCGGATCAAAGAAGTTGACCTCTTCAGGATTAACATCAAAAACAAACAGATCATTAATCTGCATAGAAAAAACAAATTTGTGATTTCCCTTATCCCTGCGGTCTATCACTGGATATATAGATCCAGTGGTGTCCAGGTTAACCAGACAATTTGAGACTGCCTCCCAAAAAGATACTATGTGGTCAAAATACCTTCCATTTTCATCAGCATATATCAGGGCGTGGTGGTTACCCTTCGTATATGCATAGCCATTCCTCACCGACTCAAGGTTTCCGTCGTCAAATACTGTAACATGCTTCAGCATAATACCCTTTTCTGCATTCTGCCATATTGGGTCATTCAGATAATCCCTGAATGCCTGCTTTATGCCTCCCTTGGTCTCTATCCTTTCCCTGACAAGTTTCTTTACAGTGGGATCGACGATCTTTTCCACTTGGGCAAGAGAGATTCCTTTCAATAATTCAACTCTCTTTGTAAATCTTGTACTCAGAATTGTTACTTCTTTAATCTCTTTTTCTCCTAAAGAGACTGGTTTCCTGAATGCTTTGGACGAATCACCCTTGAAAGTTGCAAGTCTGTCAAGAACAGCCTTACGGACCTCCTCTCCAACAATCTTGGATGCGGTTTTTTTGTCGAGCTTTTTGTTGACCTTAACCTTCTCATACCACCGGCTGATTCCCAAAATGGTATCTTCATGCAGACTCCCTCGAGGGACCCACGTCACCTGTTCCTTTTTCCCTTTGGAGGTATTGATCATATTTACCTTTCTGCTCAAGACTTTTGACCCCGGCTTCTTAAACGACACAAGGATTTCTCCAAGACTTCCCTTTGCTATCCTGCGAAGGTCCGGTGCCGGAGGGGGAAATCCGAAAGTCTTCTCTTTCATCTCACGGGTTGTTTTGAACATTTGATTTGCATTATTGATACGCTGTATTATGCGCTGGGTTGTCAATGCCACCACCAGTGCATCAAGGGCATGATGACGATGATCATCCCTTTTACTCCAGTTTTTAATTCGCTCAACTTTCTTGAAACCATTTTCACGATCTTTCTCCTCTCTCCATTCAGTTTCTCCTACAGTCCTGTAGTTATCAATGTTCATCTCATCAATTAGGTTTTTTAGCTGCCAGGTTTCTTTTAGATAGTCTGTCACAGAGCCAGTAGTGGTGGTTACTTTGGGAAACACATCCTTTAGCCTGGTAACGGTTTCAAGGACTATATATTGGGTATCCTTGAGCTGCCTGGCAAGAAAATCGCCTTTTATATCAGAACCCTTGCACAGGAGATTCTCCTTTTTCGCCCTGGTAATTTTGACTTTCTTTTCCGAATCAAGTCTTCCTGAGCCTTCCGTGAACAGCCTGTTAACATCTGTCACGTATCTTGCCAGTTCAGCATCTCCTTTTGATGCCATATAGTCGTATGCCGTCATCTGATCCTTATCACGATTACATTTGCCGTGTGCAATTATCTTATTAGTCATGGCATCATTGAATGACCTTGACCATGGTATAATATGTTCAATTTCGGCCTCGCCGTTATATAATTGAGAGACGGTTATATTCTGTCCGCAATACAGGCATCGCTTCTCAGTTTCATCCCAAAGTCTGTATCTTAGCAGGTCTGACCTGCTAACCCGGCTAAAACCATGCTCCTGTTTAAGTCGTAAAGAAATTGTTTTATTAAGCTTCCTCAGGTTCGAGTTTTTCTGGGTGAGTTCTTGCCTCTGCTTTGCATTGTTTTTAAGGTCTCTGGCAAGTTCAACCCTCACTTCATCAATATGCCCGTAAGTGTCAATTATTCCATTTACCACATTAACCACTTGATTAAGTACCTGTTCCACAACAGGATTCCTAAGAGAATTCGGGAAGATTCTATCCATGTGAATTTTAAATTCCTCTCGTTGAACATGCTCAGGGTTCTGGTAACCAACAGCGACACATGCTTCATAATAATTTTTCCCTTCTTCAAGGTGAGGCAGAAGCTTTCTTATTGCTCTCGTGCTTAAACTCCCATAATCCGATGTATAACCTACATCATTTGCAATAATCTCAGCTTGAGTATAAGTAAAGCCATATCTTTTAACGAGAGTTTTAATAACATCACTTTCATCATCAAGAGAATAGGTTATATGCCAGAGGTCATAAAGGCCTGTGGAAACTTTCTTTTGAGTATTATCAAAGGAAAGGTATTTGTCAGGTTGTTCAATTCCTGCTTTTTTCAGTGCATTAAAGATAGTAAAATAGGTTTTATTTCCCTCTAACATATTGTAGTTTAGATGGTACGAACGGCCTGAGTATCCAAGAATTTTAAGGATAGCGGTATACGGCAATGTATTCCTCTTATTTAACCGATCAGTGTTATGCAATGCATCAAATACTTGTTTTCTTCCTTTGCTCTCAATAGGCATTTTGTTGTTTGACAGGTCTGTAACTTCAAGATTATTTATTTGCTGCCATATTCTGAATTCTTGATAAAACGGGGAACTCTTGGGTGCGACTTTATGCCTTTTTTCAAATGAACAATCACTGACCAGATGTTTCTGGCTTTTTAGCTTCCTTTGGTAGAATATTATTTCATTTCTTATTTTTTGGTAAAGGGTTCCTTTGTTTTCCCTGAATGTTTTCCCTGGCATTCCTGTCAGAACAGTTGGATAAAAGGAAGCCTGGCATTCCCATATTTTATCGAACTCGGAAATATAAGAATCTCGGGGGAAGATATTCTCTCTGATTCTAAAATCTGGCTTGGTTTCAGTTTTTAACCGAAACCAATTAAGCAACACAATTGGGATCTTGTCCGTATTATTACTTTTAAAATTGATGTAGGCATCCCAGAACTGACCAATAGTAAGATCTTTTGTCAATTCTTCCAATTCTGCAATGTTGGTCAGGTATGATCCCTTTTCAGTTTTCTTTCCTTTCTTCCGACTTGACTTGTATCCTCTTCTTTGATTCATATGAATAAATACCCTCCCGATTTCCTCAAGTGTAAGTCGTTCTGAAACCGCCATCGCCCGCAATCTATACAATGTTCTTTCGCTCACATGGTTAAGCAGTTCTTCAGGAGGAAACATAGAGCTTTTTCTAAGTGTTCTGTAAAGAGCATCTCTACGTGCTTTGAACCTCTGGTTCCTCCTTCTGCTTATTCGTTTTGTCCTTCGTGCTTCATTTTTACTGGCTGATTTTCCCTGATAGAAGTTACCATGAAAATTTGGGTCTTCATTAACTATTCTCACTCCAGTCTTAAGTATTTTAAGGCTATTATCATTTATGTCATTTGCAATGAGAGCATAACCAACCGAATTAACACCGATATCAAGTCCAAGTACTTTCTTCATCTTTTGTTTTTTGAATAATTTATTCTATCTTTATTGAATAATTGAAGCAATTCACAAAAAGGATTATTCCGTAGTGAAAACTTCCAAAGCGGTCTGGCAACGGATCGCTTTTTTCTTTAAAATTAAACCTTTCTTTCATAAACCGAAACAAATCTGGCTAAAGAGTTTAATGACTCCAGATTGTTTTACCCCGAATAAGTTCCCCATTTTGATTTAAAGATACCATGATCAGGCAGAGGTACATTTTCTAAAGCTAATATTAAAACAATGAATCACAATATTTTAAAATCAAACCGATTTTTTGACGTGTTCGGGATTTACCCACACTCTGCAAAAAATAACAAACATGTCAGAGAACTTATATTATACGGCACTATGGTCACTAAAATCTTTAACGAACTATTGTAATAAATACCTGATAATTTTGCCGTTAGAGCGGTAAAAACTGAGCTAGTTGGTAAACTATCGTAGTAAATGCAATGATTTTGCTGCCAAAGCAGTAAATATTCGCTAATTGCCTGTTGTTTTTAAAAGAAAACTCTTAATTTTACCGTTATAAAGGTAAATATGATAGATTCTCAGAAATTAGCAGAAGTGGTCAGGATGCATCGAAAGGCAGCCAAACTGAGCCGTATTCAGTTAGCGGAGCTTGCAGGTGTCGGAAAGACAGTGATCTATGATATTGAAAAAGGCAAGGAATCAATCCAGTTGAATACATTACGGAAAATCCTGAAAGTATTGAATATAAAGATTGTTTTAACAAGTCCTTTAATGGATACTTTAACAAATCAGGGAAATGAGAAGGGCTAAAGTATATGTAAAAGGAAAAGAAGCCGGAACGCTGACTGAAGTTATTCGGGGAAAGGAGTATGTATTTGAGTACCTCGACGGCTATGAGGGTACTGAAGTATCCAGAACAATGCCACTTAAGGAAAAAGTCTATGAGTTTGATAGCTTCCCACCGTTTTTTGATGGATTATTACCCGAAGGAATTCAATTGGACGGTTTACTGAAATTAAACAAAATTGATAAGCATGATTATTTTTCTCAGTTAATCGCTGTTGGCGGTGATATGGTTGGTGCTGTAACAGTAAAAGAAGAAGAAAAATGAATCGCTGTCCAATAACATACAATCCT
>Ga0255344_1005096_pt1 | contig 12832 bp, 13 predicted proteins | sample wastewater_treat_5_FD_192414 | JGI IMG/M metagenome (GOLD analysis project Ga0255344, IMG submission 192414) | Wastewater microbial communities from Lulu Island WWTP, Vancouver, Canada - plant18 | ecosystem: Engineered > WWTP > Wastewater > Unclassified | place: Canada: Vancouver, British... | reverse complement strand
AGCCCTCACCAAGCGTGCTGAGGTGGAAGCCCTGAACGTAGCCGACCGCCAGATAGACCTCGCCTGGCTTGCCGAGAGCAGCAAGATCAACGGTCAGATGGACAAGATGAAGGCGAACATTGACCATATCATCCCCACAGGAGGCACCATCAATGACAAGCGTCGGTGGGAGGAACTATACAATATGTACCAGTGTGCAGTGAAATCCACCAAGGATGCCTATATGCCCAATGCGCAGAGGAAACGACAATATCTGAGCATCTATGCCGACCTGACGGCACAGAACGAGACACTACTGAAATACCTCGTTCAGCTCAACACCCAAAACCAGACCACCGCTCTCCTGGCAGCCACCAACGACCGTGTGGTGCATAAAGGCAGCATCATCAGCGATGCGAAGAGCCGTTGGCAGGAGAACATAAAGGGTGTGAGGAGCTCGACAGGGTCTGACAGCGATGATGCCAACGATGGTGACGGTGAAGAAAGCGTAAACAGATAAAAAACAATAATTATTATGGCAGACAACATACTCAGCGATTTCGGCATCAACATCCTCGAAGAGGAGATTGATGATGTGATATTCCAGACCAACGAGTTCCTGACTGATGCCACCTTCACAGGCTCACAGGGGCCATTCTGGTGGATTCTCCAAATGTGTATGGCATTGGCGGCACTCTTCTCCATCATCGTGGCGGCAAGCATGGCTTACAAGATGATGGTGAAGAACGAACCGTTGGACGTGATGAAACTGTTCAAGCCCTTGGTGGTGAGCATTATCCTCTGCTGGTGGTACCCACCTGCTGACACAGGCATGACCAACAGCGGCAGCAGCTGGTGCGTATTGGACTTCCTATCCTATATCCCCAACTGCATCGGCAGTTACACCCACGACCTCTACGAGGCAGAGGCGACCCAAATCTCCGACAAGTTTGAGGAGGTGCAGCAGTTGGTCTATGTCAGAGACTCGATGTACACCGACCTTCAGGCACAAGCCGACGTGGCGCACAAAGGCACCTCAGACCCCAACCTGATAGAGGCGACGATGGAGCAGACGGGCGTGGACGAAGTGACCAACATGGAGAAAGATGCCAGCAAGCTATGGTTCACCTCCTTGACGGCAGGGGCTGTGGTGGGCATCGACAAGATTGTGATGCTGATTGCCCTGATTGTGTTCCGCATCGGTTGGTGGGCTACGATATACTGTCAGCAGATACTATTAGGTATGCTCACGATATTCGGTCCGATTCAATGGGCATTCTCCCTCTTGCCAAAATGGGAGTCATCATGGGCAAAGTGGCTAACCCGTTATCTGACAGTACATTTCTACGGAGCCATGCTCTACTTCGTCGGTTTCTACGTCCTGTTGCTCTTTGACATCGTGCTCTGCATACAGGTGGAGAACCTAACTGCGATAACCGCCAGTGAGCAGACGATGGCAGCCTATCTGCAAAACTCGTTCTTCTCGGCAGGCTATCTGATGGCGGCAAGCATCGTGGCGTTGAAGTGTCTGAACCTCGTGCCCGACCTTGCGGCATGGATGATACCAGAGGGAGACACCGCCTTCTCAACCCGAAACTTCGGCGAGGGTGTGGCGCAACAGGCAAAGATGACGGCTACGGGAGCCATGGCGACAGTGATGAGATAACAACAAATAAATATATGTATTATGGTAATCAAGAACTTAGAAAACAAAATCAAACTGGTTGGCATCATCTGCTCAGCTTTTCTGATTGGCTGCATCATCATCTCGGTGTCGAGCATCTGGACGGCACGCTGCATGGTGACGGATGCGCAGCAGAAGGTGTATGTGCTGGACGGCAATGTGCCCATACTGGTGAACCGCACCACGATGGAGGAAACGCTGGATGTGGAGGCAAAGAGCCATATCGAGATGTTCCACCACTACTTCTTTACGCTTGCTCCCGATGACAAGTACATCCGTTATTCGATGGAGAAGGCGATGTATCTGGTGGACGAGACGGGCTTGGCACAGTACAACACGCTGAAAGAAAAGGGATTCTACAACAACATCATGGGTACGAGTGCCGTATTCAGCATCTTCTGCGACAGCATCCAGTTCAACAAGGAGAAGATGGAGTTCACCTACTACGGTAGGCAACGCATCGAGCGAAGGAGCAACATCCTGATGCGTGAACTGGTGACGGCGGGACAGGTGAAGCGAGTGCCGAGGACGGAGAACAATCCTCACGGATTGCTTATCACCAACTGGAGAACCTTGCTCAACAAGGACATTGAGCAGAAGTCGAAGTCAAACTTCTAATATCGCAGCGGTATGAGTGTAAAAGGAATCAGACGGATGCTTGTGGGCGAGGATATGCCCGACAAGAACGACCCCAAGTATAGGGAGCGGTATGAGAAGGAGGTGGCGGCAGGGCGCAAGTTTGCCAAGACCACGAGGATAGACCGTGCGGCGGCTAAGGTGCAAGGCTTCGCCAATGCCCACAAGACGCTATTTCTCGTCATTGTCTTCGGCTTTGTCGCCACGTGCTTCGGCATCAACATCTACAGGATGGTGCGGTACTACGGTCATCGGGCTGAGGCGAAGAGTGCCATTGAGCGGCAGGAAGGGCGCATGAAACAATTGATGGATGCCGCCCACTGCACGGTTCCTCCCGTGACGCATCGGGAGGACAAGGAGGAGCAAGACAAGTCAGTAACATCAAAATCAGACAGCGATGAGAATAACAGATAAGATAAACTTCCGTCAGCCGAAGTACATGCTGCCAGCCATCGTGTACATCCCGTTGCTTGCCACAGGCTATTTTGTCTTTGACATGTTCAACACGGAGGTGGCGGAGACACAGGACAAGAACCTGCAGACCACCGAGTTTCTGAACCCCAACCTGCCCGGAGCGCAGATCAAGAACGGTGACGGCATCGGCGGTAAATATGAGAACATGGCGAAGTCGTATGGTCGCATAGCTGACTATTCGGCGGTGGATAACATTGAGCGTGACAACGAAGAAGAGAAAGAAACGTATGAATCCAAGTACACAGAAGAAGACCTTGCGGAACTCGTCCGTCAGGCAGAAGAGAAGGACGATGCAGCCGAAGTGGCCGATGCCAAGGCGCGAGAAGCGGAAGCACTCGAAGCACTCAACAAGGCACTCGCCGAAGCGAGGCTGAGAGGTCAGTCAGCAGTTGCCCCCGTTGCACAGGACACCACACAGGCAGAACAGCCCAAGGAGCAGATTGAGGTGAAAGGTCAGATTGCCGAGGACAGCAAGGCAGTGAAGGCATTGGACGAGGAGGACAAGGCACAGGAGGTGGTGAAGAAGGTGAAGGTGACTTCCGACTATTTTAACACCCTGACGCAGAACGAGCATGAGCCGAAGCTCATCAAGGCCATCATTGACGAGGACGTGAAAGCCACGGACGGGTCGAGGGTGCGGTTGAGACTGCTTGATGACATCGAGATTGGTGAGACCGTGGTGAAGAAAGGGGCGTACCTCTATGCCACCATGAGCGGTTTCGGTTCGCAGCGAGTGAAGGGCAGCATCAACTCTATCTTGGTGGATGACGAGTTGATAAAGGTGTCGCTCTCGCTCTATGACACTGACGGACTGGAGGGATTGTATGTCCCCGGCAGCCAGTTCAGAGAGACAACTAAGGACGTGGCGAGCGGTGCGATGCAGAGCAGCATGAACATCGACCAGACGGGAGCGAACAACAGTTTCTCGCAATGGGGCATGCAAGCCGTAACCAATGCCTACCAGAAGACGAGCAACGCCATCAGTAAGGCTATCAAGAAGAATAAAGTGAAACTGAAGTATGGGACGTTTGTGTATCTCGTAAACGGAAAGGAGAAGAGGAAATAAGTAACATCAAAAAATCAAGGATTATGAATATTATTCAGAAGATCAACATCTGCGCGTTGCTGTGGCTGAGCGTGTTGTCAGCCAAAGCGCAGACCACCTATGAAGAGATGGAGCAGCTGACGGTCAACGACCAAGTAACCACCGTCATCACCGCCTCCGAACCCATCCGCTTTGTCGATATATCCACCGACAAGGTGGTGGGCGACCAACCCATCAACAACACCATCCGCCTGAAGCCCAAGGACAACGTGTATGCCGACGGTGAGGTGCTGGCGATAGTGACCATCGTCACTGAGCGATACCGCACGCAGTATGCCTTGCTATACACCACGAGGATGCAGGAGGCCGTGACCGACAAAGAGATAGAATGCTCGGAGCGCAACGCCTACAACAATCCTGCTGTGAGCCTGTCCACTGCCGACATGACCAAGTATGCGCGTCAGATATGGTCATCAGCAGCCAAGTTCCGCAATGTGGCGACAAAGATGCACCGCATGGTGATGCGCCTGAACAACATCTATAGCGTGGGCGAATATTTCTTCATCGACTTCTCCGTGGAGAACAAGACCAACATCCGCTTCGACATCGACGAGATGAGAGTTAAGCTGTCGGACAAAAAGCAGAGCAAGGCTACCAATGCGCAGATAGTGGAACTGACCCCAGCCCTTGTGTTGGACGATGCGAAGACCTTCAAGTATGGCTATCGCAACGTGATTGTGGTGAAGAAGATGACTTTCCCCAACGACAAGGTGCTGACCATTGAGCTGTCGGAGAAGCAGATAAGCGGACGCACCATCTCGCTCAGCATCGACTATGAGGATGTGCTGTCTGCCGATTCGTTTAACCATATACTGTTGGAGGAAGAATGATGAAAATGAAGAGTGAAGAAACAACGTTCGGCGGCCAAAGGAAAAGCCAATGTAGAATGAAAAAAAGGCTTGCGCATACCTTGTTGCTGATAGTTTTCTATTTTATGGCAAGCATGACTCCGGCAATGGCGCAGCAGAATAGCGACCGCATATCCTTGAGCTTTGGCTGCCTGTATGAGCGAGGGTTGGATGTGACGCTATCCTATGAGCATGAGACCAAGTATCACAATGCGTGGGAGTATTTTGCCAACGGCTACATCAAGTGGGACGAGTGCGCCTCGTGCGGTCATGTGTGTCCTGAGAGTTTCTGGAACAACTACCGCAGTTATGGCTTCGGCTTCGCCTACAAGCCCTGTGTGGCGAGGGGACGCAACCATCATGGCAACATGCGCATCGGAGCATCTGCTGGCAGTGATACCGACAGGTTCTTGGGCGGCATCCACCTCGGTTATGAGCATAACTATACACTCAGACACGGTTGGAAGATCTTTTGGCAGGTGAAGACTGACGTGATGATTAAGGGCGAAGACCTGTTTAGAACGGGTATTGTCCTGGGTGTGAAACTTCCTGTAAAATGACTTTGCGTATGAAGAAGCTATTATCAATTCTTGCAGTTGCGGCAACGGTGTTGCTGACTGCCTGTGACGAGCATCAGGACTTTCCCGACACCGCTATGAAGGTCACTCATATATTGACCACTGACGGCAAGGTGATGCCCTACGAAACCTACGAGCAATCGGGCAAGCAAGCCATTGCCGTGGTATTCAACATCAACCAGAGGGAAGAGATGGAGGGGAACGGATATGCCGTCTATCTGTGGGACATCGCTCCCGAATCCTTTGCCGACAGCATCGGTGTAGAGCAGGACACCTCCTGTGACCTCACCGCCTATGACGGCAACGCCAACACCTTTGCCCTCTATGGTACGACCGATGTGAAGTCGCCTTTGGCTGAGCGTGTCTTCGACCTGTGGCGTTATGGTCAGAGTGCCTATATCCCCAGTGTGGCACAGATGCGTCTGCTCTATCATGCCAAAGACATCATCAACCCCTACATCTTGAAATGCGGCGGCACACCCATCCCCGATGAGGATGATGACTGTTGGTATTGGACTTCAACGGAGGTAGAAGGACAGGCGACCGCCAAGGCATGGCTCTACTCCCTTGGCAGCGGTGCCATACAGGAGACTCCCAAGTGGCAGCCGCATAAGGCGAGACCCATCATCACGATTATGGATTAGCCCATATACAGACATCGAGTATCACCCGTATCATCATCAAAGTACAACAATTAAAAAAGAAAAAGCATGAAAAAGAATTTGTTTCTAATGTTGGGACTTGGAGCCGTACTCCTCACGTCCTGTGACCAAGACATCGTCAATGAGATTTACCTGCCCGGTGGCGGTGGTTCTGTGGTCGTGACCGACAGCACATCGACCAAGGAGTTGCAGGTATTCACAAATCTGGAGATGATGCACCCAGTCGTTTCCACACGAGCCGTTGACAACCAGTGGGAACTCAATGACATAATTGGCATCTCTTCCACAGGGATGATCAACAACATGAAGTTCACCCGAAATGGTAGCACGAATCAATTTGTGTCAGCCAGCAAGGTATTTTTCGCGGACACTGACACCCACACCTTCACCGCTTACTATCCTTACACTGTAACTCCAACAGGAGATCTCATTGAGTTCACTGTACCAGAGGATGCCATACAGAGTGAGCAGAAGGTCAATGACTTCCTCTTTGCCAGTGGAACAGCATCATACGCCAATCCGAGCCTCACGTTGAACTTCACCCATCAGATGGTGCGTGTCATCATCAAGGTCTATACCTCGTCTGAATATGGCTTCACCACCAATGAGTTTGCTGGTTGCAATCTTACGCTCCTCAACCACTATTGTGAAGGAACGTTCAATATAAAGACAGGTGAAGTGAAATGTGGAGGAACACCATGTTCTCCTTATTATTTAGGAGAGTCTAAAACAGACCACATGGAATTCACGCTATATATGCCAGCGCAGGCCATGCCAAACATGGTCTTGGAACTCAATAATGGAGAGACTTTCACTTTTCAGGCTACGGACACCTGGGTGACAGGACATTCCTACAGCTACTCGCTGAAGCCAGTACGTAACACCTTGGATATTATGTCTGCAACCATCTCTCCGTGGACAGTAGAGTCTGAAAAGACCATCAACGGCTACGAATAAAACTTAAAAAAGGATTGGAGGGTGTCCACCGTGGCATCCTTCTTCCTTTTCTCATTATCACCCAACATCATCGTAAAGTAAATGGAAGAAAGCAAAGAGTTACAGGGTTTTTACAAGATATTCAGGGCGGTGATTTACGTCTCCATCCTGATGGAGTTCTTCGCCTACGCACTGGAGCCGAATCAGTTGGACTTCTTGGGCGGCGTGGTGACAGACATCCACACTCGCATCAAGCGGTGGATGATTTACCATGACGGCAATCTTGTGTACAGCAAGGTGGCTACATTCCTGCTGATATGTATCACCTGTGTGGGAACGCGTAACAAGAAGCATCTGGAGTTTGACGCTCGCAGGCAGGTGCTCTATCCGCTGCTGTCAGGAGTGCTGCTGATTGTGCTGTCCGTATGGTTGTTCGGTCATTCGATAATGCCCCGTCTCTATACCCTCCGTTTGAACACTTGGCTCTATATGCTCACTTCCATCGTCGGTGTCGTACTGGTGCATATCGCCCTTGACAACATTTCAAAGTTCCTGAAAGAAGGACTGCTGAAAGACCGCTTCAACTTCGAGAACGAGAGCTTCGAGCAATGCAGGGATTTGCAGGAGAACAAATACAGCGTGAACATACCGATGCGCTATTACTACAAGGGCAAGTTCCGAAAGGGATGGGTGAACATCGTCAATCCGTTCCGTGGCACATGGGTTGTGGGTACTCCCGGTTCGGGTAAGACCTTCTCCATCATTGAGCCGTTCATCAGGCAGCATAGCGAGAAAGGCTTTGCCATGGTGGTGTATGACTACAAGTTTCCCTCCCTCGCCACCAAACTCTACTATCATTACTTGAAAAACAAGAATGCCAAGGGCAGCAAGATGCCCAACGGTATGAAGTTCAACATCATCAACTTTGTGGATGTGGAGTATTCTCGCCGGGTGAACCCTATTCAGTTGAAGTACATCAACAACCTAGCCGCAGCGAGCGAGACCGCCGAGACATTGCTTGAATCCCTGCAAAAGGGAAAGAAGGAAGGCGGTGGCGGCTCTGACCAGTTCTTCCAGACCTCTGCCGTCAACTTCCTTGCCGCCTGCATCTATTTCTTCTGCAACTACGGCAAAGAGCCATACGACAAGGACGGAAAGATGCTGATTGCCGAGCGGCGTGAAGACCCGAAGACGAAGCGGCTGATAGCCACAGGACGTGTGTTCGACCGCACGGGAGCGGAGGTGCAGCCCGCCTATTGGTTGGGCAAGTATAGCGACATGCCGCATATCCTGTCGTTCCTCAATGAGAGTTATCAGACCATCTTCGAGGTGCTCCAGACCGACAACGAGGTAGCCCCTTTGCTTGGTCCGTTCCAGACCGCCTTTGCCAACAAAGCCATGGAGCAACTTGAAGGAATGATAGGCACCTTGCGTGTCTATACCTCCCGACTTGCCACCAAGGAGTCGTACTGGATATTCCACAAGGACGGTGATGACTTCGACCTGAAGGTCAGTGACCCGAAGAACCCGAGCTATCTGCTGATAGCCAACGACCCAGAGATGGAGAGCATCATCGGTGCGCTGAATGCCTTGATTCTCAACCGCCTTGTAACGAGGGTGAATACAGGCCAAGGCAAGAACGTGCCTGTCAGCATCATCGTCGACGAGTTGCCAACCTTGTATTTCCACAAGATAGACCGACTGATTGGTACAGCCCGAAGCAACAAGGTGAGTGTCGCCTTGGGCTTCCAGGAGCTGCCGCAGTTGGAAGCCGACTACGGCAAGGTGGGTATGCAGAAAATCATCACCACCGTGGGCAATGTGGTGAGCGGTTCGGCAAGAGCCAAGGAAACCCTCGAATGGCTGTCGAGTGACATCTTCGGCAAGGTGGTTCAGCTCAAAAAGGGAGTCACCATCGACCGTGACAAGACCTCCATCAACCTCAATGAGAACATGGACAGCCTTGTGCCAGCCAGCAAAATCTCCGATATGCCTACAGGTTGGATATGTGGACAGACCGCCCGTGACTTCGTAGTCACCAAGACTGGCATGAACGGTTCGATGAACATCCAAGAAAGCGAGGAGTTCAAGACCTCCAAGTTCTACTGCAAGACCGACTTCGACATGGCGGAAATCAAGAAGGAGGAATCGGAGTATGTCCCTCTCCCTAAGTTCTATAAGTTCAAGAGCAAGGAAGAGCGTGAGCGCATCCTCTACAAGAACTTCGTTCAGGTTGGGGAGGACGTGAAAGCCATGATCAAGGAGATACAGCAGTTCCGTACCATGATGTAGTGATATTGATTAATGTGCGGTGAGACACCGCATCTCCTATATATATAATGTAATGAGAAGAGCCATCTTCATATTGTTGAGCATATTGACCGTCCGTAGCGTGCCCTGTCAAAGCAAAACCATTGACAGGGTATTGTTTGAACGGTTGGTAGCCATCACCAAACACTTCGAGGGGTGGCACACCCGGCAGACCACACCGGGCTATGTAGGCTATGGCCATCAGATACAGAAGGGCGAACGTTTCCCGAAAACACTGACACGTCAGTATGCGGATTTGCTGTTACGGACAGACCTCCTACGGCATCTGCGACTATATGCCTGTTATGGCAAGGATGCCTATCTGCTTGCAGCCCTGTCGTATCAGATAGGACCTGCCAAACTGTTGGGCAATGCCCAATATCCCAAATCAACATTGCTGAAAAGATTAGAGCATGGCGACAGAGACATCCTGCCACTCTATCTAAGTTACTGCAAATGGAAGGGAAAGACGGTGGCATCCATCAGGAAACGGAGGTGGGTGGAGTATCAGTTGTTGTTTGCCGGTCACTTATATTATATATAAAGGTAAAACAGCAAAGTCAATGTTAAAAGTCAGAGAATTATGGCATCCATCAAATTAAAGTTCAGGACCTCCTCCATTCAGGAGAAAGAGGGCCGCCTGTATTATCAGGTAATACACAACCGTGTGGCAAGGCAAATCCATACAGAGTACCGAATCTATTCTTCAGAGTGGGATGCGGACCATTCAAGCGTCATCCTGCCGTCTTCCGCCACTCCACAACGTCAAACGTATCTTCTTTCCTTGAAAGACACACTAGAGGCAGACAGAAAGAAACTGCTGTTGGTCATTGCGCGGTTGGATAAGGAAGGGCTGTCATATACAGCAGACACCGTCGTTGACAACTTCCATGAGGGGAAAGAATTGCAGGGCATCATCGGCTACACGTTGGAATTGAACGAGAAGCTGAGACGCATCGGCAAGAAGCGGATGGTGGCAAGATACCAAACCACCCTCAACAGTCTTCAACGTTACCTTGAAGGAGTGGATGTGCCGTTGGAAGAAATAGACGGTACGATGATACAGGGCTATGAGCAGTGGCTGAAAGACAACGGACTATGCCGCAACACCACTTCATTCTACATTCGTAACCTGCGCACCATCTACAACCATGCCGTAGATGACGGGCTGGTCAACTCTTCCTCACCGTTCAAGCATGTCTATACGGGCATCGATAAGACCATCAAGCGTGCCCTTCCCTTGGAAATCATCAAGCAACTAAAAGAACTGGACTTGAGTTTGAACCCCAGGATGGAGTCTGCAAGGGATATGTTCCTGTTCAGTTTCTACACCCGTGGAATGTCGTTCATCGACATGGCACAACTCACCCAAAGCAATTTGCAGGGATGTGTACTTACTTACCGCCGTCAGAAGACCTCACAACAGCTGCACATCAAATGGGAGCCCGCCATGCAGGAGATAGTGGCAAAATACAAAACGGATGATTCTCCCTACCTTCTACCTATAGCGACAGGAGAGGGTGCCATATTCTGGAGACAATATAAGAATGCCTATAGCCGTATCACCAAGCAGTTGAAGAAAGTCGGAGAAATGATAGGCCTATCCATACCTCTGACCACCTATGTGGCCCGCCACTCCTGGGCAAGCATAGCCAAGAGCAAGAATGTTCCTATCTCCACTATCAGCGAGGCATTGGGGCATGACTCCGAGAAAACCACACAGATATACCTTTCCTCATTGGACACCTCTGTCGTTGACAATGCCAACAATCTCATCATCAATTCTCTTTAGGAGGTGCAGCGTCTCACTGCACCTTTATTTCAATGTTTATAACTACTGCATTGCGGCGAGACACCGCAACCCCTATAAAAATGTCGGGGATTGTTGAGCAAAAAGGTGTTTCTCTCTTTAAGAGAAACTCTCCGGGATGCAAAAATATGAAAATAACTCCAATTCACCAAATTATATAGCGACTTTTTTACAAATATGCTAAAATTTGTTAATTTCCGTCAAGCAATTGTTGAGCAAATATGACATTTTACGATAAAATGACACCTCAATATCAGCTGTTTAGCAAAATGATATTTCTCTTAAAGAGAGAAACACCTATGGCATACCTTTTCCGACCGACTTTTCATGTCGTAAAGAGGGGCTTTGCAGGGGGTGGACTCAGAAAGATGAGAATAGATGACCATTGTAGTTGAAATACAAAGAAAGTTACTGATATACAGACCGATACAAACATCGGGATGAACCATGAGTATGTTCTTTTCTCAAAAAACACATGTCAAAACAGTATGGTAAATGTACTGGACAAGGATAAAATACAGTGGTATGTCATGCGGGCCTACAAAAACGAGAATACAGCCGAAGAGCGTCTCTCTAATAAAACGTATGGCTTAGAGCATTTCATACCCAAGCAGAAAGTCCTGCGCACCATTAACGGCAAGAAAGTCATTTGCATGGTGTCGGTCATCCAAAGTCTGGTATTTGTATATGCAAGCCATCAGCAGATTGTTGATTTCAAGCACAATTATTATTACGACCTCCAGTTTGTCACATGGAAAAGTGGCGGAGAACTTGTCTATCTGACTGTACCTAATGAAGACATGACCAACTTCATCAAGGTATGCAAGCAGACGGAGGAGGAGGTACACTTCTACAAAATCAGCGAAATCAACAAGGATAAAGATAAAATCAACATTGAAAAAGGCAAAAGAGTAAGGGTGCATGGTGGACCGTTCGACCAAGTGGAAGGCTACTTCATAAAAGTGGCAAAAAAGCGAGGTCGGCAGCTTGTCGTCATTATTCCCGACCTGCTGGCGGTTTCAGCTGAGGTGAAGCCTGAATATATTCAAATCATAGACTGAGATGATGGAAGCACGAATTACCCCACCCGAATTGATTGATACAGAGGAATTTGTGCAGGACAGACCGACACAAACGGCCTATTAAAGACAGATAGAGAATGAGTTTAATTTGGATTGTCAACATCCTGTCGATATTCTTCCTGTGCGTGTTTTTCGCAGGAATCGTGATACCGCAGATTCTGCTCATAGCCTTCTGTAGGCGACTGTTCGATGAGCCGGACGAGCGTAAGATACACCAGTGTGTAGTGCCACGCCTTGGTGGTATGGCCTTCAAGCCTGTAGTGTTCTTCTCCTTTGTCCTGCTTTTGGCTGTCAATGTCTCGGCCGGACATGATGAGCTGCTTAAGGAAATAGGCGCAGAAGCGTTGCCATTGGCATATGCCTTCTGCGCCATCATCATGTTGTACCTTGTCGGTATCGCCGACGACCTTATCGGAGTGCGCTACCGTGCCAAGTTCTTTATCCAGATTGTCTGCGGCATCATGCTGGTGGCGGGAGGAGTGGAACTGTCCGACCTTCACGGTATGCTGTTCATCCACTCCATCCTTAAGTAGGAATACACACAGACTGGTAAAAATACAATAAGTTGTACCAGCTGTCTTTGTTGTACGAAAAATAAAACTATGAGTCCGCTCTGAAAACCTCATTTTTTCAAATTGTTGAAAAGTGCAGGTTCACCGGACAAAAGTGATTACTTTTATTAAATGAGAATATATTTACAATAATATACAGATTGAGACATAAATTAG
>Ga0255344_1005087_pt1 | contig 12846 bp, 16 predicted proteins | sample wastewater_treat_5_FD_192414 | JGI IMG/M metagenome (GOLD analysis project Ga0255344, IMG submission 192414) | Wastewater microbial communities from Lulu Island WWTP, Vancouver, Canada - plant18 | ecosystem: Engineered > WWTP > Wastewater > Unclassified | place: Canada: Vancouver, British... | reverse complement strand
TTCCGGCGGGAAATTCAACTCTGACTCCGACTTCCACCATGTCATAAAGGTACTCAACATTGTACTTTGAACAAATTTCCTGAAACCATCTTGCTCTGATTCTTCCGGGGGTCACTAGAATGTTATCGGCAAACATATCTCCTTTGTTTGTTTTTACCCCTCTGACTTTGCCGTTTTCTACTATGATGTCCAAAACCTCTGTTTTTTCCATCAGCTCAATCCCTTTATTTTCCAGATGGTCCTGAAAATTTTTCATAACCTCCTTTAATTTGTCCGAACCTACATGTTTCATTCTTCTTACAATCAGTTCTATGTCGTGCTTTTGAGCTTCATCTATCATCATTTCCACATCATATCTATTCTTGGGATAATCCTCCGAATCTACACCAAACGACATAAATATCTCATCTATTTCATTAAGAATTATCTGATAATCTTCGGGTTTTATAAGATGGAAAGTTCTTTCATGAGAAAGCTTAGGGGTAAAATGCAATTTCCCATCCGAATAAGTTCCTGCTCCGCCAAATCCCGACATTACCTCATTGCCAGAGCGATTTTCTATTCTCGAACCCATATCCACAACGACGACTTTTAGATTCGGATTTTTTTTGGTTATTTCAAGAGCAGCGAACATTCCTGCTGGGCCTGCTCCTACTATTATCACATCGTATGATTTTTCCACAGCAATGTCACATTATAGACTATTTTTTAATCAAGTCATCGGACCTGTTTATGTTGTTATTATCTTTTATCTATCGTTTAATGATTTTCAGTTGTGTCGTTGCTGGTTGTGTCTTGGTTATCCGTTGTTCCTTGGTCAGTAGGACTATAATCATTTGTGGTTTTTTCGGTTGACTCATCTTCAGAAGATTTTGGCTCTGTATTTTCCGGTACCACATTTCCCGATTGAGGGTTTTGTGGTATTTCTCCCGGCGCTCTGCCGGGAAACTGTCTTCCAGAATTTTGTCTTCCCTTGGTCATTTTTCTAAAATTGTTCCTTTCAAAAAATCTGCCTCCGTAAAATCCCAGTAGCCCCGACAGAATTATTGCCACAACAAAATAAATAACCAGATTTTTGTCTATTTCTTCATTTCCTATTTTCATAATTCCTCCTTTTATAATATTAGCAATACTTGTTTTTAATTTTTAAAACCAAACCTGAAAGAATGCTTAAACCTACTCATATCTAAGAGCGTCCACCGGCTGGAGTTTAGAGGCTCTTTGAGCCGGATACCAGCCGAAAACTATTCCAATCAAACAAGATACTCCTACGGCTAATAATATGGACGATGTAGATATTACAGTCGGCAGATTCATTATCTTTGTAAATATTATGGAAGCTCCAATACCCGTTATTACTCCAAGCACCCCACCTGCTACCGTTAGTATTATTGACTCAACCAGAAACTGGGTGATTATCGTTTTTCTTTTTGCTCCAAGTGCTTTTCTTATTCCTATTTCTCTTGTTCTTTCCGTTACGGTAACGAGCATTATATTCATTATTCCGATTCCACCCACTACCAGCGATATTGCTGCTATCCCGGTCAAAAGTGTGGTAAATGTGCCGGTTACCTCATTCACGGTTTCAATTATTTCTTCCTGAGAGCTGATTCTAAAATCGGCTTTATCAGGCGATTCCAACCCATGAAGTTCCAGCAGAAGAAACCCTATTTGGTTCATAGCGGCATCCATAAGGTCTTCACTTTTAGCTCTTACATATATATTGCTTATATGATTCTCTCCGAAGAGAATTTTTTGCGCCGTAGTAAGGGGAATAAATACGCTGTCGTTTGTTCCCATCATTTCCGAACCTTTGGATTCGGTAATTCCCACGATGGTAAAAGAACTTCCGTTTATTCTAATATTCTGCCCAATCGGGTTTGGTGTATTGGGAAATAATTCTTCAACAACCCCGGGACCTATTACCGCTATTTTTGATAAGTTATCTAGATCACTTTGGGAAATTTCGGATCCGTACTCTACTTTTATATTTCTCAGCGAAAAATATTTGGGAGTTATTCCTATGATATTGGTATTCATATTGTTTTGCCCATAGGATATCTGAGATCGGGAAGAGTAGGATGCGGCCACACCATCAATTGTGGTAATTCTCGGAGATTTTTCTATTTCCAAAGCGTCTTCGTATGTTAGTGTTTTAGCTTCTCCAGCACCACCTCTTAAGAATCCGGACTGGGTTGAACCTGGGTACACGGTGAGCAGGTTTGATCCAAGAGATTGTATTCTTTCCTTTACACTTTCCTGGCTTGCTTGTCCTAATGTCATCAGGGCTATAACTGATCCTATACCTATTATTATCCCCAGAGCCGAGAGGGCCGTTCTCATTTTATTATTTTTCAATACCGATATTCCTTCTTCAAATATTTCGCTTATTTTCATTTTTATGCCTTTCCTTATTATCAATCTTTGTCCCTTCTGCCGGGATTTTTATCCTCTTATAGTCTTTTTCATTTTTAGTATCTCCGACTATTTTTCCATCCATAATGGAAATAATTCTTTTTGCTCTTTTTGCGATATCTTCATCGTGGGTAATTAACACTATCGTGTGACCTTTTTTGTTTAATTCTTCAAAGATGTCTATGATTTCCATACCTTGCTTTGATGCTAAGTTTCCTGTTGGTTCATCGGCTAGAATTATGCTCGGATCCGTTGCCATAGATCTTGCGATAGCAACTCTTTGTCTCTCGCCGCCGGAAAGTTGACTAGGCATGTTATAAAGTTTGTTCCCGAGACCGACGGATTCCAATAATTGTTTTGCTCTTTCTGTTCTTTCTTTTTTCGGAACTCCGGCGTAAGCCATCGGCAGACTTACATTTTTTATTGATGAGGTTCGGGATAAAAGATTGTATGCCTGAAAAACAAATCCGATCTCCTTGTTTCTGATTTCCGCCAACTCATCATCGTTCATGTGTTCAACGTTTTTTCCGTTTATGATGTATGTTCCGGAAGTTGGTACGTCAAGGCATCCCAGTATGTGCATCAAGGTGGATTTTCCTGATCCCGATGGTCCGACTACTGCTACAAATTCTCCTTTTTCGATCTCAAATGAAACGTCCGTCAACGCTTGGGTGGAAACTTCTCCTCCGTTGTATATTTTTGTGATGTTTTTAACCTCTATTAAAGGTTTCATCTCATAAAACCTCCCATACCTCCGGGCATTCCACTATTTCTGTTTGTATTGCTTGTTCCGCTGCTTGTTGTAAAGCCCTCGGTCGGAAGAGATTTTATCTGAACTTCATCTCCCTCGTTTAAACCCGAGATAATTTCAGTATATTTGTCGCTTGATATTCCGGTTTCTACTTTAACTTTTTCGGTTGCATCTCCTTTTACGAGAGTGACACTTTTTTCATTATTTTTGGTTTCTATTGCGGAAGTTGGAACCATCAAAACATCGGATTTTTCATCGATTATTATTTCCGCGTCTACACCCATATTTGGCAGAACCATGTCGGAATTTTCGTCAAACTTAACAATTACGGGGTAATTTGAAACACCGCTTGAAGTTAATCCTATTTTATCTATTCCTACAACTTTCCCTGTAAATTTTTTATCCCCGATACTATCCAGTGTTAGAATTACTTTTTGCCCGACTTTTATTTTATTTATATCTACTTCCGAAATGTTTAAACTTGCAATCGGTGTGCCCTCTTTTCTGATTGAAGCGACGGTAGTTGAAGTTCGCTCGGATAGGGAATTTGAGATATCCATTCCTTCAACTATCAGTATATTTGCTATTATTCCGTTGTCGGGAGCGACAATGGTCGGGGATTGAGCCTGGTACGAAAGAAGCGCTTTGTTTAAAGCTACTTCTGCCTGGGTAATTTCTTCCTTTTGCAGATCGTAGTCGGATTTTGCCACAAGATAAGCGTTTTCAGCCAGTTTATAGGAATCTCTTTCATCTTCGGTCTGATAGCTGTTGTTCTCTTTTTCTTTTTCAAAGGCTTTTTCGGCGTTCATTAGAGCGGATTCCTTTGTCAAAAGACCGCTCTTGGCTCTTTCAAGAGAAGATTTAGCTGATAAGTAAGCAGAGTAAGCCGAAGCCCTGCTTTCTTCGCCGTCGGAATTTAGTGTTATGTCCATAATTTTCTGACCTTTGATTACGGTATCACCTTCCTGAACATATACCTTTTTTACTATGCCGTTTACGCTTGTGGTTACCGCAAGATAGTTTGCAGTTTCGATTGACCCCGAAGCTTCCACACTGGACGAGATATTTCCCCTGACAACCTTTGCAGTAGTAACGGTTGTACTGTCTGAAGTTTCACTCTTTTTCAGAAGTTTCTGACCTGATACCACTACGACCAAAATTAATACTCCGGCGATTATTATTACTTTGTGTTTGCTAAAGAAGTTTTCTGTTTTTTTCATATTTAAAGATTTTAAATAAAATAAACTGAGAATTTACTGAATAAGCGGCAATTTTACTAAAAACTTCGTGCCCACATTTTTCTTACTTTTTACGGATATTTTCCCTCCGTGCATTTCAACGATTTCCTTAGCGATTGATAATCCTAATCCGAAGCCGGGAACTTCATTTTTTGACCTTGATGTGTCGGCTTTGTAGAATCTGTCAAAAATGTAAGGAATATCTTTTTCGTCTATTCCGGCTCCATTGTCTTTCACGGAAATTTGGGCATAGTTGTTTTTGTCTTTTATGCTTATTTCAATTTTTCCTTCTTTTTTACTGAACTTTATTGCGTTGTCCAAAAGTATGGTTAAAAGTTCACGGATAGAATTTTCATCACCTTTTGTTTTTATATCGTCTGCGTCAAGATTTATTTTAATGTCCTTTTCTTTAGCGTTAGGTTCTAATTTGGAAATTACATTTTGCGCCAATCCTTTCAGGTTTATAGGGTCTTTTTTCCCGTTTTTGAAGTTTTGATATTTACTTTGGAGAATCAGTGAATTCGTCAAAAGTGTGAGAGAATCTATGTCTTTTATAGTGCCTTCCAAAACGGTTTTTGCTTTTTTTAGATCAAGATTTTTGTCTCTGAGATTTACCTCCAGGTCAGTTTTTATTGCTGTCAGAGGAGTTTTTAATTCATGAGCGGCATCGGCGGTAAATTTCTTCTGTTTTTCAACCATTTCCTCTATCGGTTTCAAAGTTTTTCCGGCCAGCCAGTAACCGGGCATTCCCGCTCCTACAAGAATAAGAACATTTATCAATAAAAGTCTTGTTAGGGTTTCTTTTTCAATTTGTCTGACGGTGTCTTTATCTATTATCGGTTCGTTGGGAGGAAACGGGGGATTTGGAATATTAAAAAATCTGTTTTTCATTCTTCTTTCCTGCATTTCCAAAGCTCTTTCCATCTGACGGGTAGTGCTTCTATAGGCCGCCGCGCTGAAAGAAACCGTGACCACCATGATTATTAGTAGGTAATATGCTGTTATTTTTATTCTTGCCGATTTAAACATTTTTGGTTTTCTTTTTTTCCTCTCTGCACTTTAGCATATAACCGAATCCTCTTACGGTTTTTATCAATTCCGGTTTTCCCTTAAAGGGAAGATCTATTTTTTTCCTTAAATATCCGATATAAACTTCTACGGTGTTAGGTAAAATATCGGAATCATAATCCCACACGTGATTTACTATCTGGTCTTTTGTTAAAACCTTATTTTTGTTTCTTACCATGTATTCCAATAGGGAAAACTCTTTTCTGGAAAGATGTATTTCTTCTTCTCCTCTTTTGACGATGAAATTTTGAGTATCCATACAAAGGTCATCGCACGTTATCTTGTCCGGCAGGAAGTTTTGGGGCCTTCTAAGCAAAGCCTTGATACGCGCGAGAAATTCGTTAAAAGCAAAGGGTTTGGTCAGATAATCATCGGCTCCGCCGGAGAGTCCTTCAACTTTATCTTCTACGTCTCCTTTGGCGGTTAAAATGAGAATGGGCGTGTGGATGTTTTCTTCTCTTAATTTTTTGCATATCTCTATTCCATCCATGCTGGGAAGCATAAGATCCAATACGATTAAATCGTAATCTTCGGATGCGGCCATATCATATCCGTCCGTTCCCGTATATGCTACATCTACTGCAAAGTTTTCCTGCTCCAAACCTTGTTTTATTGAGTTTGCTATTTTATGTTCGTCTTCTACCACTAAAATTTTCATCGGGAGTAATTATATAGAGTTTGCTGAATTTTTGCTGAGAGAAATAAAGATGTTTTTATTTGTGGATGAGGACTGTATGATTGCTAACCTGGTCGGGGTGACAGGACTCGAACCTGCGACCTCACGCACCCCATGCGTACGCGCTAGCCAACTGCGCCACACCCCGATGGACAAGTATATTTTACACCCGTTTTTTATTATGTCTGTTCCTGTATCTCACAACCGATGTAAATGTTGTAGGTAGTACAAAAAAGGCGGACGAGTTTTATGGACTAATCCGCCTCTGGTTCCGTTTCAACACTTTTAAAAGATTTCTACTTTTTCAATTTTCTCTTTAACTTATTGATATCCTTCCTGTCTTTTAATTTTTTGACAGGACTTGTTGGTATTTCCTGCGGTTCCCCAATCAAAAATCTACTCGGATCGGCAGCTTCCGTAAACTTTTTTCTTGGATTAGCCCATCTTAGGAAATTTTTTTTGTTTCTCACCATTACCGTTATGGTGGTAATTCCTGATGAGGGGTCCCACACGGGATCAACTGTAATTCCCGTTATAAGATTATTTTCAAACAGAAATCTTTCCACCTCATCTACATGCTGAGTCGGAACCGAAATTACGTATTTTCTTAACATTTTTTCTCTCCTTTTCTACTTATTTTTCCAGCATAATACCGCATTTAAACTTAATTTTCAAAAATGGTAATATTAAAAAGTATGAACGAAGAGAATAAAAGTGAAAACTCAACACCGGAAAGTGCAGAAACGGCTCCGACTGAAAATAAAGACAATGTGATTGGTATGGTTCCGGAAAGCCAAAAACAGGAACCGGTACATGAACAGAAGAAAGAAGAAACGGGAGAAAATGTTCAGCCCGTGGCGCCCGTTACTATAGAGTGGAGGAAGCCGCTTCTTATCACATTTATAATATGTGTTGCCGGCGTTTTATTGATGTATTTTTTGAAAAAGTAGAATATTAATCTCCCTTTTTATTAAATGTTATTTTGTGTATTTTTCTGTCTTTTCCGAACTTAAGTTTTTTTGCCCAGGTTGTTTCCAGATCTCCAAGCTCTTTTTTGTCCAATTCTCTCAATTCGGTAATTTCAAAATATCTGCTGAAGGAGTTTAAGATTTTCTCTAGATTTTCTTTTTCCGTGATATCCGGAAGGTTCAATCTCTCCGTTTCCGAGGGCTCAAATTCGGGAACATATCCGAATACTATCTCCATTTTTCCGTCTTTTTTTGTAATTGAACTTAAATTTCCGGCCGTAAGCTCATTCATTTTTACCATTTTTTCCAAAAGAGTTCCCCACGGCAGGTTTATGTACAATTCATCAATTAAAGAAAAAAGCTCGGGTGGGAGATTTTCTATGGATCCAATGGCAAAAACCGTGTTCTGTAGCTTTTTCCTGTTTGCCTTTTTAGAATAGATTTTCAGTTGGTTTTCCGCCGGGTCAATTCCTATGTAAAGATTTTTCGGATTCTTAATCGCCTTTTCAAAAACAAATCTTCCGTCCCCCGTTCCTATGTCCAGCACCGTTTTATCAAAATTTTTTGCCAGATTTTCAATATCCGTTCTGCTTAGTTCACCTTTTTTATTTCCGATTATTACTTTCATTGGCGCAATGATAACATGAAAATGTCTTGAATTATTCTGCCGCTGTGGCACAATAGTTACATTATGCCTAGAAGAAAAAAGAGAAATCTAAAACAAATGAATCTGAAGGTTAAAAGAACAAAGAAAAAGATGCACAGAGTAAGCTAATCTCCGCCGAATCTTCTTTGTCTCTTGGTGAATTCTTTTATTGCTTCCTCAAACTTTTTTGGTGTAAACGCCGGAAAGTAAATGTCCGTGAAATAAAGCTCGGCGTAAGCGCATTGCCATGACATAAATCCGCTCAGTCTTTTTTCTCCGCCCGTTCTTATTATGTAATCTATTTGCGGAAGTCCCGCAGTATCCAGATTTTTCTCAACGTTTTCGGCGGTTATTTCCAGTTTATCTTCTTTCATTTTCTTCATGGCTCTCAGAAGCTCATCATGTCCTCCGTAGTCTATAGCCAGTACTACATAAAAATCGGTGAATTTCTTTGTTTCTTCCTCCGCCTTAATTATCATATTTCTTAATGTTTCCGGAATTCTGTCTTTTCTTCCGATATGGACAAATCTTATGTTTTCTTCCCCGCACCTATCAATGTATTTTTTTGCCATGCCTTCTATGATGGAAAATAGTTTGTCAACTTCCTCTTTTGATCTTTTCCAATTTTCCGTTGAAAATGCCCATGTTGAAAGGCATTTTATTCCCATTTTTCTCGCCTTTCCCACAAGCTTTTCAAAAGTTATTGCTCCCTGTGCGTGCCCCTGAAAAGGGGGAAGACCTCTTTGTCTTGCCCATCTTCTGTTTCCATCCATAATTATCGCCACGTGCTTTGGGAGATTTTCTGTTTGAGGTTCTTGTTTTTTCATATTTTCTATTATACTTCTATACTTCGGATTTTTATGTTCTTACAATTTAGTAATTTTCTATTCAGAACTTTCCATTTCACCAAATTCTTTTACTGTTACCCACTCAGGTTTAGGAAGTTCCTTGTACTTTGAATTGGGTATAAACTGTGCCCCCCCGTCTTTTTTTACAAAAAAGTAACCCATTCCTCCCATTTCTTCAATCGGTTTGTAATCTTCCGGGAGATGACCTTCTTTCCAGTTATCCATTGTTATCAGAGGCTCATTTCCAATGTTGGTCCAGGAATGCCCCCATTCCTGGGTTATTTCTATTTCGTCGCCGGGAAAAAACTCTACAAAATAAATTTTTTCCAATCTGTCGAACGCCCAATCATCGTCAGCAAACTTTCTTTTTTGCATCAGAAGAATTCCTTTTCCGCTTATTAGCTTATACTTTTCTACTGCGGAAGAGGAGTGATAATGTCCGAAGGTTTTTGGAAATTCTCCGTTGTAATCCCCGGGCGAAATCAGAGTCAAATTTTCCCACGTTTTTGACACATCGGAAAAAACCCAGTAAACGGAATCATTTTTATCCTTGTCCTTGCTGATATTTTTATCTGCAAGCACAGGAATCATTTCTCCGAGAGTTCTTGTTGACTTAAGTTGCATATATTTATAGATATGCCCGTTTATTTATTATTTAATATTATTTTAATGTCGGCCTTTTTCTTTAGTTCGTCAATGAGAGCTTGATATTGTGTGCTCATTTTTTGCTGTTTTAAGCTTTCCTGAACAAGCGACTTAACCTGTTCCATGTCGGTTCCTTCCGGAAAAGAGTCTTTGTTGTCTTCAATATATTTTTGCACTTCCTCATCAGTAACCGCTATTTTATCCGAAAGCAGTTTCTCAATGGTAATGTTCATCCTGTAATTCTTTTTCAAATCTTCTATTGTCATCCCGCTTTCTTTTAAAGCCTGCTGAAGATCCTGTCCCTGAGCTTTCATGCTGTCTTCAATTTTTTTGACTTGCTCGTCAACTTCCGCATCTGTCACTTTTATACCTTTATCTTTAGCTTCCTGTTCAATAAGCTCTCCTTCAATAATTGAATTAAGCACACTTGATCCGTAGTAAGTTTCCATTTCCTTTACTAATGTGCTTTTCCATATCGGTTTTCCGTTCACCGTTGCGGATATTAAATAATTTTTTACATAAAATCCCGCCAAAAAAGCTACCATCACCACTATTATTCCGATTGCAAGAGTCTTGTTCTTTTTAAACCAGTTCCCTTTTTCGTTCCTTTCTGTTTTTTCAACTTTTTCGGACAGTTCTTCGGTATCTCTCTCCTCCAATTTATTATTTTTTTCTTTTGTTTTTTCCATTGGTAAATAATAACACGATAATTAAATACGTTTAAAAAAATTCCGGTTCTGAACCTTTATTTTCTATAACTGATTGTACTCCAATTTTATTTTTTGTATAAGCATTTAAATTTTGCTTTCTGGGTTTAATCGGGTTTAATTTAGTGATAACATTAAAGCATGAAAAAAGATAATACTGCCTTCCTAATAATAGTTCTTCTTTCTATTTGTTTTCTCTGTCTTGGTTTCTCGCTTTTGAAAGTTATGGAGGTTGGGTACAGAAAGTGTTCCTACACCAAAGTTTCGGGATGTAACTCGTGTCCTATTGCGGATAAGGTAGAAAATCCAACTATAGCGATTAAATCCGTAGGAAAAGGAAATGAGTTATTTTTGTATGGTAATTTAAAAAAGGAGTCGGTCCCCGCGGAATTAGAATTGGGTGAATATTGGTATTGGTTATATTTTGAAAAACCTATTCTTGTGGTAAATAATGCTTCCGGAGTTCCGATTTATGCGGATAAGATACAGTTGGTTTCTCCCGAGAACAGTGAACTTTATAACCTTGATAGTTTTGCGGACAAAAGAGTAGAGGTTTACGGATATCAGACTTCGGGATACGCGGAGAGTTCCGTTTTTCAGGTTGAAGCTATAAGAGAATATTAAAAATTACTAAAGATAACGGAATTCTATCCGAGAGCTATTAAAATAGTTCCTATTACTACGATTACCGCACCGAGAGCGGATTTAACTGTCAGTTTTTCTCCCAAAAGAGTTGATGCTAATACCAGTGTAAAAACGAGACTTAGTTTGTCTATGGAAGCAATCTGAGCGGCGTTTCCCGTTTTTAATGCCTTAAAGTAAAAAAGCCAGGACAAAGCCCCCGCAATTCCGCTGAGAACAATAAACAGCAAGGGTATTGGTTGACTTAGGGTTTGTTTTACCAGTGGCATTTTCTTCTGAGCTAGGAAAAGTATAATCAGGAACAAAGCCATTATTACAGCTCGGATTGTTGTAGCCGCGTTGCTGTCAACATTTTTCAGTCCTATTTTTCCGAATATGGCCACCAGGGAAGCAAAAAAAGCTGATATTAAGGAGTACATTACCCAGTTGTTTGACATAATTTTAGTATAGCACCGGTGCGGACTTTATTTTTCTTTATTTTCTTTTGTAAATGTCCCAGTAATCGGAAACGGTTTTATGACTTTTTTCGCGTAATTTTTAAGCCCCTATGTCTAAAAAATTTAATGTGTATTTTCAACGCAGATTACTACCCGATGACATATAATTATTGTGTGAAAAAATTGAGTTATATAGCCATAAATTTTAGCGGCAAGGATAAAAAGGATTTTAAAGCGTTTCTGCATTCCGTCTGCGGTGAAAATGATTTTTTCCGTTCACCGGTAATAAAAAGTATCAATGGTGATGTTACGGATGATTTACATTTGACGGTTCTATACGGATTCAACAATCCTTCGGAGAAAGAGGACATTGAAAAATACATTAATAAAATTAAGTTAGAGAATCTTGAAATAGAAGGAATTAAATTTTTGCCGGGGTACAGAGGTTTATATAAAGTTTTGGTTTTGTCCGTAAAGGATTCGGAAAGTAAATTGTTGAAACTTCACGGGGAACTTAAGAAAAATTTTAGTTTTGATGAGGAAGTTCAGCACGAGAATTTTATTCCGCATGTTACTTTAGCTTATTTGAAAAAAGATGTTTCGGAAAGTGAAATTAGTAAAAGGTTTGAGAAATTTTCCGCTAAGGTTTCCGGGTTTTTGCATCCTGTAGGTATTGAGCTGATCGGGTGGTGAGAGGTTTTTGTTTAAGATAGTGCAGTAATTTAAAAAAAATGGTCGTCGGAAAAAAAGAAAAAGAAAAAATAATTGATTTCTTAAAAAGCGGGGGAGTTTGTGTTCTTCCGACCGATACCGTGTACGGACTTCATTGTTTGGCTTCAAACAAAAAGGGGATAGAAAAAATTCATTTATTAAAAAAGGAAGAAAAAGATAAGCCCTTAATAAATCTTATATCCGATAAGAAAGATGTTTCCGGTTTCGGAATTAAGGTCGGAGAATCGGAGAAAATTATTATGGATAAATACTGGCCGGGTCCGAATACGATTATTTTTGGCAAAAATGACAGCTCGACTGTGTCTTTTAGAGTTCCTGCCGATAAGTTTTTGATAGAAATAATAAAAAGAACCGGTCCGCTGGTTTCAACAAGTGCAAATATTCATGGCTATCCTCCCGCAAAGAATGTTGACGAGGTCATAGAGTATTTTGGAGATGAGATTGATTTATATGTAGATGGCGGAAATCTTGATAATTCTCCATCCGGTATTTATAAGATTGAGAGCGGTGGCGGTTTTACGAAGATCAGATAAAATTTTAGCAGGATTTGTGGTTTTTCTAAGTGGCTTTGGTATTTAACAATACCTTTATGACCTCATCCCTGTCTGACCAAGGGATTTCTGTCGTTCCGAAACACATAGATTTTTCATGGCCTTTGCCGGTTACGATTACTAAATCTCCTGTTTGGGCGAGTGTATTAATCGCAAAGTTAATTGCCTCAGCTCTATCTTTTTTTATGAAGTAGTTTATACCTTTTTTTCCACCGGCTTCTATTGCACCGTTTTCTATTTCTTTTATGATATCTTCTACTTTCTCGGTACGCGGATCCTCAGAAGTTATGACAACTTTATCAGCCAGTTTGATAGCGACACTTCCCATTTTCGGTCTTTTTTGTCTATCTCTTAAACCCGCACATCCGAAAACAACTATCACGTTTTTATCGGTTAAACCTCTGACGGTTTTTAGTGCTTTTTCTAAGGAAACTGCGTCATGAGCAAAATCAACGATAATTTTTATTCCTCTGTCTGTTTTTATATTTTCCATCCTTCCTTCTACGCTGTGCAATTTTGAAA
>Ga0255344_1005080_pt1 | contig 12858 bp, 10 predicted proteins | sample wastewater_treat_5_FD_192414 | JGI IMG/M metagenome (GOLD analysis project Ga0255344, IMG submission 192414) | Wastewater microbial communities from Lulu Island WWTP, Vancouver, Canada - plant18 | ecosystem: Engineered > WWTP > Wastewater > Unclassified | place: Canada: Vancouver, British... | reverse complement strand
TGGGCGGATCTCAAAAAGGGCTTTCTTTACCTCCCACTATCGGTTTTTGTTCGGTAAGCGAGCAAGCCTGGGATATTATCCGGAAAGTTGATTATACGGGATATGAAGCATTTTGGTCCTATCACAATATTCCGCAGAAACATGACCACCCCAATACACCGGATTGGCCGGGAATTGCGGCATTAAATGATGTATTGGATGATCTAATGATCAACGAAGGTTTGTCGAATGTTTTTGCCCGCCATCAGGTTGTTGCTGAATTTGTCAGGAAATCTTTGACAGAAATCGGATATCGTCTGTTCCCGAAACCGGAAGCGATTCAATCACCGTCTGTTACGGCCGTCTATGTTCCTGCCGATCGAACTTTTGAAGCTTTTGATCAACAGGTTCGAACCTATGGAATGGGTATCGGCGGAAGTTACGGAAAAATCGCCGGAAAGGTCTTCCGTTTGGGACATATGGGAACTCAGGCAACCATGACAAACGCACGAAGTGCTATTGACGTCCTGCAACAGGTGATTTAATCGATTCTCCATGAAACCGCTGAATGTCATTATCATCGGTGCCGGCTTGGGAGGTCTGGCTTGCGGAATCAGGCTGGCTGTCGAAGGTTGCAAAGTAAAAATTTTTGAGAAAAACCATTTTGCGGGCGGAAGCCTCGGATCAATCCGTTTGAAAGGATTTACGTTTAATACGGGGGCGGAATATATCTCCGCCCCTTTTTTATTTGATCAGCTCTATGAATATGCGGGGAAACGCAGAATCGATTCATTTAAATTTCGGGATTGCGACCCGATATTCCAAGCGGTTTTTCCTGATTTCAAGCGCTTTGCTCTTTATTCGAACCCTGCCGAAACCGTAAAACTGAACCCTATGTTATCCGGGGCAGACTTGCAAGGTTTTAATTCTTTTACGGAGGAAAGCGCTGCGATTTTCGATGATATTTTTTTCGATTATTGCGGTCGACCAGTTGATGAAAACACTTTTCGATTTCGTACGAATTTATGGCTGCGTAGAATGAACCCGCAGAAGACTTGTGAAGAATATGCAAATGAAAAATTTCAGACTCCCGAACTGCAGCAACTTTTCGGTTTTTGGCCATTAATCGGCGGCGGAAATCCCAAAAGCGCGACCCATCTTTTTCGGGCTTTTTCACAAATGTTTCAACGGTGGGGAACAGCCGTCCCGGACGGCGGTATGGATAACATGGTTCAAGCGATTGTACGGTTGTTCCAAGAATCGGGAGGCGAGATCTTCTATGGGACCGAGGTATCCGAAATACAAATATTCAATCATACCGTTTCCGGTGTACGACTAAAAGACGGCAGGATTCAACAAGGCGATTTGGTAATTTCCGATGCGGATGCCGCTGCGACTTACCGATATTTAATCGATTCCGATCGAACCCGCTATGATTCGGTCAATCAGGCAAAGACAAAAATTTCCGGCATCAGCGCCTTTGTTTATCATCTCGGAACCCGTTGTATCCTGCAGGAAAGAGCTCCTTTGGCTCCTTTAAATATCTTATTCCCAGAAGATTACGACCGATTTTTAAATGAACTTTTTGACCAAAAAACCCTTTCGGATCATCCATTGCTGATCCTGCGTATGGCTTCCAAAATCATCCCGGATAACGCGCCGTTCGGTTGTGAAGCGCTCTCCGTAATCGTTCCCGTTCCCAATTTGGAGAGTATCAATCCCTGGGATCATATTTCGTACAGTTATCGAAATCATGTCTTAGATTTGCTTCAAAATTATTTTCTGACCGATATTCGGACAAATCTGATCGTCGAAGAATATCTCGATCCGATTATTATTAAAAATAGGTTGGGCAGCCATGCCGGATCCATTCTGTCATTTCAACCCGAATTACAAAAAAACGGGGAAATCCGAATGGCAAATCGTTGCCGGGATATCCGCCATCTGTATTTGGCCGGTAACGGAGCTCATCCGGGAGCAACAATTCCCGGTGTATTATTGGGAGCCGCCAATACCGTTCAGGTGATTAAAGAAGATTTCGATAAAGAATAATCGCGGATTTTTATTATTGAGGGGAAAGTTTACTGACAACCGGAATGCTTTTCTTCGTATCATAATCAGCCAGAAAGCGGTCTAAAACGTCCAAAAATAAAGTCATTTCTTCTTCCGTAGTCTGGTTCATATGAGCGATTACAAAATAATCATCCCGCATATCATCCGGACAGTTCCCGATAATAATGCCGTAAGAGCTTAAAAAATCCGTCAGATTTTGAACCGTAAAAGGAAGCGGTTTTTTTAAGACCGTAACGGTCGGTGAGCGAAATTGGGGACGTGTGAAAATTTCGAACCGGTTGGCATCTGCCCACCCCTTCATTTTTTCGGATAGACTTACGATTCGTTTAATTCGGTTTTCAATCCCTTCCAAAAAAATCAAATCAAGTTGCCTGTCCAAAGCATTTAATAATTGAAAAGGTATCAGAGAGCGAAAACTTTTAGAATGGATATCACGGAATTGTCTTGCATAGTTCAGGCTCCATCCGGTTCCCGAAAAACCGATGGATTTGAAATTTGCTCGTTCGCCTAAAATGACCGTCCCCAATCCCGGCGGTAAACCTAAGGATATTTCGGAACCGATTAACAACGCATCCGCTTCGGACTTCAGATCTAATGCGCGAACGCTTCCGAAAGAAGCGGAACAATCTACAATAACCAAAGTATCGGGCAGCTTCTTCCGAATCATTCCCGATAATGCGGCAATATCAATTTGTGCCCCCGTAAACGGATCAATTTCGACCAAAAAAACAGCGGCATAGGATTCCTCATCAAGTGCTTTTTCAAACAGGTCTTCGTCAAAGCCGGAACCGAAAGCGGTATCGATGATCTCCGAATCGATATTCAAAGATTTTGCGATTGTCTGCCATTGCTGAGAAAAGGGACCGTTCATTCCGATCAGTACCGGTCCGCTTGCAAAACTGTTTAAAGCAACTTCATACAACCCTTCCCGTGAACAATTAAAAAAATTAATAGAAGCGGCGTCCGGAAAGAACATCTCCCGAAAACGGTCTTCAATCTTTTCTGAAAGCGAGAAAGGGTTCCCGCTTTGCGGCTTCGCAAGAGCCGCAAGAACCTTCGGATCAATCCGTGCGGGAACCGGATTTAAATTAATCGGCATTGGATTATTGTCTGTTTATAAAAACACCCGTGGTTGAAAAGCCGAACGGGTCTCTCATATGATTATTTGTAAACAAAAATTCGCGGGATTCGATCAAATAATGAATGACAATATGATCAGAATAGCGATAAAAACAGCTGCCAATGTTCCGATTTTCTTTAGATTTCGAATTACGTAAGTATAATCCGGATTAAATTCTTCTTTCGGCGCACGAGCCGCTAACGGCAGATTCCCGCTGCTTGAAACGGCGGTAGCAGTTGTTTTAATCGGTGCCTTCCCTTTTGTCGTATTTTTCTTTGCCATTAATCCCTCCCAAAGCATTTATTCTTCTATAGCATTTTCCCCGTGACAACTATCCTTTTATCATCTACCAAATAAGGATAGCAAGAAATCAAAGTTACAGTCGGATCCGTTGTCTGTGCCATAACCTCCACCTGATTCGGCAGAACGACTTCTATGTTTTGGACGCTATAAGTATAAGCGTTTTTTTCGGTTAATACGATGATTTGATCCCCAGGCATTAATTGATCCAAATCGCGAAAAACTTGGCCATAAATATCATTATGACCGGAAAGAATAATATTTCCGTTTTTCCCCGGAGCCGCACTGTACAGATTCATTCCGATCCCCGCTTTCAACGCTTCCCAATCATCCCCCAAAACGACCGGTGCATCGACATTAATCGCCGGAATTCTGAGGCGAATGACCTGTTCCATACCGGCGGGAATGGTCGGTTGAGGAGCCATTACCGAAACAATACCGCGCAAATGCTCGGGAATTTCGCTTTCATTAAAGGTACCGACACCGCTTTCATCCGGAGGAGTATGACCGCCGGGCAAGACAACAGCCTGAATAAGCGGAGTGGGTGTCAGAGTGGGGAGAATCATAGATTTTGCCGATTCCCGATTGATGTTTTGCAAAATTTGAGAACCGATAACCAGCATAACAATGACACCGGCCACCGCCAGCAGCTCGATTGCCAATAATATTTTGTCGAATTTTTTCTGAGGCGGTGCGGTTTTGAGAACTTCCTTTTCGGATCTGTCGGAATTCCATTTCAATTCGGAATTGATCGGCGCATTCGCTGCGTCCATCACGCGACCGCCGGCGCGATAGGAAGCGATACGAGCATCTCGTCCGATGGTTTTTTTTTGCATCAAACGGAATCGCAATTCTTCTTCGGTTAATTCATCCGCATATTTTTTTCGTTTCATCCCTTTTAATTATATTGCGTCTATTCGTCGATGATTTGATTTAAAGTTGTCGATATTAAGAAAGAATATAAAATCAACAAAGATTCTTGCAAAAAAATTAATTAAAAATAAAAGTCTTTGAAACATAGTAATTAAAGAAAAACATCCCCAACTCCGCCGCCAATTTCAAAAATATGGGATGAATAGGGATTATTTTTTCTCCGATAGTGATCAAGCTCCAAACAACGGATCCTGAAAAAATCACCAAGCCGACATATTTTGCAAAAGAGCGGTTTTTTTCATTTTTCGGCTTAAAAACGACGGATTTCAGCAAGAAATAATTTACCAGAAGCGAAGCTACCCGGCCGGTGACCAAAGCCAAAAGATTGCCGAATCCGATTTGTATACCCAGAAAAAAAACAGTATTGTCTACGAGGAATGAAAGGACAGAACTTCCCGAATAACGCAAAAACGTATTCAATGTATAAAATAGCAGGTTGATTCTGCGGAGGCTGTTTACCGCAACATCCCCGTCATTTTTCCGATTTGCTCGTGTCAGAAAAATCGGGATGCCTTGTCGCTCACATTTCAACAGCCACGGGAACAAGGAAAACTTTTTATCTTCGGAATATGGATTTGCCGAGGTGATCGCCTGTGGTGGGATAATCCATAAGGAAGCCTTCGGACCTTCCAACTTCCTTCGAATCCACTGAATCATTCGGACGATCCCATTATCTTCAATGGATTCTTGGGTCGTTAAGATTTCCAACAGATAAAAGGCTTGCGGATTTTTTCGGGCCGATGCCAATTGTTCATTCAATTCCGAATCTGAAATAACCGCATCGTCCGAACAAATGACAAAAAAGCTTTCGATCCCGATATTTTTTTCCGAGTCAAATAATAAATTTCCAAGAGCTTCCTGAAAGTTATTTCCTGAGAAAGGAACGACGGGAACAGATCGGATAAATTCATTTTCGGTTCGTACCGGTTCTGCCGACAAAAAAGCAACTGGTCTTCCGCCGAGTTTGACCAATGAATTAAAAAGAGAAATAAAATCACAGCTTTGATTCAAATGAATAAAAATAAAGGGGAATGACTGTTCGGGCACGATTTTCCTTACGCTTCATTATTTTCGACACATGCATTTTAACGGATGATTCTCGTATCTGCCAATGGAACTGATAAACGCAGAGTAAAATAAACCTTAATAAAGTATGGGATTAAAAAAACGGTAGGGAGATATTTATGAAAATAGCAATTATCGGATCGGGTCTGACCGGCATGACCGCAGCCTGGAATCTCAGAAAACAGGGACACGAAGTGACTATTTTTGAAAAAGAAAAGGAACCCGGCGGATTAGCCCGCGGATTTCGTGAACCTCAATGGCAGGATTCCGTTGAATGCTTTTATCATCATATTTTCACCGGTGATTCGGATATTCTTTCTTTATTTAAAGATCTCGGGGTATCAAATTCGGTAGAATTCAGATCTCCCAAAACAGTCATGTATTATCGGGGAAAGTTTTATCCCTTTGATTCCATACCGTCTGCTATCCTTTACCCCGGCCTCGGCTTAGGAAGCAAAATCCGTTTTGGTTTTGTCGGTTTGTATTTGCGACTTTTCAGTCCATGGAAAGAAATGGAAAAAGTTACCGCGGAAGAATGGATGCTCAAATATGCCGGAGAACATGTTTACCGGTCCATGTGGGAACCGATGATGCTTGGGAAATTCGGTGAGAAATATGCAAAAGAAGTCAACATGGCATGGCTTTGGGCCCGTATCCATTCCAGATCCACATCTCTGGGAACCTTTCGTGGCGGCTTTCAGACTTTCATCAATATTTTTTCCGAAAAGTTGATTGCGAACGGTGTGGAGATTCGTTTTGAATCGAATGTCACACAGATAAAGAGACAAAAAGAATCTTCCATAACAGTAACTGCAGACGGAAAAAATGACGATTTTGATCGGGTTATTGCTACGATATCGCCGGCGGCTTTTTCGGCTATATCACCGGATTTACCCGCCGATTATCGTCAGTCTTTACTGGATCTGAAGAATATGGGCGCGGTTGTAATGGTTTTATCGTTGAAACATCCTCTCTCCCCCGAAGGTTATTATTGGTATAACCTCCCCAAGAGTGAAGGGTTTCCTTTTCTTTCTTTGGTGGAGCACACCAACTTTGTTCCGCGAGAACGTTTCGGAAACGAAACCATCATATATGCGGGAGATTATCTGGAGACCGATCATGAATATTTCTCTCTTCCGAAAAATGAGTTGTTGCAACGGGTTTTACCCGGACTTAAGAAAATAAACCCGAATTTTGAAGAGGATTGGGTTATAAACAGTTGGAAATTCTCGGCAAAATATGCTCAACCAATTCCTTTTATCAATCAATCCGAACACATTCCGTCCATAGAGACTCCGATTAACGGGTTATATTTAGCATCCATGAGCCAAATTTACCCTTGGGATCGGGGAATGAATTATGCGGTAAGGATGGGAAATACTGTAGCCCGGATGATCGGATAATGATTTTTGCTAATTCGAATTTCTGGCAATTATTTGTTTCAATTCACTTTGTAATTCTTAAAATTTTTTTGATTTGAATAGACGTTCTAATATTTATGCGAATTAATCCTCAGCTGATTTCTTGTCTGAATATGAGAAAATTTTGCTGATGATATCCAAAGTAAAGAAGCGAATCGATCGAAACACGCATAATTTCGGAATGCGATGAAGTTTCTTTAAGGTTGATCAACCTTAAAGAATTCGATTTTTTTAAGTTGTTTTTCGGTAATATTAAGAAGACCTTAATGTTAGAATAAATTCAGTTCGATAAACAAGCAAACATTTCGAACCAAGCTCAATAATAAGTTCTTTGGAACTTAATCATAAATATTTTTTATACAATTTCGGCCACAAGACAAGTAACATTGTGGTTTTATTGTCTCTATATGGTAAAAAAAATGGCTCAAACTGACGAAACAAAGATAACTACTTATAAAATAACCCCCGAAAAAGCGTGGGAAGCAGCCATCGGCCAACTGAAGATAACGATGGATAAGCAAACCTTTTCGACTTTAATGGGAAAATCGGAATTTGTTAAGTATGAAAACAATACTTTTTTTATCAGCGTTCCGAATACCTTTACAAGAGATTGGTTAGAACAACGATTAACAGAAACGGTGATTCGAATTCTTTCCGGAATAATGGAGGGGCAGCAATTTGTCCAATTTGTATTGGAATCGAATGTTAATGCCATTCGGGAAGAAAAAACGGTTTTATCGCAACCCGCTGTCGCGACAGTTTCCGCATCTCAATCCGTCTGTCGGGAAGGGGCTATCAATCCCCGGTATACTTTTGATAATTTTATTGTCGGTCCGTCAAACAATCTTGCCTATGCGGCTTCACGGGCTGTAGCAGCAATGCCGGCGACGGCTTACAACCCGTTATTTATTTACAGCGGAGTCGGATTGGGGAAAACGCATTTGCTCCATGCGATCGGAAATGAAATCATTCGGAATCAAAATAAAGCGGTGTTATATGTCTCATCCGAAGAATTCACCAACGATTTTATCAACTCGATTCAACGACATGAGAATACGGCTTTCCGAGAGAAATATCGCAACATTGATGTATTGCTGATTGATGATATTCAATTCATCATCGGAAAAGAAAGCACACAGGAAGCTTTCTTCCATACCTTCAATACGTTGTATCAGCAGGATAAACAGATCATTATCACTTCCGATCGTTCTCCGAAATCCATGTCGACATTGGATGAACGGATGAGATCGCGTTTTGAATGGGGCTTGACGGTCGATATGCAAACTCCGGATTTGGAAACCCGAATCGCAATTTTATCTGTAAGAGCCGAAAAAGTAGGCAAAAGCATACCCAGAGATATTCTTGAAATGATTGCCAGGCAATTTCCGAACAATGTTCGTGAACTAGAAGGAGCTTTGAATCGGGTTTTAGCTGTTTCAGATTTGTGCGGAAAAACTTTGGATAAGGATTTAGTCTTAATGTCATTGGGGGAATTGTTGCCCCAACAAAATGCCACACCGCTTGAACAGATTCTGAATGTCGTTTCAAAGGTTTTCGGAGTACCGACCGAAAAAATATTAAGTAGAGACCGATGTAAAAATGTCGCTTTATCTCGACAAGTGGTCATGTTCCTCTTACGGAACGAAGAAAATCTTTCGCTACCCCAAATCGGCAAGGAATTGGGAGGAAGAGATCATTCCACTGTGATTCACGGTTGCGAGCGTGTTGCTTCTTTGCTGTCAAGTGACGTTCGGTTTCGCAATCTTTTCGAAAAAGTACATGAACAGCTTTACGGTGAGCCATGTTTTGTCATGGCGTAATCTAAGATTTTTCTATTTTATTCGTCGGGCTCTTTTTTAAAAAGAGTCCTTTTTTTATTCCGATCCGGTTTTGGAACATTTGGGTCGATTAAGACGTTCTTAGAATAGCTCTTTCAGGCAGATTGATCAGCAAGAAAGACGAGTAAATCAAATAAAAGGAAATCAGTATAAAACTTGCACCTTAATCCGTATTCAGTTCGGATTGTTGAATTGGAAATATTTCGAAAAGGAGGTTTGCGTGTCAAAAAGAAATCTGATTATCATTTTCGCCGTTGTTGTGATTTCGCTTGCAGGCTTTGGGGCGGCATATGCCAGCGGATCAACCCAATATTCATGGCCAAACAATTGCGGCAATTGGAACCAGTGTAACTGCGGATGGAATAACTGTTGTTGCAACTATTATGTCCCCCCGCAACCGTCATTATGTGCATCTTTCATTGCCGATGTCACCGTCCCGGATGGATCTTATATCGCTCCGGGAAGCTCATTTACAAAAACGTGGCGGATTCGAAACAACGGTACGACCACTTGGAATACCAACTATAAGTTATTCTTCTCAAGCGGGAGCCAAATGTCCGGACCGTCATGGGTCGCAATGCCATATAATGTCGCTCCGGGCCAAACGGTGGATCTGTCGGTAAATCTTATCGCTCCCACCACAGGCGGGACTTATCGCGGCAATTGGAAGTTGCAGTCGGATACGGGCGTCACCTTCGGTGTCGGATCCACTTGTCAGGTTCCGATCTGGGTCGAAATAAAGACCCAACAACCGGTCTATTACAACAACTGTTGTTACGGGAATTGCTGTTGCGTTTATCCGTGTAATTGCCCATGCACTCCAGCGGTTCCTTCCACTCCGGTGAATTGGCAGAATTGGAGTACAACTCAAGCCCCGGCATGGCCGACTTGGCCTGATTGGAACTGAGGATTGTTTCGTTAAAATCTTCGGCGGAAAATCAACAATAAAAGCAGAGCCTTTCATTTAAGGATGGCTTTGCTTTTATTTTATATTCCTCGAAAATCCGAAAAAGCAAAGTTAGCACGAATCTTGCACCTTATTGAAAACAAATTGATTGATTCTCTCCGGTTGGAATGGGTTCAAAGCTTTCATGGGAAAAAACAGGGAACCGGAGAATATAAGCTGATTTTGAGAATTTTCAATAGGGACCAAGAGGAGGAAATTGTGTATAAAAAGCAATTTTTTACAATCATAGCAATGGCAATATTCACCGTTTTGATTGGAGTGATTGCGGTTCAGGCATCTCCCGACGTTCAGGGTTATTACGGATTTAATAATCCTCTTTGGGGAAATATGGATCAACCGTGGAACTATAACTATAACAACAGTTATAACTATACTTATAACAATACCTATAGTTACAGTCCTCAAGTCTGCAATCAATGCACATATGCTTGCAATCGGGCCGAATTTGTAAAGGATGTGACGGTTCCGGATGGAAGTTATATCGCTCCCGGCGCTTCCTTTACCAAAACCTGGCGTATTCGAAATACCGGGACCACCACCTGGACCACAGCTTACCGTCTCGTATTTTCCGGAGGAGATTCCTTAGGCGCACCCTCATCAGTTGCTTTTCCGTATTCCGTATCCCCCGGTTACTGGATGGATATTTCCGTACCTCTGAGGGCCCCCAATGCAGCCGGGACATTTCAAGGAAACTGGATGCTCCAAAGCAGTGACGGCACTTTATTCGGTGTAGGCTGTAACGGTCAGGTTCCGATTTGGGTAAAGATATCAACGGTCAGCAACAGCTGCGCCACTGTCGCCTATTCTTGCAACAATTGCAATGTAAACTACTGTAATCCGGCCTGCTATGGATCCTACTATAACCAGATCACAAAAAATCCTTATTGCAACAACAAAATTCGCTCCGTAAATGACATCACGATTCCGGACGATACGGAAATGGATCCCGGAACTTCTTTCCGAAAGACCTGGAGCATGAAAAACGGCGGCACTTGTGTTTGGAATGAAGGATATTCCCTGATATTCAGCGGCGGAGATGCGATGGGCTGGAAAACTCCCGTCTTTTTACCGAATCCCGTTTATCCGGGCGAAACCGTCGAAATCAGTATTGATCTAAAAGCCCCCAACATTCCGGGAGACTATCGTGGATACTATAAATTGCGCGATAATCTGGGGTTTACTTTCGGATACGGATCCTATGCCAATAAAGCGTTCTGGGTGGACATAAAAGTCACCGGCAGTCCGCTTCCGCCAACAAAAACTCCGACACCGACGCCGAGGCCGACAGCGACACCAACCCCGACTTCAACTCCGTCCACTGGAACAGCAGCCAGATCGGGACAGGAATTATCCTTAGTCATTCAATCCGAAGATGATGATTCATTGGTTGAACCTTTGGAAGATCCTCTTCTTTTAGATGACGATGAATCCGAAGCGGATTTATCGAACGTACTCGAAGAAGGAGAAGGAGTAAATCAGAAATCCATCGCGTACAATGCCTGTGGCAAGCAGCGAATCGAGATCAATTTCAACAAGCCGGATATCTACAATATTACTTGGTATGTCACCAACGCGGGGTCTGCGGTTTGGAACTCGGATAAATATCGGGTAGTGAATTCGGGTTTGAGCGATAACCTCGTTATGATGGGGACGGATATCACCGTCCCGGCAACAAATCCAGGAGAAGAGGCAATGGTATCGATGTCGGTTAAAGTAAAAGATGTAGCTGACCAATCGGATCGATGGCTAAAATATTACCTGACAGACGGAAACGAATCATTCTGCGAGGTCTATTTCTCCCTTCCTATTTTCTAAAACTCAGAAACTGCAAAATCCCCGTTAGAACCCCTTTCGGGGTTTTTGCAGTTAAAAGAGATTTTTTATCAATCCATTTCTTTGTGGAAACAATCAGAATAAATCGAATTTTGGAAATTATTTATAGAATATTCGAAGACAAAATTTTCTTCATTTGTCAGTTTTCCAGGGATAAGCTAAAATTGGATTTGCCGTTAGAACAGGATTAGGTAGGGAAAAATGATATTTGAGAAAGTCAGTGAACATATTTGGTACATGCCGAGAGAAGATGAGACAGACCGGCCGGCCCTCGGGTATGTGAATGGGGGTAAGACCAGTTTAATGGTTGATTCCGGAAATTCACCGGAACATATCTCTTATTTTTACGGCGTTGTACGAAGCATGGGAATGCCCGATCCCGGATTTGTTGTACTGACTCATTGGCATTGGGACCATGTTTTTGGATTGACGGGATCTCCGGCCAAATCCGTCGCCCATGTCCTGACAAATGAAAGATTGCAAATCATGCAACGCTGGGATTGGTCAGACAGCTCCATCAGTGCCCGTGTGTCGGCAGGCGTTGAAACACAATTTGCCTTTGACATGATTCGAAAGGAAATGCCTTCAAGACATTCTTTTAAAGTCAAACAAGCGGATATTTCTTTTGAAGTTCAATGTGCGATTCGATTAGAAGATCTCGAATGTCAGTTGGTACATGTGGGAGGACCCCACAGCGATGATTCGATCGTTGTTTATGTTCCCCAGGAAAAAGTCCTGTTTTTGGGTGACTGTGCATATCCGGATATTTATAACAATAACAGTCTGCGCTTGTCCGAATTGAGTTCCTTAATCTTACGATTAGAACAATTTGAAGCTGACTTGTTTATTCCTTCCCACAGTGACCCGAAGAGTAAAAACCAATTTATGTCCGAATTGAAGTCCCTGGAAAAGATCGGTATTGCAGTCGGTGATCTGACAGATCCCGCCCTTCTGCCTGCTTTACTCGAAAAAGAATTGGGACATCAGCCGACAAAAGAAGAAATCGAGTCGGCGGAACATTTTGTTATCGGGAATCAACTTTCCAATCGAAATTTGATGGATCATCCGTTTTTCTTTAAATAAAGGTTAGCTGCAGGAATTCATCGCAAAAAAGGTTGCTTTTCGATTAAAACCCATAATAAATCGGTCTTCCGTAATTGTTTTTAATCAAATCCGCATGAAATGATCGGCGAACATTCTGAAATTTTGAAGAATAACCCTTCTGTTTGTATTTTGATTCCCATATAATTTATAAAAATCAAATAATCCGATTGTAAAATATGGTAGAAATGGAGATATGTGTAAAAATCTCTGCTTAAAGACCTGTTT
>Ga0255344_1005077_pt1 | contig 12863 bp, 12 predicted proteins | sample wastewater_treat_5_FD_192414 | JGI IMG/M metagenome (GOLD analysis project Ga0255344, IMG submission 192414) | Wastewater microbial communities from Lulu Island WWTP, Vancouver, Canada - plant18 | ecosystem: Engineered > WWTP > Wastewater > Unclassified | place: Canada: Vancouver, British... | reverse complement strand
TGAAAGAGCTATAGATTTCTATAAGTCATTCGGCTTTGAAATTGTAGGGACAGTTCCTCATGGAATGAAATACCCTGACGGTACATATGCTGATGAACATACGATGGTAATGCATCTTACTGGTTCTATCGATTCGGATACCGGATATATTTATACTTATTAAAGTAACGAGATGCAGTTAATATATATTCCTTTTATATGTTCAATGCTTTTCGCATTACAGTTTTGTTTCCCGCTTCATAACACCTTATAAATCCTGCTTTTTCAAACATGCTTATCGTTCCCATAAAATCATCTTCCGTGCTTGTAAATTCTCTATTGGGATAAGCTTCTATTAAATCAAATCCATCTTCTTTTGCGTCCTCACACACTCTTTTAAGAAGCTGTGTCGCAACGCCTTGTCCCCTCATTTGGGGAGATACAGCAAAACATAAGACTGATTTTACCTTCACATCCGATTGGTCTTTTCTTATAGGCTTCATAAACATCTTCCATGAGACACAGCCGTAACAGTCTTCTTTCGTATTTGCATTGCACCAGCCAATGACCTTATTATCCACATAAGCAAGATAACCTTGTATATGGCCATCCCTCACATATTCCTTTGCGATATCTCTTCTTTTTTCAGCACTGGAAAAATCAGTACCTTCACAGTCTTTACTGCTCCAGCAGACACAGTAACAGCGATGTTCCGGTTTATTCGTTGAATGAGGAGTATTATCAAAAAAGTACAGGTAATCCTCCGACAATTCCGGAGTCAGCCTTTTTATATCAATACCCATAAACACTTCCCCCTTTAAAATATATGCTGTATCCCTACTTACTTAAGAAGCAGGAATATGTCAACCTATAGATATGCTCTTTTTCAGCTGAGCTATATTATCTCCCACATCACAAGGCTCATGTGCATCAGATGCTGTTACTATCTTAACTTTATACTTCATCATAGCTTCAAGCATATCCTTGTTCATACCTAATTCAGCTGTATAAGGACACCTTCTGTGAGCTCCGCTGTTTTGCTCAGCATACATATTGTTATTTGATAACTGCTTTGCCAGTTCCTCATAATATTCATTAAGAGGATAACATGTGTTATACCCGAACAATTTAATTGAATCAGGGTGAGCAAGACCATCAAAAATATTTGATTTAATAAGATCAATGGATGTTTCAAAGAATTGTGAATAAACCAAATCAACATCTTTACCCTCCCAGTGTTCCGCTTTGTGATCAAACGCAAAGTTGTCAACAAAATGAACACCTCCAAGTATAAAATCAAAATCCTTATCCTTAGTTAAGTCATATACAAACTTCTCATGTTCGTTAAAATAGCACACCTCTATACCAAACATTATCCTGACACCGAAATCAGTCTCTCTTACTTTTTCCATCAGTTCAAGGTAATCATTTAATTCCTTAACTCCAGCTTTTTTATGAAACCACTTATCTATATACTCACACTGTATTTGCATACTGAATCATACATAGGCATAAATTCCGTAAATCTGTAACAGTGTTCAAGTAACCATATTTCTTCAATGTTCTTTTCTATTGCTCTGTCTGTAAATTTTTTAATCCATTCAAGAGTGTATTCTCCTCTTTCTATATGGATATGTCCGTCTATCATAACTATCCTCTCATTCTATATTCTTTTTTACTCTACTATATTAGCACATTTTTTTCAGTTATTTTGAAAAAATTCTGAAAAAGGATATAATAGGACTTGTTCGCAATAAGGAGGAAAGAATGTTCGACATACCAGGATACAGCACATTCAGAAAGATAGAGGCTGTAAATAAAGGATGGTCAGATGATAAGAAATTCTATATAGAAACTGAAGATGGCAGAAAACTGCTTCTTCGCTTATCAGATATATCCCAATATGAACGCAAAAAGAGTGACTTTGAGATAATGAAGAAAACCGCATCATTAAATGTTCCCATGTCTTTACCTGTAGATTTCGGTGTTTGCGATAATAACACATCGGTATATCAGCTTCTGACATGGATTGACGGTGAGGATTTGGAAATTATCTTACCTAACCTTACAGATATGGAACAATACAGATTAGGTTTGAAGTCGGGTGAAGCTTTACGGTTAATACATTCAATACCTGCACCTTCCCAACAGGAAGACTGGGAAACACGTTTCACACGTAAAATGAACTACAAGATAAAAAAGTACAAAGAATGCGGTATTAGGTTTAAAGGGGATGAACAAGTAATTGAATATATTGAGAGGAATAAATATCTTCTTAACAATCGCCCTCAATGCCTGCAGCATGGGGATTATCACATTGGGAATATGATTATATCAAAAGACCAGAAAATACATATTATAGACTGGAACCGTATGGATTATGGGGATCCGTGGGAGGAGTTCAACAGGATTGTATGGAGTGCAACAGTCAGTCCTCATTTTGCATCAGGACAGCTTCATGCATATTTCAACGGCAATCCGCCTGATGAGTTTTTCAGACTCTTAGCACTATACATTTCCAGCAACACCCTTTCATCAATATACTGGGCAATACCCTTCGGGCAAAGTGAAATTGATACTATGATGAAACAGTCACAGGACATTATGTACTGGTATGACCAGATGTCATCATATATGCCTTCATGGTATATACAAACTTCCAACTGAACCATTCACATATTGGCTCTATCCATACTCTTTGACTGTATGCATATTAAACCTATGTGGAATATAATTAGGGTACAAAGAAAAGCAAAAAGGCTTAAGAATTAGCTTTAATCCTGTAGATTTAAGAAGAAAAAAGTTATTGCTTCAACGGATAAAAAAATACCACCCTCAACGATTAAATTATTAAGGATGGCAATATGTTTTGCGGGATATATCAGTCTAAGCTATTTCTTATTCTCTTGCTTAAGTTCCTCTACTGTTTTAACTTTTAACCTAGCGGCTCCTTTAAAGGAATCATCTGTTTTTATTTCTTTATGAATTAGTCTTTCTTTTGCTGCCTTTATCGTATCTTTATATTGAGGAAGTAAATCCTCGCATGCGACCAGCATTTCATCTGTCATCTGCCAGATTTCATTGGGATTTAAAACAGCTCCTACCAGAGGATCCATCATCATTGCTTGTTTCAGTAATAGCTCATTACCCTCAACGGCTGCATGTACTGCTAAGCGCTGAACAGAGATACTGCTATTGCACACTGCAGCACACCCTAAAGGCAATGCTCCCACCTTAGGGATATTTACTCCATTGGCATCTACGTATCCTGGTACTTCTACAATAGCATCATCAGGAAGATTTGTTATGCATCCATTATTGACTACATTAAAGTGTCCTCTGTAAAGTCTACCTGTTTCCAGTCCTTCAATAATATATGATCCATGTTCTTGTCCCCTATGTTCTTTATCATACACAAAAGGGTCTTTTTTCATCCATTCAGGAAAATCTGTCTCAAACCAGTTTCTCTTTTCTGTACAAACTCTTAGATACCCTCCGGTTTCACCATTTATCCAGGATGATAAATCAATCCAGTCATTGATTTCGTCTAACCTTTTTCGATACCAGGGAACATACTCACTTAAATGGCCATTGGATTCGGTACTGAAATAACCAAATCTTTTCAACATATCAATACGCACTTTTTCTGTCTTAGAGAATTCTTCGTGATTCAAAAATGCATCCAGCAGCTTGCCTGTTAAATCTTCCCCCTTATGCCTAATCTGCGTATACCACGTCTGATGGTTGATTCCAGCACAAATGATATCCACTTCCTCTTTTTTTAATCCAAATACATCAGCAATCTTCTGATGTCCGCCCTGTACTCCATGACAAAGACCAATGGTCGGCACTTTTCCATAATGGTTAGCTGCCCATGTAATCATGGCATTAGGATTAGTATGATTTAAAATCATACAATCTTCTCTGGCCACTTCTTTAATATCGGAGCAGATACCCAGCATGACAGGAATACCTCTTTGTCCGTACATGATGCCTCCAGCACATAAAGTGTCTCCAACGCACTGATCCACTCCATATTTTAGTGGGATTTCTACATCGGTGGCAAAAGCTTCCAGTCCCCCTACTCTTACTGTTACAAAAACATATTTTGCATTTCTTAATGCTTCTTTTCTGTTGGTTGTGGCCTCTATTTTAATGGGAAGCTTGTTACTGTCAATATCGCGTTGACACAATGCTCTGACCATTTCTAGATTATGCTCAGATATATCCATGAAAGATATTTCTATGTTTCTGAACTCCTCCACAGACAGAAGGTCTTTCACTATCTGCCTTGTGAATCCTATGCTTCCCGCTCCGATAAATGCAACTTTAAATGACATAATCCCACCTCAATTTTATATAATTTTTTTCTTTTTCAAGACATATACACTGGTTTATTGTAAAAAAGATAATACTTAAAGGATTTCTTGGAATTTATAATAGCACCGATAAAATAGAATATGCCTTCTAAAAGGACAACAACCAAGATGCTCACACTTGCATGCTTAATGAATAATGGTAAAAAGGCAAGTAGTGTCCAGCTAATAATATGATAGACCACTACAGAAGTTTCCAACAGTACATTATGTAAAATCTCCACAATTACCATTGTCCACTGCATGTAAATAATCACTATACTCTGCCATCCTCCGATTACGGTTAAAGCGATAGCGGTATAACTGCCTTTCGCATTCACATAAAGAATCGCAAAGGATATGGAAAGAAGAACTAAAGAGGCTATGACACCATGTGTTATGGTATTAGCTACTTCTTCTTCAACTGTATATTCATATAGTTTTTTCATCAATTGCTCCCGACTTTCATGTATATATTATACACATTTTAAATGATAATGTACTTATATAGCATCATAAAAGATAGGGTTAATTTACTGATTAATGGCTCTATAGAGTACAATATTTTGAAAACATTAACAGCGGCGAAATTTTAGGTGATATATCCGAACATGTAATGCTTTATAAAGATGATGTATTAATTCTGCCAATAGATATGATGCTAGAAAAAACAGACATTTCCGTGATTTACAGATATATCTAGCTCTATGTTATATATATTATATATAAGAGATTTCATTCTTACCAAAGAAGCTTATCTGGCCGCCATGCTGTGGTATAGGAGGATAAAACACTCCTATGATTATAAATGGATTAGGTGCAACATTATGATATTGTTTTGTTGTACCGAGAAAGAAATATAGATCTCTTGTATTAAAATATGTTAAAAATTTATCTTTTACTTTTGATATAGCCATTGATTCATCTTCATTTGCGTCTTTCAAACAATTAAAATAGAGCATACCTAGTTCCCAGTCTTCAACCATTAAAGTTGATTTATGGCCGCTATTATCTTCAAAAACATATGAAAATTCATATGGTACTTTATGAACTGTTTTTAAATTCATCAGCAATTTCCTCAGGGGTTTGAAAAAAATTCATTTGTCTTGATAAACCTTTCAGAATAGATAATTTACCCTTATCCCATTCCCTATCAACATCTTTATATATGAAATCATGGATTTTAGTTGGTTTAAATATCGCAAGAGATTTATTATCAATCTTTGCTTTACTTATCAGTTCCTGCATATTAGTATATATTTTCTTGTTATTAAATATAATCCTTCGTCGTTCTCCCCAATCCTTAGTATGATCTTGTATAGTTAATGTATCTAAAACTGGACGATATGTTTCTGGTCTGAAATCTTTTGTGTTCCGATCAACTTCAACTTCAATCCATGTGTACTTATGGTATTTTCGTTCTAAATCAAGTTTGCGAAAAGGAATAGGATATAGCCTGACCCATGAACCATCTTCAAGGATTCCTGCTGTACATACAAATTCTGAATATTCCTTTGAAATTGTCGGATAAGTCTTGACCACAATAAATATCCTTTTTTTCTCTGACACTAAATGTCCTCACTCTTGATGGAATATTTTGTTCTGACATAATCTCCGACAACATGCCTGTGGCACATCTTAGGATCTTTCTCATAACACATTAAAGCTATACGGTTTTTCGAATTTAATATCGAATATATATAATTAATTTGTAATATATGTTTATCAAGTGTCTTTTCATAATCATCAAATAGCTGTATATAGTCATCCATTGTTTCAAGAGTGCTACGCTTTTCTGATTCAATTCCAAGTTCGGGAATATGTATGTAGTCAATTCCCACTGTTTTAGTTATTTGCTCAAGTTTACTTTTTGAGAATCCGAATTTTCTGCTTAAAGGGTTTTTACGGACATCTATCAATACCTTGATACTGTTTTTAATCAGGATATTTATAAATGATTCTATGCTTTTTCCCTCATATCCTACAGTAAATAGAACCTCGCTCTTCTCGGTATATTTCTGTTTTTCGACATCAATAAATCTAGATTCATCATCAGAAAACAGACGTTTGGCAATTTCGCTATTGATTGCGTAATAAGGGTACTCACAGTATGCTCTTTTTATTAAAGCATTACTGCGTTCATTAGCAATATACAGCCTTAAATCATTCAGAACATCGCCAACTGCTTTTATTCGAACACCTTCATAAGTGTTATTAATTGATAAAAATCCATTTTTCTCTAGAATTTCTACGTCTTCTGCAAGTTGAAATGAATAAGGCCCAAATTTATATGGAATAAAGTCGTAATAGTCTAGTTGGTCTTTTTTCATACAGAAAAATACTAATTTCTGCAAATCAGTCGATGTTACGCTTCCTTTTAATTGCTGTGTAAAATTCAATAAAAAGCGTTACCGTTTGTATACAGGCTGATTACCATTTTGGGTCATTCAAGTTATCTCCTTATTGAATTATACACTTAATACCATTTGTTATCAATTTTTACATATTATAAATGCATTCAATATATAAGATGTTGTATTGAATTTCATATAATCATATATAATTTTACTCATCCCCAACCTCATTTCTACAGGCTCTTTTCATACCTCTTGCCAAAAGCATGCAGCTGTTCTACTTCGTTATAGAAAGCAGGCAAGTATTTAGACATGTCCACGCTTCTGGTATGAGTACATATATCCAGTCCCTCTAATTGAAGAAACTGCTTTGCGCATAAAGGATAGCATCTGCTTTCAATAGCAGCTATAGAGCCTATAAAATCCTGTATTTCAGAAGCTTTTACTATATCCATTTGCTGAGTATCCACAAGTTTTTTCAATGTCTTAGGAAAAAAGTTGGCTAAAACGCCAGAAAATCCCGCTCCACCTAAATTCAGGGTATACAGCAAGGTAGCTGCATTAGCATTGAACAGTTTTAGGGAGCTGTTTTTAAGCACTCTCAATCTGTCTTTTAACATATCCTCGTTGCAGCATGTGTCTTTTAGGAAAAGGAATCTTTTTGAATCAGCACACCATTTCAATTCATCCAGCGTCAAAAGTCTTTTGTAAGGGACAGGGCATTCATATAAGCCGAGCTGTACGTCTTTAGGGATATTATCTAAAATAATCTGCACATTCTTAAGCCAAACATCATGCGCATCATCTTTATCTGCAAGGCCGTTTGTAAGTATAACGACAGCATCCACTCCTGTATCTGCCATCATCTTTATTTCTTTAGCCTGTTTATATATATCTTTACTGAAATTTCCTGATGCAACAACCGGTACTCTTCCATTTACTTTCTCAACAACAAATTTAGCAAGACTGATTCTTTCTTCCTGTGTTAGGTAAAACATCTCGCTAGACTGACATACTGCAAACAATCCGTCAACCTTTCCTTCCATGTACCAGTCTATAAGGGCATCAAGAGCCTTGTAATCAATCTTATCGTCATTAGTAAATGGGGTAATCATCGTGGGCCATACCCCGCTGTTAATACATTTATTCATACTGTCTCCTTTTTATTTTTCCTAATATAGTTATCTTTTATTCTCTTAATACTAATAGTATGAATAACTATTAAGTATTTTGATTTCTAATAAACAAGCTTTCTGAAATCCTTTATGGTATGGAAAGTTATTAAGTTTCCGTTATGAGGGTCTCTTGCTAACTCATCACCTGAACGGCTCAGGACATGTAAGTCTTCCCCATCTATAACCATGCTTGCATAATGTCTTGAATGTTTTATTCCTTTACCGATTGATACCATTCCGGCAAAACACCAGTCAATGCAGTTTTTTGAAAAATGTAACTGTAGTCTGTTTCTTTCATTATCCGGTAATCCATACCTTTCTTTTGGCAGTCTTTCAGGTTTTGTCATGCTGTCTGTCGCTTGAGTGCTTAACAGCCAGTAAAGTTTGGTAACTTCGTCATACAATATATGAAACTTCATCTGTCCACCCGGACAAGGCACATATACAATCTTTTTGCCAGAAGGTACTTTTTCCGGTACTGTAACCATTGTATTGTAGTTGGTCTCTATTACCTTAACTATACACGCGAATCCAGTTCTTCCGGTATGAGATCTCATCCAAAGATGGAATGTATGACCTGTCTCATCATACCAGATGTGATCCGGATCAACAAACTGCACTATATTTGTTTCAAGCCACCCAATAGGATGACACGGTCTTCCTTTAGATACTTCAATGAATGTTCTTCTTGGTGTTTCATAAAAAGGAACTCCGAAATACTCTAAATCTTTCGAATCTATCAAATCCCTGAAAGCAAGTTCGGATGCGAATACCCATGATCCTCTTTTTGTAAGATCATCATTAACATTAGCTCTCATAAGTATTGGAGCCATCCCGTTTACATTCCATCCGTTTATATCGTCATATACTTTCTTTTCCATAACTATATATACATTGCCATTAGCATAATGCACATTGCATGGTGCCTGATGCCAGTGTTCATTATTTGTTAACTTGACAGGAGTCGTCCAGGTCTCCCCGTCATCATCTGATTTTATAATGCAAAGATCCCCTGAATGACCGAGAATGTATATAGAATTTCCTGCAACAAAAGGTCTGGAATGAGTCATAGCAAAATCACCCCTGTGCTGCCAGGTCTTTCCTTTATCATCAGATGTGAATACCTTGCCCTGTGACTGGCCAAGATCAGACTCTATTTTTGGTCCTTCAAGTGGAAATGTCTTTTTACCGCCAATTTCTATTGTAACAACAAGCCTGCCGCTGTCCAATCTTGTAATTCCAGGACTGTAACATCCGATAACAGAAGGATTCTCAGATTCGTATATCTTAATAAAATTATCTGCAAGTATTTCCATTTTCTCCCCCAATATATCTTATATATCTGTCTTGGATATTATACTATATATTTCCTGTTAAAATCTATTTAGGTAATATAATTCCGGTTTAAATTCTATTGTTCCATTTTATCTGGAACAAGCAAGCTATATTAAAACTATACAAATTCATGTAACTTTCGATACAAGTTATATACCGACATCTTGTGTCGGTTTATCTTTACATATTGTCGGTTTATTAGAAACCTCTTTATTAATATAAATATCTTAATTAATATTTACTTTATATTTTGGTACAGTTTATGGATTTATTGCAGACACACCTTTCACGCTAAATTTATCTTTAAAGTTTAGCGAGAAAGTTAAATAGTGTTAATCTTTACTTGTTCTATCTTTTGAAAAGACCTTACTGTACTGATTAAATCCTCCTGAAAGAGCATATGCTTTTTTAAAGCCATGATTAATCAATATATTCTGCGTAGCGTTTCCAGTTGTTCCTTTGTTGCAGTAAGTAATGGTAATAACATCCTTGTCCAGTTGAGGAACTGCTTCTCTGAACTTCTCATGAGGAATATTTCTTGCTGTTCTGATATGAGCTTTCTCATACTGCTTTGCTGCTCTTGTATCAATCAGTTGATATTTTTCTTCTGAATGAATTAATGCTTCCAGTTCCTTAGCAGTTATAAGCTGTCTTCCTCTGTTCATAGCATTATCAAGAATCATGCCTGTGTACATGACTGGGTCTTTTGTTGTAGCATAAGGTGGCGCATATGCCAAATCAAGATGAAACAAATCTTCAGCTTTGGCTTTGAATGTAATTGCTGTCGCGAATACGTCTATTCTCTTATCTACTCCCTCATATCCTACTATCTGTACTCCTAAAAGTCTTCCGTTATCTTTATCTGCAATACCCTTAATAACTAATTCTTTCCCGCCTAGATACTCAGGCTTATTCGGTTTAATATTATGGCATACCGCAACATTGTATCCTTGCTCAACAGCTTCTCTTTCAGATAGACCAGTCTGTGCGACAGATAGTTCAAATATCCTGAAAATACTTGTACCTAGTATACCCCTAAACTCCAAAGGTCCTCCTGTTGCACTATCTCCTGCTATCCTTCCTGTCTTGTTTGCAGTAGATCCTAGTGGCCGATATAAAGGTTTCCCATTTATAACGCTAAACTGCTCAATACAGTCACCACAGGCATATATATCCGGTATATTCGTTCTCATTTTACTATCAACCTTAATAGAGCCTGCTATACCAAGCTCAATTCCCGCTTGTTTTGCAAAAGAAGTATCTGGCCGTACTCCTGTAGAAAGAAGTATCATATCCGCATTAATTTTTACACCATCTGAGAGTATGACTGAATTACTTGTTATCTCATTCACTGTAATTCCAGTAAATACTTTAACACCATTGTCTTGAAGATGCTCTTTAACATATACAGCCATGTCACTATCAAGTCCCGGAGTTACCTGCATTAGTTTCTCTACCATAACAACATCAATGCCAAGCCTCTTAAGATTCTCGCATACTTCAAGACCTATAAAACCCGTGCCGACAATAACTGCTCTTTTAGGGTCATTTGTATTAATATAGTCTTTTATTCTGTTCATGTCATTTATATTTCGTAAAGCAAAGACATTAACATTATCCGCGCCTTTTATCGGAGGGATTACTGATTTTGCACCAGTTGCTATTATGAGCCTGTCATAAATATCAGTGAAAATTTCATCTGTTAAGAGATTCTTAACAGTCACTTGTCTCTCATTCGAATCTATATTCAAAACCTCATGCCCTGTGAAAATATCCACATTATATTTACTCTTAAAAAATGCAGGATCTCTTGGTGTCAGTTCATCAACATTTTCAACCTCGCCACCGATATAGTAAGGCATACCACAGCCAGAATAAGATATATATTTATCCTTTTCATATATGGCTATTTCAAGTTCCTCGCTGTTTCTTCTTGCCTTTGCTGCAGCGGAGGTTCCTGCTGCTACTGCTCCGATAATAACCAGTCTCATGTAAATCCTCCTGCAATACATAGTCAGTTATAACTATTACATAATTGGGTTAATAAAGCAATATGCTTATACTTGACTTTAATTAACTCACAAAACTTATCAAATTTAATTAATTATTTAATTGATACTAACTATAATTTTCATGTTATAATTAAATTGTTGTTAAAATTAATAAAAAATACCAATATATGTACTGATTATTGGACAGCTGCTCTGTTAATATAAAGTTGTACTAAAGTAAATTAATAGGTGGTATACATGAAAGACAGATTTCCTGCACATATAAAATTTTTTTACAATTATTTTCATTAAAATATCAGTAAACACAAATTATTCACTCTTTATTTTATTATTTTTTGAAAAGAGGAAAACATGCAGTTTTATGCAAGACCAGCAAATACAAGAGGAGAGACCGAAACCGTTCAAGAACATACTTTGAAAGTATCAAGTTATGCAGAACATAATGCCAGTTACTTCAATAAAGATTATGAAGGAAGGATTATAGGTAAATTTCATGATTTCGGTAAATATGGGCTGTTATTTCAAAAAGTATTATTAAGAGAGGAGCAGAAAATCAATCATGAGACAGCCGGTTCTTTATTGATGAGTAATGTTTATGGTAATGTAAGGGAATTACAGATAGTTGTTGAAGCTCATCACAAGCAATTGGATTATCACTGTGTAATACAAGATTATCAATATTTCGATAAAAATTATAGAGATAAATATGGTCGTCGTATGTCCATAGAATCGATTGAAGAATTTAAGAATGCAATATTAATATTTAATGAACAAATAAGTATTGATAAGAAGGAAATAAAAAAACCTATATATAACCATTCCATCAATAGCAGACTCGAAAAAATGTTATACATTAGAATGATGCTATCATCTCTAGTTGATGCAGATTATACAGCTGCATCAGAACACGCAGAAGGAAATAGAAATATTAACATATGCGCAGAAAAGATAAATTCAGAGAAATATCTTCTAGAGCTTTTTAAGTACCGTGATAGTATAATAAAATCAAGTCATGCAAATACTATAATTAATAATATAAGAAATAAAGTATTTGATGAATGCATAAATTCTGCGAAGTTGGATCCAGGATTGTTTACTTTAACTGCACCTACTGGCACTGGTAAAACATTGTCATTACTTGCTTTTGCTTTAGCTCATTGTAATAAATGGAAAAAAAGAAGGATTTTTATTATTCTTCCCTTTTTATCTATAATCGAACAAAATGCAGCACAATATAAAGAAATATGTCCTGACTTACTCGAGGATCATAGTCAGACAGAGTATACAGAATCTACAAGGCTTTATTCAGATCGCTGGAATGCTGAAATAATAGTAACAACCTCAGTTAATTTTTTTGAAAGCCTTTTTAAAAGCAGACCTCCAGAATGCAGAAGACTACACAATATATCTGATAGCGTTATTGTTTTTGATGAAGCTCAAAGTTTGCCACATGACTTATTAGGAGCAAGTGTCGAGACAATAAATTTGCTTTGTTCTAAGTATAACTGCTCGGTATTGTTTTCTACAGCTACACAACCTTGTTTTAGGTACAGAAAGGATTTAAAATGGGAACCAGTAGAAATTATTAGTGATATCGAAAACATTTATAAAAAGGTCAAAAGAGTGAACATAGATTGGAAGCTTGATACTCCT
>Ga0255344_1005076_pt1 | contig 12866 bp, 16 predicted proteins | sample wastewater_treat_5_FD_192414 | JGI IMG/M metagenome (GOLD analysis project Ga0255344, IMG submission 192414) | Wastewater microbial communities from Lulu Island WWTP, Vancouver, Canada - plant18 | ecosystem: Engineered > WWTP > Wastewater > Unclassified | place: Canada: Vancouver, British... | reverse complement strand
AGCAGACCTACATCGACCTGGTGAAGGCTGCCGGGTTCGCGGACGTGCAGATCCTCGAGGAGAGCCCGGTCTCGATCGACTGCATGCTCAACGATCCCGCCGCAACGGCGATCATGGAGGAGATGCAGCTTTCGCCCGAGACGGTGGAGCGGATCGGCGAGTTCATCGCCAGCGTCAAGCTCACCGGAACAAAACCGAACTGACCGGGGCCCCGGATCCCGACCCCTTTTTCCGGACATGGCGTCCGGTGGAGCGGACCCCGAAGATTTTAACATTACTTGAATACCAGAGGTGATCGGACGAAAGGAGCCGGCGGAGCGATCATCGATGCAGTGCACCATCTGCGGCGAACCCGGAACAACCTTCACGAAGGCCGTGCACCCCCGCAACAGCGTCGTGTACCGCTGTGACGTCTGCCGCGATCGGGAGCGGCCGCACCTCCGCCGCGCCGATCCGCTCTGCACCTGCGACCCCGAATCCGCCCTCTATCACTGAGATGCCAATGATCTCCCCGCGATGCTCACCTACAACGCTCCGCACGAATGCCGCCCTGGCCCTGATCGCGCTCGGTGCCGTCCTCGTGGCCGGCTGTTCTGACCAGACCGGATCTGTCGTGTCCGTGGTGACGCCGGCGCCGAACCAGGCAGAATTCGACCCTGTTTCATCATGGACTTGAACTCTTTTCGCTAGGTCTCTCCAACGGCTTAAAGTGGCATAGTTTGGGTTCCTTTTCGAAAAACCTCTCATCCAGTCCTCGATTCATTGTTAATAGTAATTGAAAATTTCCTTACCAAGGGTCTTTCTGATCGTTACGCATGAAGCGCGGGCTTGACGCGGTTTTTCCATCCATGGATAAGTCAGCTGAATTTCGGTTCCAGAATCTCCCCGATCTGGGGGTGCAGGATAAGTTCTGGAGATGCAGAAGCGGCACTGGATCCAACCGGGATTTTCTCAACAAAACATCAGAGCCACGATCGTGTTTCCGATCCTCGAGGTCTAATTCCTCGAGTGGCAGGCGACGCAGCTCATTCGGCAGCACCGCGTCAACAAGACCCGGTACGATCTCAATAACTGACGGCTATTCGTCCCGTAGCCGATCGCCGGGATGGCAGTGGGACCTCCATGCCGGGTTGAACGCACTCGAGTCCGGGACGAACGCACATACCGTGTCCTTCCGGCGAAACACACTGCACGATTACGTGATAGCCTTCGGGTCGGTCGCGCTCGGGCCCACGGGGACGGGCACTCGGCCATCCAACGGACTGGACCCCGAGAGAGTAATAGCGGACGGCACCATGCAGGTCCAGGAAGGTTGTGCCGATCGGTGTGCTCCCGCCACAGGCACGGACTCACTCCTCCTGGACGGCGGGGATGGACCGATGCACCAGGTGACAGGGGACCATCCCGGTGTCCTCGAACCGGCGTGAACAACCCGGCGAACAGGTGTCAACCGAGAGCCAGGCCGCGGGCGGCGACGTCTCCAGATATACCGTTCAGGGGTTCGGCGAGGTAATTCTTGTCACGGTGGATAGCTCGTCGTTCTTCCATCCATCCCCGTTTTCGCTCCCCGAGCCGCGACAAGAGGAGTGATACTCAGCCCCGCACCTACCACCCCCGTCACGTGATCGATGAACTCTGCGGGAGCGATTGTGAGTACGTCTTCAGGATGTCGGTACGTGTCAGAAAACCGATGAGTCGGTCCGGCGCCGCACGATCGACCACGGGGAGATGATTGAAATCCCGCTCGACCATGATCTCCAGCGCTGCCTCGAGGGAATCGTCCGGATAAATCACAACCGGGACCGGCGTCATGATATCACGTATGGACAGGTGGATCTCCTCCCCCGCATCGCCGGCGTGGGTGTCGCGGTTCGTCACGATACCCACGAGACGACCGTGATCGACGACGGGAAACCCGGTGTGTCCCGTTGCCCGTACGAGATCCCGAACCGTTTTCGAATCGTCCGAGGGGGAGAGCGTGAGCAGCGCCGCACCCGACGTCATCGCATTCTGGACCGGGATCCGTCTCAAGATTTGCTGGTTATATTCTCCACGATGGGCATCGGACTGTGCTTTTGTCGGAACCTGGGCCCTGAAGATCGTCTCCTCCCCCTTCAACAGGCTCGAGACGCCGACCGCGGCCATCGCCGGCACCATGATCGAGATGCTCCCGACCATCTCGATCACCATGATCAGCACCGCGATGGGGGCGTTCGCCACCGCACCGAAGAGAGAGATCATGCCGACGATGACAAAGACGGGCACCGTCTCGATCGGGACATAGCCGGGGGCGAGTCCATGCATGGCCATGCCGAGCGCGCCGCCGATGGCGGCGCCGATGGTGAGGCCCGGTGCGAAAACACCTCCACTCCCACCGGATCCGAGCGTCAGGGACGTGGCGAGGATCTTGAGAAACGGCAGGAACAGGAGTACCGATAGCGGCACCATCGCGTATATCATCAACTGGTCGAACCCGTAGCTCGAGCCCAGGCAGGCGAGGCCGAGCATCTCTCCTTCCGGGGATATCATGGAGAGTGCGATGACCAGGATCCCCAGGAGAACCGCACCCGAGACGGGCTTCAGGAACGGGGGGAGGTTATACCGCTTGAAGAACGCCGCGAACCGGTCGCGGCAGGTATAGAACGTGAGGATATAGAGCATGCTGAAGGCCGCGCACAGGACGCCGAGCAGGAGAAAGAGGGGGATCTGCGTGGCGTTCCAGACGATCGGGCCGAGCGCGAAGATAGGCTCGTATCCTTCGAAGTACCCGAAGATGACGTAGCCGATGACCGACGCGAGGAATGCCGGGACGATCGCGTCGGATTCGAAGTCCCGCGTGTAGAGCACCTCGGCGGCGAGAACGGCTCCCCCCAGGGGCGCCTTGAATATCGTGCCGATGCCGGCTCCAATTCCCGTCGTCATGGCGATCCGCCGCTCACGGGGAGAGAGGCCGAGCATGTCCGCGACCATGGAACCGAATCCGGCCGAGATCTGGGCTGACGGGCCCTCGCGGCCCGCGCTTCCCCCTGTCGAGATAGTGAGGATCGCGGTGATCGCCTTGAGGAGCGGGACCCGTCTCCGGATCCTGCCGTCGCCATGAAATGCCCTGATCGCCGCGTCGGTGCCGTGCCCTTCGGCCTCGGGAGCATACCGTGTGACCAGGATCCCGGTCATGAGGCTCCCGAAGATCATGATGGGAAGCAGCAGCGCGAGCGAACCGGGCGCGGCCCACTGGCTGATCTCGGCAACGGATTGCCCTTCCTGAGGATAATTGAACCCCAGGAGGTATCCCATGAAAAACGCGGTTCCCCACCTGATGCCTTCGAAGAAGAGAAGCGCCCCCACCCCGGAGATCACCCCGACGATGATCGCGATGGCGATGATCCGGTTCGTCGGGGTGATGCCGGGTGGCAGGGAGAAGGGCATAAACCCTGTACTTTTTTCGATTGGCTTTTTAAGTAGCTTACTCTGGCCATTAGTAAGGAGGGTAACAGAGATGCTGATTTCCAGGCCACACCCCCTGAGAAGCGTGAGCCAGCTCGAATGCCAGGTTCCTCTAGATCCTCTCTCCGCGTCGGAGATTTCCGGGTCGTCATGCGGATACCCAGTTGTCGGCTCGTGATCTTCGTCGTGGATTACTTCGACGAAATCTCCTTCACACCTGAGGGGGAGGATCGCGAGGTGATCGTCGTCGTGGCGCTAGTCGGCGGTGCCGCTCCGGGCGCCACAGGTAAAACAGGGTTCCCGGCGCCCGGGAGCCCGCCCACCTGTCGTCTGGCACGACGACGACTGGCCGTCGATGTTCGCTCGAGGCCGTGATCGGGCTCGGCCCTGCTGGCGAGCCCGTTATAACGATTATGCGGCCGGACGAGGAAAGGTAAAAATTTTCACGATCGGTGGCTACAGGTTCCGGTACGCCGTCTCCCGCGGCGCGCCCCGGACGACGTGGATGGCCAGGTGCGAGGCGGTGATCTGGAGCACCACCCGGCACTGACCGACCCGGAGACGGTGATAGGGGGAGCCCTCGACCTTACGGACATGCGCGAAGGGCTCGAAGGCGATCGCCTCGACGCTGTCCACGATACTCGCCTGCATCTCGCGGGGAAGGCGCTCGAGCATGCGCGCCGCCTTCCTGGTCCAGACAACTGCATACGCCGGGGCCATCAGAGCCCGAGCTCGCGCCGAAGCTGCGCCGTGGAGAGGATCCGCCCTGCCCGGATGTCCTCGACGGCCTCGGCGATATCGGCCGCCTCGTCGTCCGTGAGCGGCTCGTCGTCGATGGCCTGACGCGCGAGCCGGTCGATCACATCGGCATAGGTCTCGCGCGGGTGAACCTTGAGGTCGTCGAGCAGGGACTTGGTGGCGGGATCGATCCGGACGTTGACGCCTGCGGCCATTCACAACGGTGTGCTGCCGTATACGTTAGCGGTTTCGGTCGGGTCGCCACGGAGATGGCAGCCCCGTCTCCACCGGCGCGCGGGAACGTCCGCCCCGGTTTCCGGCGAGCGCGGCGGGCGGTGACCATTCCGCCGCTCCGTCTGCGATGGCGACGGGCCGGTCCCGTCGTGACGGCCGCTCGAGCCGCTCGCCCGATTGCACCGAACGCCCGCCCCCGCCCACCGGCGACCCTGCTCTGCTCCCCCGCCGGCGGCCTCCCCCGGGCCGTCTCCGGCCGGTGGGCGACCGCTCGCCGACCTCGCCCGGCCTACTGGCGGCATCACGGCCATTCTCGAGACGGACGAACGCGGAGTCGTGACCCGGTACGGAGACCTCTGGCGCGAGAGCCGGGAATGAAGGGGTGGGGCTCATTGTCGGCGGCGGTGCGGTCGTGGTCGCCGGCACGGGATCAGGCGATCTCGACCGGTCGCCCGACGAAACGGCCGTACCGCTCTGCGGCGGCGACGGTGGCGAGCCGCTCGTCTTCGTCGGGGGGGTCGAGGAAGTGGAGCGAGACCCGGACCGCATCCTTCGTGAACGTGCGTCTCCAGGTCCCTCGCACCCGGCCGTCGACCAGGATGGGCAGGGCCAGGCCGTTGACCAGGCCCACCCGCCCGAGGTCCCGGGAATCGATCGCGTGGGTCCGGTCCCGGTACCCGAGGATGTACTCGTCGTACGCCGGCAGGAGGGCGGCGAACGGCGACGCAGGGGGGCGGCCCGGGACCGCGTCCGCCCGGGAGGAGACGAGGCCGCCCGCGGTCTCGCGGTGGAGCTCGGGGCCGGCGGCAGCGACGCCCGACCGGGCGTCGGCGGCCGTTAGGCCCGACCACCAGGCGAAGTCCTGCAGCGTGGCGGGGCCGTGACTCGCGAAGTACCGCAGGGCGAGCTCTCCCAGCGCCGCCTCCCGCGCGACCGGTTCGGACGGGGGGACCCACTCGTCGAGGAGCACGAAGATCTGCTGCCGGCCCTCCCTGGGCCCGAAGCAGATCACCCCGTCGAGCGCGGCCCGGCCGAGGAGGTGGTACCCGCGCTGGCCGTCGGTGGCGATCCCCGCCGCCTCGAGGGACGAGAGCACGGCCCGGCGGGACAGGCGCCGCCCTCCCTCCAGCGCGCGTTCGAGGACCCGTTCGCACGCGGAGAAATCCCCGTCGTCCAGGCCGAGCTGGCGGTACCGGGAGGCGCGGCCTGCGATCACGCGGGGAGCGAGGAGGGCGAGCAGCCAGCGGACGTCCGCGGCGGCGACAAGGTGCAGGGTGCCCCGGAGCGCCCACGTGAGGACGATCCTCCGCCCGGCGATCGCTTGGTCGATGTCCTCCGCCCTGCTTCCCGGCAGGCGCAGGCCGATCGACCACCGGGCACCGGCGTAGTCCTGCGCCTGGACGGCGCCCAGCCAGCGGACGACCTGCTCGGGTTCTGTGAACCGCGTCGACGCGATCTGCTGGTTCCGGAGGCGGGCGAGCGCGATCTCGTTCGGCGTCATCATCGTGGCGTGCCCCATGGCAGATGGCATTTCTCCCCCCTGTCAGAATTGGCGGAGCGTGATCGACGAGAGCCACGCACGGGACGGAGCCCCCGGGCGGACACGGCTCTCGAAGGCGGCGGGACGGATCCAGTTGACATGCCATCCTTCGGCGAAGGCCGCCCGGATCTCCGGCTGCGTCACGCGGAGGACCGCGGGCCCCCCGGTATCGAGATCGCTGATGGCGAGCATGAAATAGGTCCCGCCGGGTGAGAGTACCGCGGCCAGGCTCCGGACAAACCGGGGGCGGTCGTCGTCGGAGAGGGCGTGGAAGAGGCCGGAGTCGATGATGGTCTCGAAGGTGCGGCCGAGCGCGGTTAGATCCAGGGCATCCGCGACCTGGAACGTCGCGGCGATCCCCCGCTCCTCCGCCTTCTGCCGGGCCCGCTCGATCGCCGCCGGCACCGCGTCGACTCCCCGGACCATATGCCCGCGGCCGGCGAGGAACAGGGCGTTCTCGCCCGTGCCGCAGCCGACGTCCAGCACGTCGCCGGCGATCTCCCCGGCCTCTTCCAGGGCGACGAACTCGCGCTGCGCCCGCCCGATCTCCCAAGGGGGCGGCCCGTCGCGGTAGGCCTGCTCGAAGATCTCCATGCAGACAGGGGTTGTGTTGTACCGTGAAGACGGTTTCTCCCCGTCGGGCGCGTCCGGATCGGACCGGCGCCGGGTGACGGCACGACCTTCTCCCTTCACCCTGCCGGCGGCGTGAGCCTCGATTGAGAGCGAAGAGGAGGAATTTTTCGCGAAAACCCTTTCGCTCCGCCCCGACAATCACCAATACGGCGATGATCCGGTGCGGCGACTGCTCCCCTCCTGGTGCTTGCCGTCGCCATCACCGCTCCCGTCACGGCCTGCACATCCGACACCCTGACCGTCACCTTTCTCGACGTCGGCGAGGCCGCCTCGGCGATCGTCCGGGCCCCGAACGGCCACGCGATGCTCGTCGACGCCGGCCGGCAGGGAAACGCCGTGACCGTCTCGGACGCCCACGCCGCGGAGGGCATCACGAGGCTGGACTACGTCGTCGGAACTCACGAGGACGCCGACCACATCGGCGGCATGGTCCCGGTCCTGTCGTACATGGAGCTCGGCGAGTACGTGAACAACGGTGTCGATGACCCCGACCCGAGCGACACGACGCTCTTCCTCCGGACCTACCTCGCCAGCCGCGGGATCACACCGAGAGCGGTGGAGACGGGTGACACCCTGGCGCTCGACCCGGCGAACGTCACCGTGACCGTGCTGAACCCGCCGGCTGACCCCGGCTCCGACGATAACGAGGCCTCGGTCGTCCTCCACCTCGTCTACGGCTCGTAGTCGTTCCTGCTCGCCGGCGACGCCGAGCAGATCGCCGAAGGCTGGTTGATTACCTCGGGTCGGCCGCTCGCCTCCCGGGTCCTCAAGGTCGGGCACCACGGTGGGGCGACGGCGACCTCGGCCGGGTTCGTCGCGGCCGTCGACCCGGCGATCGCCGTGGTCTCAGGTCGGCCCGAACGCGTACGGCCACCCGAGCCAAGCCGTCGTCAAGCGGCTGCAGGACAGCGGCGACAAGCTGCGGCGATCATCAGCAATTCAATGGAGTGGAGGGGCCAGCCGAGGATGGAGAGCGGGATGGTTCCCTGTCCTATCAGAACTGGATGAAGACCGGTACCTCGGCAAGCCGTACGCCTGACACGGTTCCGTTGTATGAGGCTGTTGGATATGTGACGACCCTTCGGTAGAGGCCGTTGGAAGCTGAAGTGTACCCATACGTGTGGAGGGTTACCTCCGCCCCGTCTGCAAGGATTCTGACCGTCGGCGACCAGATAGCCGGTTCGGCCTCGCTGTAGACGTAGTCTTCGTCCGGTTTCGCATCGAGGATCGTCGTGGTCGACCATGAGGCGAGATGCCACCACTCGGCGAAGGAGTTGACCTCGATATCGAAGATCGAGGCCTCGAGGTACGAGAGCGGGCTTCCGTCCGATTCGATGTAGTTCATGATCGCCTTGTCGGCCCCTAGGGGCAATCCGCTGCCATTGGGAGACCCCCAGTAGTCGACCGTCGCCACGGGCTCCGGGAACGGACTCTCTGCCGGCATCACGAAGACCTGGCTATTGCCGCCCAAATGGTCCTTGAACACGTACGCGCGTAGGACGTATCCCTCACTCAGGTGGAGGGTGGGAAACGCTTCGAGGATTCGCATCGGATCAACCGCGCTCTTCCAGACGCCGGTACTATCTCTTCCTATGGCTTCGGACCATTCATGCGGCGTGGCATCCCGGATCGCCTCGACCTCGGCGGCTGAGAATCCGTACAGCCCAGGTGCTATCTCCACACTTGGCGAGAGGTAAGGCCCGGCGTACGGCGTCGGCACCGTGATCGGAGTGGGTGTTGGAGTCGGTGTCGTCGGCGTCATCGTCAGGGTTGGCATAGGAGTTATCCGCGTCCGGCTCGACGGGGGATACCATCGTTTCGTACCGATCGGAGGGTTCGTCCTGCCGCTCCGCATGCTCACGCGGGTCGGGGACGGGGAGGAGAAGGACTGGCTTCGGTTGAACCCAAGCGGTACGTTCCCGATGACGTATCGTTTTCCGACCGGAAAGGCCTGAACGGCCGGGAGTGCTGCGGCATCGCCGTGGTCAGCGAGGGCGAGCACCAGTTCGCCGGCAGCATCCCCTCCGGGATAGTCAGCGGCCGCGAGACAGGGTACAGCACCAGTCACACAGAGGAGGAAGAACAGCCCGATAGCCATCGATGCGTGCATGATATGATGACATCGACCATGAGGAAAAAAACACGATTTAACCTTGGGGACTGGAATCGGCGCAACGGCTTTTCGCCGATACGGCCACGGGTGGATCGACTTCACCGATGCTGTCTGGCTCTTCGCCCTCCGTTGAGAACAGATTTCGCCTCCTCTTCTCAAGCCCATTGACCAGCCCGTGTTGCTCGGCATGACGGAATGGCTGGAGTTCGTCGGCGCGCCGGGGCACGCGGTGGCCCTGGAACGAATCGGCGCGGGGTCACCAGATGGCCGGCAACCGGATCGCGGTCGTGACCGACCACACCGAGGACATGGTCGCATTGCACCCGCCCTCGCATGGCTCCGTGGACCTGGGCGGGCTGACGGTCGATCGAATTGCGCCGGGGATGATCGTGCACCACCGGCTCCCAGAGATCGCGGTACGAAGTCCTCCGCGGGCTCACCTCGTCCACGACGATCCGCCGGTGCTCGAAGTCGAACTCGATCAGTACCCGGTGGGAACCGACGCGAAACGAGTAGACCGGTTCGTGGGAGGGCGACGTTCTGAGCTTCTTGACATGGAGCCACGGCATCTCCTGCGCCTCCAGCCCCTTCAGCCCGACAGTGACGCGGCGAGCATCCTGGCGGTCGAGTGCCTTCAGGTCCCTCAGGGCACGGGCGGTATACTCAAGCGCAAAGGTCATTCGAGCCCGAGTTCGGCCAGCACCTGGTCGTGCGTGTAGGTCCGGCCGTCGCGGCGGTCCTTTCGTGCCTCCTCGAGTCTGCGGAGCTCGTCGTCGGTCAGGGGTTCGGGGTCGATGGCCATGGAGGTCAACCGCTCGATCACGTCGTTGTACGTCTCGCGCGGATGGATCTTCAGGGCGTCGAGCCGCCCCTTGACACCGGCTGAGACCTTGATGGTCGCTTCCACTGCCATACACCATCGTGTAGCCCGGGAGAGGATAATGGGATCGACAGCCCGGGTCCCGCTACCGTTGAAGGAATGGCGGGAGTCTGATGAATGACGTTCAGGGAGGGGTTCTGCCCACACGACTCGTTCCTGAGTACGGAGACACCTGTGAGAGGTCCAGGGCTGTGCCTCGACCGACGCGGTCCGCCGGGCACTGTCGATGGTCCGTACCGAGGCGGAGGCCGGGAGCATGATTCGCGGGTTTGCCGGCACGGGCCGACCCGTGCTGCTCGGGATTACCGAGCGGCACGAGTTCGTCGACGCACCCGGCCATCTTACCGACCTGGCCCGGTACCGGGCGCGTGGCGTCGCGAGGAAGGGAACCGGATCGCGGTCGGCACGGATCGGCCCCTGGAGACGGTCGAGGTGCCTCCACCGTCTGGTAACAGGTTGAACATGGCCGGCGTCACGGTCGAGTATTCTTGCCGGCACGCCGTCCGCGTCCGGCCGAAGGTACCGGAACCAACCGCAAAAGGAGAGCGACAGCCGAACCGGCCCGGGACGGGAACCACCGCAAGTAGCATCGATCAGATCCGAACAATATATACTGTCGGACCCATGATCGACGCGACAGTCTCGGCCCTGAGGATACAGAACGTGGTTGCGACCGGGAGGGTTGCGACCGTGCTCGACCTCGACGAGCTCGCCGAGCGGATACCCGGGGCGAGATACGATAAGAAGAAGTTCCCGGGGCTCGTCCTCCACCGGTCCTCGCCGAAAGTGGCCGTCCTGATCTATACCCCCGGGAAGATGGTGCTCACGGGCATGCAGCACCCGGACGTTCTCCCGTCCGCCTTCTCGGGCGTGCTCGAGGTCCTCCGGGCCGCCGGCGTCGAGCTCGAGCCGTTCGGCCCGCCTCGCGTCGTCAATATCGTCACGAGCGGCAGCTTCGACGATGGGATCTCGCTTCAGCGGTTCGCCATCGCCATGAACCTGGAGCGGATTGAGTACGAACCGGAGATATTCCCCGGGCTGGTCTACCGGGTTGCCGGGCCCAGGGGCGTGGCCCTGGTCTTCGGGAGCGGTTCGTTCGTGGTCACGGGGACGCGGACGGAGGCCGAGACCGCCCGGGTCGTGGTGGAGGTCCGGAACGCGATCGACCAGGCCGGCGCGTGGACTCCAGGCTGATGCGATCGGCCCCGTCGTGCGCCCCGGGCGTCGCCGACCTGCGCATCGATCCTGATCGACGAACTCGCCCAGATTAGGTACCTGTCATGCAACGAACTGGACATCCATCCGGCGGAAGGAGCCTGTGAACGCTCTTCCCGCGCCCCCCGGGCCGGCCCACCCTGCGCCGCACCTGCCCCTGACCGTTACGAACATCGTGGCCTCGGTCACGGTTGCCGGCGTGCTGGACCTGGACGACCTCGCCCGCGTGATACCGGGCGCGGATTATAATAAGCAGCGGTTTTCCGGGCTCGTCTATCGCAGTAGCTCGCCGAAGTTCGCGGCCCTCGTCTTCACGTCGGGAAAAGTCAACCTGGTCGGCGTGCAGCACCCCGACGCGGTCGCGCCCGCGCTCGCCTCGCTCCTGGCGGTCCTTCGGACGGCCGGTGTCGACCTCGTCCCCGACCCGCAGCCCCGGGTCGTCAACCTCGTGGCGGCCGGGAACCTCGGCACCGGGGTGTCTCTTCTCAAGCTCGCCTTCGCCCTCGACCTCGAGAACATCGAGTACGAGCCCGAGGTCTTCCCCGGGCTCGTCTACCGGTCCAGGGCCGGGGGCGTGGCGCTCATCTTCACGTCGGGGGCTATGATCGTCGCCGGCGCCCTGTCGATCGACCGGGCGCGGTTGGTCTCGGCTGAGGTCTGGCACCTCGTTGAGCGGGCCGGAGCATGGATGCGGACGTGATGGGGAGAGGGGCGGGCCGGTCGCTACTGCTCGGCATCAGGGAGCGGCTCGTGTTCGTGGACACGGCAAACCTCGCACGGTACCGCGCTCGGGGCTACCGCGTGACCGACACCCCCGAGGACCTGGTCGAGGTGCAGCCCCCTCCGCGCCGCCGGACCGGCTACTCGAAGAAGATCTCGCCGTCGTCGCTCAGGTAGACCTGGATCTCGTCCCTCACGTACCGCGCCTGGACGTGCTGGGGGGCGGTCTCCTGGAGCCGGTTGATCAGATCGATTGTGTCGTGGCGGACTTTCACGCCCCGCTCGTTCGCCTCCCGAAAGATCCGCTCCGGGACGGCGAGGAGGTCGGCCCCGATCGGGATGACGCAGAGTAACTGCCCGTCGAGCGTGTGCATGAATTGAAGCGTCTCGTGGGCGCGACGAACATTCTCCATCGCGGACTTTTCGAGGGTGCAGACATTCGCCTTGGAGCATCCCATGGTGTCGCCGATCTCCTGCTGGGTCAGTCCCTGCCTCCGGCAGCGCAGTACCTCGATCTGCCGCTCAGTGAGGAGGCCCGTCTTCATACACAGACATCGTGTCAATGAATTTAAACACTTCTGATTAACAGAGGGTCCGGAGGGTCGCGATAGGGTTTCCCCGTTCTCGGTGCCGAGCCGTCACAGGGACGTCTCCTCGGCGGATGACGATTCGTTGAGGCGCCTGGCGGGGAGTCTGCCGTCGGTTCCCAGGGAGTACGACCGTACATCCCGCCGACCACCTCCCCGAGCCGCTCCTCGATCTCGGGGCGGAGATCCTCCACGGTTCGGGGACGACCGGGGAGCACCGGTGCGACGAATGCCGCTCCCGGAGACGAAACGACGAAGGTGCTGGGGGGCGAGGACGAAGAACGCGTCACTCCTTCCCTGCCCCGCGGCGAGCGGGAGAGAAGGAACCCCGACGCCCCGTTCAAAAAGCACATCAGACAGTTCAACCAACCACCTCTTCGATGACCCGCCTCGACGCGCTCGTTCTCCTCGCGATCGTGCTCCCCCTCGTCCTCGGCGCCGGCTGCCTGCAGGGGCAGACCCCCGCCGCGACGAACACGACCTCCGACGCCCGCCATGCGCTGATGCAGCAGCAGCTCTCGACCATGACCGGCTCGATCCAGAGCGACCTCGACGCGCTCGACGCATCGCTCGGCGCGAATGCATCCGTCCTGGGGTCGGCCGGGCTCTCCGGTGGGTCAGCCGACCGCGTCCTCGCGGGGCTCGCCGCGGGCCACCCGGCGATCCTCAGCGCGATCACCGTCGATCCGAACGGCACCGTGCTCGCCACGGCGCCGGAGAGCGCACGAGCCGTGCTCGGCCAGACGATCGCGAACCAGGACG
>Ga0255344_1005063_pt1 | contig 12888 bp, 12 predicted proteins | sample wastewater_treat_5_FD_192414 | JGI IMG/M metagenome (GOLD analysis project Ga0255344, IMG submission 192414) | Wastewater microbial communities from Lulu Island WWTP, Vancouver, Canada - plant18 | ecosystem: Engineered > WWTP > Wastewater > Unclassified | place: Canada: Vancouver, British... | reverse complement strand
ATCAGACATAACATATTCCAATTCATCATATTCTTCTGGCAATGTATAAGAACTCGATGTGGTTGTCGGTAATGATAAACGTATATCAGATGCTCCACCACCACCACAACCCCAAGCATAGTCTTGAGTTATGACGTTATACTTTGCGGGTGCTCCATCTCCGCCACCATTCCATCCACCAGTACCTCGTTCTGTTGAGTCAGCAGGATAGTGACCATTTCCGCCGACACACGCATACAATGTTTGCTCTTCTTCCAATGTCAGAATACCTAAAGCTTTTCCACCGAATTGCATCCTTGTATCGGATAAGATATTTCCTTCAGGACGAGCACCATTGCATTCCAATAAGTATGTTCCAGGTTCAAGTGTGAACTCTTGTGGTTCTCCTGTATACTTAAAAGACTTATATGGCTTCCAAAGTGTGTCGTTATAATTTAATAATGTGCTCACAAATAATCACCTCATCATTCCTGAGATGTTGGAGTATATGGAGTATCAGCCGGATTGTAAACGATAACAGTTGCATTATCCGGAATATTATTAATTTCTTCTTGTGAAAGTTCGTGATCCATTGCCATGATTACTTGGTTCTCAAATCCCACAAGCTTCAGATTACCAGCGGCAATATCTGCATTGAGATTCACAGAGAGATATTCTGTCGGAATAACTCTGTATACTGTTTCATTATTGGAATCAACCAACAACGTGTTTCGTTTGTATAACTGGTTTTCAGCATAATCGGCAATAGATGCATTTCCACTACCACTGCCACCGCCTTCATACTGTTCGAACTTAGTAGCGATAGATTCAAGCAATCTATTCTGTTCAGTTATCGCAGTCAATAATCTTGCGAATATGGTGTCCATCATTTATTTTCACCTCAATTCATATATTTATGGATTGATCAATTCATCAAAACGTTGATCGATCCTTCGCAGTTGTTCATTATTATTTTCTATCAGATTTAAAGTTTCTGAAAACTGTTCGTCTAATTGTTTTAATACAAATTCCCAAGTAATGAGATTAATAGAATCTCCATCAGGAGTTTGTATTTCCATGGGCTTAGACTTATCGCGTGCCATAAGCTCGACTCCTTTCATATAAAAGTTACAACTCGGTCGACCCGTACTCTTGAGAAGAAAAAACAATGCGCCCCCTTTCGGGGGCGTTCGTTCTTCAGAAATGATCATAAAAGAGTCCTAATAACCCTTCTAAATTTATTCCATCACTCTCAGAGAATATCGGAGAATCATAGAAATCAAATGAATCATAATCGAAATCATTTGAATATTCATTGTCATAATTGTTTTGTTCTTGGATCCATTCTGAGCCAAATGTTTTCTCGAACTCAGTGTCCATACCTTTTTGAATCATTTATAATCATTCCTTTCTGATATGATAAGTAACATATCAAAAGAATGATATACATATATAAATATGGATTTACAACAGCTCCAACAGATTCATTCCTTCAACTGAGAGTTTTGCCAAACTATCTACATCATATTTATCTATCATCTGTTCTTTTACTTTTAACTTGATTGATTCTGGAATCAGGTTAAGATGAGATTTTATATCAATCAGCATGAATGCACGTTTAACATATTCTTGTACATTTGGATTCATTACATACATGATTGAATCGATACTCTTGGGATCCTCGGGAATCTCGCGCTTCTCAACTCCACGGAGTATATCTGCAGAAAGTTTGGTGATTCCTGCATTTGTAACTCCAATGAGTCCACGGTCAAAATCACCAACGATTGCATTCAATGCTCCATAGAATACTTTGGATTTCGTGAATTGTTCCATTATAGGTTCATCGATATGTGATATTGCTTTAGTTATATCAATTGGATTTGATATCTGTTGCATACCAGTGTGGATGTATCGAGTATAAATCACTTTGGTATCTGGCTCAAACATATACTGAGTGAATATGGGTGAACTTGATACAATGATTCTTTTTGTTGATACAGGCGTTAGTGACCGAACAATTTCCGGAACAATGAATGAATCTACTCTGGTACAACGTATCAGATATGAATTCGGAACAAAGTTCAAAATGTTCTGCACAATCTTAATTGATTCAGTCCAGCTATATACAAGCTGAGCGAATCTATCTTGTGAGAATTTCTGTTGATATGGTAACAGATAAGAATTGATGATTTCTCTTTCGGGAGAACATATCATTTCTGTGTTATTCCATAATAAGAATATCCTCACATTTTCATATTTTCTTCGTGTGAAGTTCTTCCAATGTAACAAAGTCTCCAGTATGGTATTCACCATATCCGCTTCAACATTATCTGCGAATGGAATACCTTGGAGATACTTTGCTGAACCAGAAGCAGATTTGAACAATGAATTCAAATCAAGGTAGATATCATAACCACCATTCCAATCATTCAGGAATTCATCTCCCAGAATTGTTTTGATGGTTAGATATTTTACCTTTAAACACGAAGAGAGTTTACCTATGGAATACTTGACTCCAGCCATTATAAAACTTCCTCTCCAAGTAAATAGTCAATAAATGAACGAGCACCAACTGACTTGATATCTTCTCTGGTCTCTGAGATAGATTGCATCAGATGAGCCTTTGTGTGTTCGAATGCGAGTGCAGTAGCAACTGATTCTGAATTCTGTAAAGCCATTCTGAGATTGAGTATCTGATACTCAGCATTTGGCTTTAAGAAGTTAGGTCTAAGCATCCTGTTATCCTTCTGACGGATATGCTTAGAAATCATGATTTCTCCATGTGTGGATAACAATGGAATTGTGTTCTTGAACATTGCATTCAAATCATTTACAGCATCTTCGATACGTGTGTATGAAGACAGCTTTGATTCAAACATGTTCATGATATTCATGTATTTCTGGGTCTCTGCGATATTAACAGGAATGATATCACAGATTGGTCTATTAGTACCCAATACGGTCTTTGAGTTGAGCTTATAATATCTGACTCCTTTGATTTCAACGATATCTTCCTTGTCAAATAATTCATCATTAACATGACAAGAAGCATAGTTTGTTATCTTTATAGGAATCAGCTTCTTTGATACAAACATCTCAAAGTATTCAGAGATATGATCAGTGTAATCTTCTCTGATGAACATATCAAATTTGATATCCTGAGGATATATCTGAGAAGAATCAAGTACAAAGTAATCGTTGAAGTTATCATCGATACCAACAATCTTCTCCGCATTAGTCTTAAGGATATGCTTAACAGAAAGAACATTCTGCTGAACCTTTGATGTAGCAATCTCAGTTGTATAGATGAATCCGCCTTTAAGATGACCAACCTTCAATGCGATAGTACCATAACAAGTATGGCATACATCTTCCTTGAGATTACATGTACAAGGTGAACGCATCCAGACAGTTCTACCGATGAGATCGTTCTTATCCTTTTCTTTGATGACCTTCAGAATCTCACCTTTCCTACGATAATAATTTCTACCAAGGAACATGTTGAAGTTATCCTCAGTAAGAGTTATCTCGATAGGATTCTGTGAACCACAATCATCAACCGTTGGTGATAATGTACCATATGAAAGCATCATGAGATTGTGGTTGAAATATCCAGCAATACCCATGTAGTCCTTATTCATCATATCAGGAACTCGAGCAGAAATTGCCCCAGCATACAAAACTTCCCTCTCATGATAGCCTTGGTTATAACCATTGCCATTCATCTGAACGGTGATCATCTTATCACCATCCTGAGTGAGTGAGAAGTTGATGTATAACTCCTCCATCTGCTTTGGCTTAAGTATCTTTGTATACTTATTACACATGAAGAATGGAGCTTTGAGTCTGAACATTTCTTTCTCAAGTCTCTCGTAAGCCTTCTTATTAGCTTCAACTATTTCTGATGGCTGCATTGAAGGTGGATAGTAAGTATTGTTCAACTCTCGGATTATTGGAGACTGGCGATACCAATCCAGTATGAGATTACATGCATCGAATATCGGTGATACAACCATTCCAAAGATACAAGTAATCTGTTTGTAATCCAAAGACCAATCGGCAACAACCTCTTTGATTCTTTCAAGTGGATAACCATAACTTCCAAGAGTTCTGCCGACAACATCGAGTATCTCTTTTGAACGTTTCTCAGTGATAGCATCAGTTAATAAGAAATCCTCAATATCTACAAAGTCGATGTACTTTATGATTGGCTTGATGAATGTTAATACAACCATCAATCTATTCAATTGAAGATGATATGTGACTTCATCATCTGCATCAACTTTAAAAGGTATGAGTCTCTGATGTAATAAGTTGCCACGCTCATCTTCATTGCCCCAACACATCGCAGTGATTGTAACGATTCTCTCCAGCAAATCGTTGATGTTGTCCATATAGTGATTCAGTATTATCGGAACACCTATCAGCTCATCTAACAACTCTAGTGTTGTTATTTCATAATACTGAGCTAAGTCATCAAACCTTGATTCATTTACATCTGTATCAATGTTTATGTTCATTGCCAATCCACTCTCCTTACATAATTAAATTTAAATTAGTTATCCAGCATCTCTGGTTTGAAGTCAAAGTTCATCAATAACTCTTTACGAGCTCTGATGTCATCCTTTCCTGAACCAGCCAATGTATGAAACATTCTTCCAAGGTCTTCCACATCAGTCATGGTCAAACGAATGATTCTTCTTGTTAATGGATTCATCATTGTTTCCAATGTGGCTGTAGCTGAGTTCTCACCCAGACCTTTATATCTGTCCTTTATACTCGGATACTGTTTCTCAACATATTCAAAGAAATGTGATAGAGTTGTCTCAACACGATCACCATTGCTTGTGTGATATGCAACAGTCAATCCATACTTCTTCTGAACATCGATAACATATTTCAGTGAACGTATGATTGCTTCATCGATTACGACAACGAAATCGACATAATTGATTACACCATACACCTGATGAGTTTCTTTATCATATCCGATTTCTTTGAATATTCCAGAAGCAAAGTTCAACCACTTCTTTGAATTCTTTGTGAAATCTTCGACAGTCTCTCCATACTTCACAAATCCATATGCTATTAACTCCAACAGATATGGGTTGGTAAACAGATGAGATGCAACATTGTCAAGAGTGGTGTTATAATCAAAAGCTTCGCGAACGAATTCTTTTGCCTTCATTTAGTTATCCCTCCAAACGTGAATAATATAATAATGTAATTAGATTCCCCGGATTAATCCGGGGAATCATATAAATCATATAGCTTTGAGATCTGATAATCCAGTAAATTCGATTTCCAGATTATCAATATTATTTAAGCATGCATTGATATATTCAGATTTATCGGAAACATATGTAACTCTCTTTGGTGACGAATACTCCAACTTGTACAATGGAGATTCTACAAAGTACAACATACCTTCTTCGATTACTTGTGGCATGAACTTATAGAAGAACATTGCAACCAAGAATCTGATATCAAATCCATCAATATCAGCATCGGTAGCAATGAATATCTTATGATACTTAAGCTTCTTGATGTTGAATGTTGGACCAAATCCACAACCAAGAACCTTTATCAAATCTCTCCATACTCTGGATTTCAATACTCGTTCAACACTCTCTTCCAGAACATTCAACGGTTTACCCTGTAACAGATATATTGCCTGAGTCTTTGGGTCACGTGCAGCACGGATTCCACCACCAGCTGACTTTCCCTCACAGATGAATATTTCAAGAGGGCGTTTCGAATCTCCGGAACAAGATATGAAGTTGGCAGGTTTATCCCAGTTGCCAGTAGTCCTGGTTTCTTTGCTGATGTTTCTTGCTTGCTCTCCAGCTTTTCTTACTCGATTATTCTGGATTACTATCTCAACAAAGTCACTCATTCTGTTATCTTTACTCAATGCTTCATATATTGCATCCGTTATCGGACCCAACAAATCTCGCTGGAATACATAACCTTTCTCCTGAGCATTGAACATGAATGAGTGATCACATTCACATCTGACAACAACCTGAAGATGTGCCAAGATATCCTTCTTTAAATCTTCATCTTTCAATGAAGCTTTCTTCTGGATAACTTTCTCTGTCAGATACTTCACCAAACCATTGATACATCCATTCATATGCATTCCGTTATTGCCATTGAATATGCGATTCATCCAACTCTTTCGAACATCGTCTTCCTTATAACTCGGAGAAGCATACATAAAAGAACACTCGATATTGAAAGTTCTCTCAACCGGTTCACCCTTAACAATCTCAGTGAGATGTCCAGTAGCTGAACAAGTATGTGCTGGACTCATATGCATATCCGCAGGAATCACTTCATCGAAGTACTGATATAATTCCTTATGTTCAATCTTATGAGTCTTCTTCTTATAAGTATACTCGATGTCTACCTTTCGAGGAACTGTATATCTGAAATCTTCTATCCAATTAATCAAATCATCGACTGGGATTTGGTCATATCCAAGTATGATTTTACTCGGTTTGAAGATAGCTGTCATACCATGTTCTTCACCAGTATACTTCTCAAGATTTTCTTCAATAAGTTTTCCTTCTTTATATACTAATCTCAGAAGCTTCTTTTCTTGAGGACGTTTATCAATCAATTCCAGATATGATGATAACGCACATACCAGTGTAGAACCAGCACCATTCTCTCCTGCGGTCATACCATGAGCACGAACCATGTTTGAACCCGCATTCAAAGTTTCGAATATCTTTCTGAGTAACTTGGTATCGATACCACGACCATTGTCTTTTACAATCAATTGGTCTTTGGAAATCTCAAGTTCTACTTTATCACCCGGAGTGTCTTCCTTGATACATTCATCCAGTGAGTTATCAGTTAACTCTTTACAAAGATGCAGAACACCTTTCTCTTTATCATAGCCACCGTACATACCCGGTCTATCTCTTATCTTAGTAATATCATCTTCAATGATGTTCATTACATCATCTTTGAACTCATTAATCTTTTTCTTCAGTTTCTTATTAACCATTTCCCATCAAATCTCCTTTGCAAAATAAGATTGTATTTTATTAGTTATGATTACTGCATAATCATATTCCATATTAAGTATATAAATACATAAATAAAGATAAAGTACACACTCGGGTAACACATGTTCATGGTCCATGTGTTCAATCCACACTATTGTTTGCCATTAATTAGATGATATAGTTTTTATCCTCCATTTTCTATATCATCTATACATCTCCTTATGTGTTCCCGGGGTTTATCCCCGGGGTATTTTTTCTATTTTATTTTCTTTTATTTTATTTTTATGAGAAATACACTATAAGGTACTTCTTCTTACTCGAACCCGAAAGCCTAAGGAACTTTCGGCTAACTCCTTCTTCTTCGTTGCATGTGAATTGGGGAAATGGTCCGGTTAGTCAGAGAATCCAGTGAAAAGGAATTCCAGGTAGGTGAGCGAAAGAGGGAAAAGAGCTTCGAATATCCAATATCCCCCGAAAGGGGGAGGGGGAGGGCGGAGCCCGGGGGAGGGGGAATACAAGGAACTATTTGCAATTTTCCGAATACGCGAGGGTAATTTTTAATGAAAGGAATGACCCATTATGAGAGTAATGTCATTATATGATATAGATTTGGCAATCAAAGTCAATGATTTGAAAGAAGTAAGTTCTTCGAGAATATATTCAGCACCTAATGTATTCTCGGATACAGGATTAATGTCTGAAACTATCTTCGGACAATCGGTTGATGATAGAATGTATAGATGTGGATACATCAAACTTCCTATCTATATATTCAATCCGGATGTTGCTAAGACAATCATCAAACGTAGTGGAGGTATCATCAAGAAGTGTGCTTACGGTGAAACAAAGTGTTCAATCAAGAATGGTGTTCTGGTTGCGGATGATAATGGAAAGATTTGCGGATTTAAAACATTATATGAAGCATGGGATCAAATCGATGTTACTAAAACATTGACAACAAAGAACAACAACAGTCTCGAAATCTTGGTGAAATCTCCGAAACGTTTATTGTGGACAAACAAGATTCTTGTACTTCCGCCATACTTCAGACCAATCGGAGAAAGAAATGGTAGACCGGTTAAATCCGCAATGAATGATATCTATGAGAAGTTTCTTGGATTGAAAAATATCACTACTCACACATCAACCCAAATCTATCAAGTTTACAACAAGATTCAAGAAACTGCGGTAGATTTGTACACATACATTGCAACATATCTTGGTGGAAAGAATGGATTCTTACAGCGACATGTACTTGCAAAGAATACACAACTTTCCCAGAGAAACGTTATTTCTGCTCCGAAGTATAACGAAGATCATTCCCCTATAGGAATATTCAGAACTGGTTATCCGTTACATTCGGCTGTCGGTATGTTTCTTCCATTTGTAAAGTTTCAAATGAAGAACTTCTTATCATATTCTAATATAATGAATATTCATCCGAATAAGGAAGAAGTCAATCCATCTAATATTGAGAATATGTATGATTCAATCTATATAGATGAATTGATAAAGATTTATGGTAAGAATCCTGGAAACAGATTCAAGAAACTTTATCTTGATCCGGAAGAAACAAAACCAATCATATTCGAATATTATGATAACAAGAAAAAAGAAACAGTATCACGTGTACTCACACTGACGGATGTTGTTTATATATCTGCAAAGAGAGCAATTGAAGATGGTGGAAAGATGTCGTTGGTAACACGATATCCTATCGGTTCATACAAGGGAACATTCTTCACGAAGATACATTTGTATTCAACCAACTACACAACATCAATTACATTCCAAAATGAATCCTTCCCGTACTATCCCATTGTTGACCCGGATCTTCCCCACAACATCGTATCAACATCATTCGCTGATACATTAACTCCTTCAAATTCCAGACTCGATGCTATTGGAGGAGACTACGATGGCGATACCGTTAAATCAGTTGGCATCTGGTCAGATGAAGCAAACGAAGAAGCTGAGAAACTTATGTATTCGAAGATCTTCTCAATCAAACCAGACTGTTCATCATTGTTTGCAATTGCGAAAGGTTGTTTGAATGGATTGTATTCGGCAACAAAACATCCGTTCTGATAATATATAATGTAACAAATAAATCTATAGAAGGAAGAAGGTACAACACAATGAGTTTGTTAGATGTAGCAGGGTTCATGAATAACTTAGAAGATACAGAATCTCAACAGTTATTCGAAAACGAAACTAAGTTTGAACCCAAGTATGTTCCCGCGGATGGGGATGAATGGACTTCGGAATTCAAGGGGTTTAAAACCAATCCAGTATTCTACAATCTGGATGGTTATGTATCTCCTTTTCCGGAGAATCATTGGGGAGCAAGTTCTGAGATAATCTCCTCAATTGTTGAAGAATCCAGATTCTTACCTCCTGCAGACAAGATTGACCCGAATAAAATATTCACGGCTGATATCAATGCTTTGAGGAATCTTGCAACTGATCATAACAAAACAGTCAGATTGTTCGAGAGAAAGTTTCTTGAAGCATTAAGTAGCTCTCCCGACATTACGGAAGAACTCATCGAAGCATTCCAAGCTGTTACAGCTGGACGCTCGGCAATCGTTTCTATTGCTAAGGAGAAAACAAATATCAAAACCAAGATTGCTGAGTTGAAGATTAAACAACAGCAACTTGCTAATCAGCAGAAAGGAAGTTACGTGGATACTAATACAACTGGTGCAGGTGGAGGTAATCCGAATACTGCACGTGAACTGTTGGATGATATATTTGAATTGGGTCACAAAGTATCATCAGAAACTCCTCAGTTCGCTGGAGCTACAGTCATAGATGCAGATGCTGATCCTGCAGCTTTCGATGCATTAATTGGAGACAACGTTGTTGATGTAATCCCCGCAACATATGAAAGAATGGGAGCAAAGACATATGTCGAGGTAGATGCATCAAGTGATGACAAACCTGAGTTCATCACTCTGGATAGAGATGGCAATGTCATCCCCGGATACAAGAATCCAGATAATTCAACGATAACCAAAGTCGATAGAGCTGCAAACAGAGCATATGATACTTTGATGAATGAATATGAATTAAGAATCCGCCCCGACAGATTCGTCGACATTTAAAAGAAAAAAAGAATCCCCCGGCTTAGCCGGGGGATATAAATGTTTATCTTCATCGTCTTTTAGACTATTAAAGATAGATGTATGTTTTTGTTGTTTTAGCTTCATCATCTCCATCTTCGTTGTCTTTCAAACCATTGAAGATGGATGTTTTGTTTTCGCCTGTTTTCGCTTCATCATCTCCATCTTCGTTGTCTTTCAAACCATTGAAGATGGATGACCCGTAGACAGCAGCGGCACCCGTCTTCTGATTTTTATTGAGTTTTTCGAGTAAAGCCTTGTGGAAGCTGTCGAAGAATGTTTCCAGATCTTTACGCCAACCGAACGTAAAATGCTCTTTATCATATCGATATGGTCGGAGCCATATATGAAGCATATCCAGATGGTCAGGTTCTCCGAATGAACGTGTTGCGATATGTACGCAATATATTGCTGGTTCTATGTTCATCCAGAATTCTGAATCATAAATTCGGAATTCTATTCGGAATGTCTTGTCTTTATCCATGACCTTGGTTGAGCCGACTGAAAAGTCGGCATCGGCATAGAATTTTCCTAGCGTTTCTTCGAAGGTTTCTCTGACGTCCTTAACTTTTAATTCCAACATGATTAATTCCTTTCTGCTCGTAAGAGCAACAGTGATGGTCACCACCCTATTTGGAAGACAGTTCATATTTGTCTTCTCATATAAATGATATACATTTGAAATATCCAAAAGCATCTGGTTGACAAGAAAAAAATGAGCCCCGTGAAGGGGCTCGTATGATATTTTATTTCTGCACAATTGTATGAAAACAATGTCCTTCATGACCGTCTTCACATACCCCGGTGCCGGCGATGAGCGTGCCCATAGTCTTTGACGCTTTTTCAACAAGGAACGTTCCCTGAGTATATTTATCCTGTTCTGGATCAAAATAATATCGCCATCTGATGGTCGAACGTTGCTTTGCTCCGAAAGCAAAGAAGATGTCTAGTTTTCCGTCTTTACATGAAAACTCGGCCATGTATCGGCCGTTTAGATAATCCCTGGCAATGGTTATTGAACCATCGAAGCCATTTCCAGAGATCCTGTAGAGGTGATAAGATTCATCTCCTGATCTGAAGACTCCATCAATTATCTCGGCTTTGCCGTATTCCGCAGACAACAACTCCTCAAGCTTCTTAACTATTAAATTGATATTGCTATTATTCATAATGCGTCCTTTCTGCCCATAATGGGCACTGGCGGTTGGTCGCCACCCTAATAATTTAGAGACTCGAATTATATTAATTCTTATCTCATATTAATAATATATATTTGAAATACTCAAAAAGCCGATATGAGTATATGGTGACCAAAGGTTAATTGGTCACGATATAACTGAAATCAAATTGCGATTCTTTGATAGAGGGGACTATCTGGATCAAAATATTAACTGAAAGGACTGAAACTAACAATGATTGAAACCGTTTATGGTCTTAAGTATCATTTTCCTCATTCTCTGGTTCATATCGTAGATAATACTATGTACAATGGTACTCTGCCTGTTGTTATAGCAGATGATCCATCTCTGATGGCAACTCTGGTTGTATCTGCAATGCCTTACGGCGAAGACAACGTTTGCAGAACCATTACAAGATCAGATGTTCTGAATGTTGCTTGGGGTAATTCCTTTATTGCTCAGAGTGACATAAAGAAGTATGGTCAGACAATCAAATATCCTGAGGCTCTTATCAATCAGAATGTTCCTGTTAGAATGCTTCGTGTAACTCCTGAAGGTTCTACATATGGATTCAGCTCTCTGATAGCTCAGTGGTACAAGGTTGCCGATGACTCTGATGATCCTGAGAAAGGTTTCATTAAAATAAGATTCCTTGTTAGAAATGGCGAGAGCTCCGAGATTTTAACCAATCTTGGAAACATCTCACAATTCAAAAATCAGGATAGGGTGTACAAGCAGCTCGTTTCTCTGTATCATTATAACTCAACAGAGTCTGGTGCAGATGACGGCAAGCGTATTTCTCCTTCTGATGATCCTAATGCTGATGAATTCCCGTTCACAAATCAGGAACTTCTCATCTGCAACATTGCAGGTGGTCGTGGTAGAAACTACAACTATCTCGCAAACACAATCGAATATGTTGCACAGGGTAAGAATCCTCCGAACGTCGCATATCGTTTCACAACATTCGATACTCGTGACACTCGTGAGCTTGAGAAGTACACTGCTGCAATGGTTGATGTAAACAATATCAAGGTTAACAAGCTTCCTGATGTAAACACTCAGATGGGAGCAAGAGATCCTGGTTCATCACTCACAAAGCAGTATGTTAACAAGGAGGCAGTTGGAGCAATCTTCGCAATGTGGAAAGCTTCAATCTCTGCAGTAATCGATGATCTCGATGTTCTCAACATCAGCGAGAGCGCTAAGTCTCTGTACAAGCAGGCTTACAACAATACCACAGTAAACACATTCGATGTTCTGTTCGGTAAGCTCATCATCTCCGGTGATGACAATACACCTCTTCCGATGTACGAAGTTAAGATGACTGATAACTCAATCATCCAGCTTCCTGTTGGTCAGCGTATTCCTTGTACAGCTCCTGCTGATGAGGCTGACAGACCTACAACTGCTACAAAGGCACTCTCTGCAAAGATCAATGGTACAGCTGATGATCAGTATGCTACATCAAGCATCACTGGCGTTAAGGCAACTGATCCTGTGAAGATAGGTAATATCTATTTCAATACAAATGGAAAGATCACCCTTGTTACAGGCATCAATCAGTTCTCCGGCGGAATCACAACT